>ERZ839741.1200-NODE-1200-length-28578-cov-5.120464_pt1 | contig 28578 bp, 20 predicted proteins | sample MGYA00519880_ERZ839741 | MGnify/ENA primary metagenome ERZ839741 (study PRJEB31850, sample SAMEA3708851) | human gut metagenome | biome: human gut; feature: human-associated habitat; material: faeces | place: China | collected 2014 ...
CCGTATGGATCCAGTCGCGCACGTTCTCGCCTGTGCCATATAGTTTCGGACGCACGCCCTCCATGATGGAAGTGATCTGGCGTGGAATGAATTTTTCCACATGCTGGTACGGCCCGTAATTGTTGGAACAGTTGGAAATCGTGGCGCGAAGCCCGTACGTGCGCACCCACGCGCGCACCAGCTGGTCGGACGCCGCTTTTGACGCGCTGTATGGGCTTGACGGCTTATACGGCGTGCTTTCGGTGAATTTGCATGGATCGTCGAGCGCAAGGTCGCCGTACACTTCGTCGGTGCTGATGTGGTGGAATCGCACGTCATGCTTGCGTGCCGCTTCAAGCAGGTGGAACGTACCCTCCACATTCGTTGTGATGAAGGGTTCAGGATTGGCGATGGAGTTGTCGTTATGCGATTCGGCCGCGAAATGCACGATCGCGTCATGCCCGGGCACGATACGTTCCAGTAGTGCAGCATCGCAGATATCGCCTTGCACGAGTTCGACTTGCGATTGCGGAAGACCGGCGATATTCTGCGGATTTCCGGCATAGGTCAGCTTGTCGAGCACGGTTATGCGCACGTCAGGATGGTTGTGTGCCACGTAGCGCACGAAATTGGCTCCGATAAACCCACATCCGCCGGTCACGATGATGTTGCGCGGCTTGAAAATCTCACTACTCACCATTTCAGGGTACTGGCAGGGTTGCATAGTTCATGGAGCGATTCCACAAACTGGCTTATATATGGCAGATTCGGCAGCCCAACCGGTGGTATCTCAGTTACCCTTGATTTGGTGTATAAATAGCACTTCGCTTACCCTTGATTTGGTGTATTTACGACGGTGAGACACGGAGACTTTCGAACGAAAAGCGTACGAAAAACTGGCTTCCTGGAAGGAATCCTCCCAAGGAAGCACGGCCCTGCTCATCGAGGGCGCGCGACGCGTCGGGAAAAGCACCATCGCGGAGGAATTCGGACGACGGAACTATGCGTCGTATATGCTCGTCGACTTCTCGAAAGCCGTTGCAAATGATTTTGTTTTAGCTTGTCGCTAAAGCGAAGTCATCTGCATGGCCTCGTTGCCGAGACCAGCTCCAAGACTCACGCGACTCTCGCCGCCGCTTGGTTCGCGCTTCGCCGGATGCCGCATTGTCCCGCCTTTTGGGTGGGCCTGTCTTACGCTTCCTCCACGCGCGTTTAACGTCTCCGGGGCACTCCCGACGACTTGGATGTTGATGGCCGCGTTCAGGTCGCGGTCCATGTCAAGCCCGCACTTGCCGCAATGGTAGACGCGCTCGGACAGGGGCAGCTTGGCTTTCACCGTCCCGCAGTTCGAGCAGGTCTTCGAGCTTGGATACCAACGGTCGATGACGTGAAGCCTCGCGCCGGTGCGTGCGGTCTTGTAGGTCAGTAGGCGTCGGAACTCCGCGAACGCGGCATCCTGAATCGATTGGGCGAGCCCGTGGTTTCCCACCATGCCCGCCACGTTCAAGTCCTCGATGCTGATGTCCGCGTAGGTATGGGCGAGCATGGCGGTGGTCTTGTTGAGCACGTCCGAACGCAGGTTCGCCACCCGTGCGTATAGTCGGGCGACCCGCGCTCCCGCCTTGCGGCGGCGGTTGGAGCCTTTCCGTTTGCGGCTCAGATTCCGTTGGGCTTTCTTCAACCGTCTGAGGTTCGATTTGAGTGCGTGCGGGTTGTGTATCACGGTGCCGTCCGACAATGTGGCGAGCTCCTTCACACCCAAGTCGATGCCGACGCTCCCGCCTTTCGGCGGCGATGGAATCGGCAGGTCGGCGCGTTCGACGGTCAGGCTGGCCTGCCAGCGTCCACCACGCTTGGATACGCTCATGCGCAGCACCTTCGCGCCGTTCACTCGCTTGGACACGTTCTCCATGCAGTGCACGCGGCCTATCTTCGGGAGCCGCAGCGCATGAGGGTCACAGTCAATGAGACCAAACGAGCCCGTCGTGTACGCGAATCTGGGAACCGCCTTGTCCTTGGATTTGAAGCGTGGGAAGCCCATCCTGCGACCTTTCCGCCGCCCCTTGCGGGACTTGGAGAAGTTCCTCAACGCGTCGGCCAATGATTCGAGGCCGCTGTTGTACGCCTCCTTGCTGTTCTCAGGCCACCATGGTTCTCCCGTGGTCTCGTCCACCGCCAGACCGTTTTTGGCTTGGTTCCACCACCTGCGCAAGGCATAGTACGACCATTCGGGGGTATCGCCGCGTTCGAGCACGTCCTTGACGTGCGCCAGCCCATTGTTGTAGGCGAATCGCGCCGCCCCGGCGTGCGATTCCAACAATCGTTCCTGCCGTGGAGTCGGGTCGAGCGCCACCTTGACCGCCTCAAGCATCGCGCGCCGCCTTCAACGCCGCGTCCGTCTTGCGCTTGGCCGCGCGACGCCCGTACAGCCGGGCGCAGAACGAGGTCAGCACCTCGGTCATGTCGCGCACCAAATCGTCATCCAGCTCCGTGTCATCCACCACGATGATTCGGCGTCCCTGCGCCTTCAGCGCGCTCTCCACCAGTCCCGCGTTCATGCGGGCGAGCCTGTCCCTGTGCTCCACGATCAGCGTGTCCACGGTCGGGTCGGACAATAGCCGGTTGAGCTTGCGCCGCCTGTCGTTCATGCCGGAACCCGTCTCTGTGACGATTTCCGGCTTCTCCACTCCCATACCAAGGGCGAACGCCTTCAACCGGTCGGCCTGACGTGTCAGATCGTCCTTTTGGTCAGACGAGCTGACACGCGCGTAACACACCGTCCTGCCGTTCGCCGTGGGGGTGACGGGTCGGTTCTCGTATTTCGGGTCGTGGATGATTATCGTGCCCGTGCTCATGCGCTCGAATGGGACGGGCATGCGGTTCTCTCGGCACCACTGCCATACCGTCTGCTCGTTGAAACCCTCTCGTTTCGCCCATTCCCTGACACGCATGACTCAAGTATATCATACGAAAACAATCGAAAGCAAGCAATTAAGTTAACTGGTTGCAACCCCCGATGACGTGCGGACTACTTCGTCGACCTGCGCAGCGACCGCGACGACCCGTCGAACCGTATGGAGATCGACTTCCTCATTGTCGAACCGTATGAGAACGCGGCGATGAAGTACAGGGTCAGCCCCATCGAGGTCAAGTCATCGAAACGCTACCGCACGGTCTCGCTGGACAAGTTCAAGACGAAATTCGACAAGAAGGTCGGCACCAGATACGTGCTGCATCCGAAACCGCTGGTCGTGGAAAATGATGTGGTCAAGCTGCCGATCTACATGGCAGGACTGCTATAGAAGGCTTCACGCAGACAGCGCTTTTTAGTGCACTACCAGCGAATGACGCCCAACACTTGCGAGCGCATATGTTGTCCACCTTGAACACATCTGTTTGCTGCCCGTCACCCAGTTAACCTTCCAGCTACCTTTCAGACATCTACGAGATACCCGTTCGTCCACAGCTGAACACTAAAATGTATCCGGTTTAATTGTACAGAGCCCCTAATTATAAGGGGCTATCTTGTTGAAGGATGCGACGATGCCTATTTTTTCGCCTGACCGTCATGCTCACGTTCCTTCATACGTAAAACTTACTAAGCAGCCGATTGCGGGTGGAACATATCGCCCTCTTGCGAATGACGAAGACAGCAACGCTTGCGCCCCATCCGCCCTTTCAGGCCACCACGGTTCAAAACTGTATACGCAGAAATCAGCAATTCACGCCATCTCCGATAACACAAGCATCTTTATTTCAGGCGCTGGCACCCTGCCCTGTTTACCGGAGATGGCTTCCAGTGGATCCGTCAGTAAAGATGTAATAGACAATAACAACCAAATCACTCCCTCCAAGCTCCAGCCCCAGCAACCCACTGAGCAGCCTTTGAATGAGGCCGTCTCGGTTTGCAAACGAGCCGCACATACCACGGCAAAAACGCTTTCCACCGCAGGGCACACGGCTGTAAAAGCAACCAAAGTTACCGGCCACGCCATCCATGTCGCCGTCACAGCAGTAAAGACCGCATGGCACACTTTCACCAATTTCAAAGCCGTTCAACTCATCATCAAATTCTTTAGGAAAGCATATGACCCGTGGAAGAAGCGCATGAGGTTCTCCTATGCGTTCTACGCCATCGTGTTCACCCTATTGACTTCTGCCGAAGTCATCTTCCTTCAGTGGGGAGTGTATAGCGAACCCGAATATGCAGAAGATTCAGAGGTTGATTATACGACTCAGATTTTGCAAAGCGTTGCTGGGCAAACCACTAGATTCGTCAGCCAGATTTGGCTTGAACAAAAGTATCAATTTCTCCTTAATTTCATTGGCATAGGGCTTATTTACCTTGCATTAGTTTTTGTATTAAATCGCTTTTGGATAGCGACCGTTATTTTCGGTGCCGCTATGACTGCCTACGGCGTAGCGAACAGCATCAAGATGGGACTTCGTAACGAACCTATTCTCCCTTCAGATCTTAGCTTTGTATCAAATGGCAATGGCGGGAGCCTCCTTTCTTTCATACCGAAAGACCAGCAAGCTCTCGTTAATGGAGCAATCACCGTATTAATCTGGTTCTCTTGTGCCTGTCTTCTTCTTTTCGTTCTTGATGGAAGACGCCGCTTTATTCACTGCTCTTGGAAACACCCCTCTTCGAATGCCAAAAATATAATTGGGACATCATCTCGCGCACTTGCTGCAATTCTCAGCATCGTTCTTCTGGTTTCCTACACATGGAATCTCAATATCCCTGGAGCTTGGTCCTATACTCTGGCAACCAACTTAGGATACAAGCCTGTCCCGTGGAACACCTATGAAGATGCCAAATCAAACGGCCCAGCCACTACATTTCAAAGTCTCGTAAGAGTTAAGGCAATGGATAAGCCGAGCGAGTACAGTAAAAAAACTATGGAAAAGATAGCCGCTCGCTATACTAAAGAAGCAAATAAAATTAATACATCACGGGCAAACATCCTCACGGATAGCACTGTGATTCTCATTTTATCCGAGTCTTTTTCTGATCCCCTGCGTGTTCCTGGCATCTCCTTTGATATCGATCCGATGCCTAACATTCGAGCTTTGAAAGATGTCACCACCTCAGGACTTATGCTATCGCCAGGCTATGGTGGCGGCACAGCTAACATCGAGTACCAGTCTCTAACTGGAATGAATCTCGCTAATTTTAACGATCAGCTTATTTCTCCTTATCAACAACTTGTGCCCAGTCAAAAAAACGTATACACCTTCAATCAAATTTGGAATGATGCATGCCAGGCGCAATGCTCATACGCTTTTCATCCCTATTTGAAGAATTTTTATCTTCGAGATTCGAATTATAAAAAATTCGGTTTCAAATACTTCCGTACAATCGACAGCGAACCAGCGTTGAAATATCAGGATCACATTGACGCTGGCTATGTTAGCGACGCATCGGCATATCAAAATGTGATCGACCAGCTTAATCAATCTGACGGAGAATCCCAGTTTATTCAGTTGGTAACCATGCAAAACCATTTGCCATACGGGGACTACTACACCAACAATGAATTTAAAGAGGCAGATACTTCAACAGGTCTCGATGAAAACGAAGAAGTTCAGATTGATACCTATGCAAAAGGCATCAGTTATACCGATCAGGCCACGGCCGCATTCCTCGATCAACTAAATATGATAGAACAGCCAATTACTGTCATTTTCTACGGAGACCATCTTCCTGGCATCTACGCATCAGCAGCAAAGTACAAAGAAAATCAACTCACTTTACACGAAAGCGATTATTTCATATGGTCTAACTCTTCTTCTTCGAGCGCTGGTTCAAAGCTATCGCCCGAAGAAAGCGATTACTCGTCTTCGAACTTCTTTATGGCCAGCGCCGCAGAACACATGGATGCGAAAGTCACGCCTTTCCTAGCTCTGCTTACAGAAGTACATCAATCTGTGCCAGCAGTCGGCAGATTCGCCTCGACCGATGCCGATTGGGGTACTGGGTCAACTAGCTATCTGGATTCTTCTGGACAGTTAATAAAAAAGAAGAATCTATCATCAGAAGCAAAACAGCTACTGGAGGATTATCGTCTGATCCAGTATGACCAGACCGCAGGAAAAGGATATCTCAGCGAAAACTGGTTTAATCGAGTGCCATAAAAAGGAAACGGCAGCCAGGATGCTCTGGAGGGGAAAAAACAAGAACGTATACTGGTGTTATGTCTGCACTAGAAGAAAACCAAGAATGGGAAGCAGTTAATAGAATTGTTTTCCCTACTACAGACGCGGAAAGCACGCTTCCTCTCTACGTTGTCAATTGGACACCGTCGCACCCAGATCCAGCTCTATTTGATGCCCGAGAATCTCTGGAAAAAGTCGCTTTCTCAAGTTTAAGTAAACGACAGCTCTCGGGGACTCTCAGGAATGGGATCTTTTCAGCACAAGAAGCAAGTAAAACAGAGCTTCCCGCGGGATCAGTTTTAATTAAGTCTCGAACTTCAATTGAGTTGTCAGCAGGTCAGCACGTCTCATTGTGCACTTTCTTTAACGCATTTCCGGCAAGTTACTGGCAACGCTGGACCAAAGTTACCAATGTACGTTTTATTGCGAAAGTTGGCGGCGTCGGACGTATCGTCGTCATGAAATCATCAGCCCGAGGAATCCCCTCTACTGTTGCCACAATTCCTGTGGCACAAGAAGATGAATTCGTCGAAGCCGACATTAGCTTATCTGGCTTCATGGATGGCGGATTCATTTGGGCTGATATGGAATCTGCTTCGAATGACTCTTTGACCGTTACCGACGCCCAATGGCAGGTCCCCACCCAAGAGAGGCGTGCCCCTCACAACTCGTCTCTTTCAATTGCGATCACCACATTCAATAGACCGTCATACTGTTTGAATCAACTTCAAACCATTGCCGCCGAAAAAAACTTACGAGATCATTTAGATACAATTTATTGCGTCGATCAAGGAACAGATCGAGTACAAGATCAACCCGATTTTCAGCAAACACGAGAACTCCTAGGGCAACAGCTAACATATATCCTGCAAGACAATTTAGGCGGATCTGGCGGTTTCTCACGAGGGATGTATGAAACAGTCAGGGCCCAGAAAAGTGCATATGTTTTACTTCTTGATGATGACGCAATCACCGAACCTGAAGCTATATTAAGAGCCCTTCAGTTTTCCGATTACGCTACCAGACCAGTTCTCGTTGGTGGTGGAATGCTGCATCTGGACAATAGAACTGTACTGTACTCTTCCGGCGAGCGCTTTGACGCAAGCTCTGCAATGCCAGCACCAGCCACCGGCACACATTACAATCATGATTTTGCTGTAAATCCGCTAAGGGATACTCCTGAACTGCATAAGAGAATCAATCCTGACTTCAACGGCTGGTGGCTATGCCTCATCCCCACGGAAGTCTTGAAGAAAATTGGTCTTTCCATGCCAGTTTTCATTAAATATGACGATGTGGAATTCGGCTTGCGTGCCAAAGAAAACAACATTCCGACTATATGTCTTCCCGGTGTCGCCGTGTGGCACCAAGCATGGCATGATAAGGATATTTCCAGAACTTGGGAGGAGTATTTCGCTCAAAGGAATCGTTGGCTCTGCACTCTTATGCATTTCCCCGTACCAAGCAAAAAGTTTGCTTTCCGAATGCTTTATGAAGATGCTCATCTAGGAACAAAGCTTCTTTATTCTGCCATGAAGTTAAACCATATGGCACTTCGCGATTTGACCGAGGGGCCGGAATATATCGTCAGATGCCTCCCGCAGAAACTAGCAGAAGTTCGTAAAGCAAGAGAAGGTTTCACAGATAGTCTTGTTCTGCATAATCTCGACGATTTTCCAGCGGCACTTGCAGACTATGAACCGACATTCATTCCGTCGGATCCCAAAACCGTCACGAAGATAGGGCTCAAATCCGTTATTTCTGCATTCTTTTCTCAATCGAGCGGAATAAAAGACGCTCACCCTCAAGTGTCCATCATGTCCAAGGATGCAATCTGGCCGGCTTTTAACAAAGTATCGTCGGCACTTGTAACTACTGCTGACGGAAACGGAGCGGCCTGGTTCAAGCGAGACAGCAAGTTGTACCGCAAGGAGCTTTTCCGCTGCGTACATCTAGCGGCCAATATCTTGAAGCAGTGGAAAAAGCTTTCTCGCCTTTATCGAGAGAGCGATTTCTGCAGCATAAATACTTGGCAACGAATTTTCAATCAATCAAGTAAATAAAAGCAGTGAGTGGCGGTACATCAGAGTCGGTTCTCGACGTGTACCGCCACTCGCTGTTTTTACTTTGCAGCTACTTGTGGATAATCAACTCTCGGATTGAACTTCCACGCTTCAATCATCTTTTTGTACATCTTTTTTCTCAACGGCTTTGCAACATTTCCATGTCGCATACCGTTCCAGACCAGCGCGCAAAAACGCAAATACTGATAAAAACCTTCATGATGCAAGTGATAGGAAGCCTCATTACGAACTCCGTAAGAGAACTTCCAAGCGTTTTTCTCATCAATCATGGAGAAGTTAACTCCCCGATTAACACCCATATCATGGAGAACGACACTGTCAAGTACCTGCACGCCAGGGCAAGACTTCGTTATACGAAGCGTGTACTCAGCATCATCGAACCAAATGAAGTATTCCTTATACGGCAAGCCAAAAGCTTCCATCACCCAACGTGGGATTAAGACAGAAACGAAGGAGCATCGGGAAACCATGACAATGTCAAGTCCTTTAGCTTTCAACCTTCCCCAATCCCATGTCGGAATCGGATTATTCATTTCCGAGATAGTTCCGTCAATAAACTTCACCATGGAACAGGCAAAAGGTACGTCAGGCCCCAGCTCCGCTACTGCGCTATCGTACCCGAGCACCAACTTATCTAGAGCATCAGGTTCCGGATAACCGTCATCATCAAAAATCCAAGCGTAATCAGCGCCCAGCTCATAGGAGCGACGCATGCCAGCAGAAAAGCCGCCTGCACCACCCTCATTTTTCTCAAGCGTGACAATATCCAACTGCATGGAATCTGACAAGGCGAATCGCTGAGCATACTCCTTCAAATACTCCGCAGTTCCATCCGTTGCAGCATTGTTAACAATGACCAACATCTGCGGAAGTCTCGTCTGCGATTCAAGCGAAGCCAAAACTTTTTTCAACTTCTCAAGACGGTTATATGTTACGACAACGGCCGCTACTTTTCTCACGTCTGTTGACATCAGTCGTGCCACTCCTTCAACATCTTCTTGAAATATGCCTCAGCAGATTCAAGCTCAGAGAACTTCTGAAGACGAGCAAGTTCACTCTCCCAAAGCTTCCTGCGATCTTCTTCATTATTCAAAATATGAGATAGTGCGGATTTTGCGTCATGTACAAAGTTTGAAGTCATACGACGGCACAAACCCTTTGGAGGAATTAATGTTTCTTGAGAACCAACATTAGCTGAGAGAACGGGCACTCCAGCACTAATGGCTTCAATACTCGTTAAGGTGATGCCTTCGTTAATTGACGAGATGAGTAACGCATCCGCATCCCGATATGTCTGAGCGACAGGAGCATCCAGCGCTCGGCGCTCTATGACTTCTTCCAATCCATATCGTTTGATCATCATGTCGGAAAAAGCATCCATATCTCCATTTCCTTGCATGATGAAACGAACTTTTCCAGGATAAGCCGCATTCACAGCTTTAGCCGCAAGAATGAACGCCTCGGGTCGTTTCTGACGAACCATGCGACCAATGTAAGCCACAGTAAAAGGCTTCGTCTTATCTCGCTCTTTAAAGCTTGGAGTCTTAGCATCTGCAGTCAGGCCAACCAAAGGAGCATCTACGACTTTCTCTGGAGCAATCTGATGATCGTTGATTAACCAACGTTCGAGTTGGGGGGAAATGACATGGTGCAAGTCAATCCACTCATCATGAGCTACGGATTCCTTGGGGAACCCACCGTGGAAGTAATACTCCACAATATGCAATGAATCGACGATTCTAGTCTGAGGGAAATGCGTCTTAACCCACCATGCGTTGTCATACATCCACTGACAATGATGAATCAGAATACCGGCAATATCGAACTGCTCAAACAATGCACGTAGCACAGGGGAATCACCTGGACGCTCCTGCACAGGCATGGTCATAGGCAACAAAATAGCATCATCAAATGCCGGATCAGCAATCCATGGCTGGTGTCCATCACGATCAGTAATGACAATCGGGATAAATCCCGCAGCACGGACAAGTTTCACTGTTTCCAACGCCCAACGTTCAGCTCCTCCAGCCTGGAACCAATGCATAGCAACAATCACAGCTCGCGGGCTCCCCTTAGGGGCCTTCCCCGGCGTAATTTCAACCCATGGATGTTGGACTTCACCAGCGTTGTTGACGTTGTCCGCACTCCTAGCCATGATCTGCGGAATCGGCTTTTTCCCGATATTTTCACGTAGCGCCCTCTTCATGTCGCGAAATACATCGAATGCGGCAGGAACGGATGCCTCTAGTGCGTTATAGAGCTTGACAGCTTTACTGTCAATCGGGTGATTCAGCTCGACATCTTTATCTGTTGCCTCATCCGGCGTCAACAAGATATGACGGACATTATGATCAAGAATCTGGTCATCACCTGCAAAATAGTGGGGAGAGAAATCAGTTTGACTTCTGCTGACAGAAGTAGCCTTAAAAACCATAAACGGAACAAGCCCCATTTGTTCGGTAATGTCCCCACTAAGAGTAGAGGTATCCGTTAAACGCGGATACTGCCATTTTTCACCCATATACAGCTTATATGTCAGAGTTCTCCCCGGTTGGATCAGTGAATTATAATCCACCGCACCATAAACCAGCCTTTGCATACGCTTGCTAAGATTTTCTATCTGCGCAGCGTCCTTCTCATCAACCTGGAAAAAATGTCGCATAAGTAACAGCGTAACCCACTTTCATCTCCACTGATGCCATCTTTTTTATTCTCACACATAATGTCCGGTTACTATAACTACATCAAAAAGCCGCGTGCCTCAGATTCCAAAGGATAACGTCCGCCCCAGAATGTGCATGGAATCGAACTTCAGTCAAACGTGCATCTTTCGTTAAAAATACTCGAGAAAGATTTCAAGGCACAGAACGGGAAACACTCCTTACCTTCCCGCAACGCATCCTCTTACAATAGAAGAACTTTATCTTGAGCATATAATCTTGTTTAAAGATGCTATCAGCTATGTTTTATCCTTTGAGAAAGCCACAGGAATGACTCGTAGTATTGAAAATATAGATGAGTCACATTCTACCGGCCTCTACCCCATCGGCGATTGAGTTCCAACGCAAAATATGAGATACCGAGATTTCTCTATGATGGCGCATCCCGCATGGAATACCTATCTTACCCGTTACTACGGAAACTATTTTAGAATTCCAAAAAAAATAACTCCCATGAGCACGTTGCCAATGATTATTTGAACTCTGAAGCAGTATAGAACTCCATGCATCGCTATCTCGACAAATAAAAATAGGGACGTGATCGAACATACATTCGATCACGTCCCTATCAGCTCATCTAATTTGTTTGATCTGCAACGCATTATCATTCAGTAATGCATAATCACGAGTATGCTCATCACGAACCGCAAAGATACAGCAGTTGTCATCATTCGTGAACGCAACCATGTCGGTAAGGTTTGGATTCTCTGCATTCTGGGTGCGTAGCGACACAACAAGCTTGAATTCCCCATTGTTAAATAGTTTCAACGGCACTTCAAACTTCACCTTGCAATGACCATGCTGGTTCAGCTTAATCACATTGGCTCCAGTATCGTAAGTGACTCCGCCACGCCTTATGTCGTGCATAGCAATTGCAAGATAATACGAATTTGGCTCGTCATACTGGTATTCCACTTCAAACTGGAACGTATCATCGCATGTCAGAATCTGCTTACTAAGCGCATTAATCCGCAGCATTGGGACTCTGGCGTTCAAACCTGTTGGATATTCATCCGCTTTGTCATTATCCGTGTCACGTTTATCAGCACGCATATTTTCCAAGGTATAGCGGTTAGCAACATCATCTTTATTCCCGTTAACGATGACTTCGCCATCTTTAATAAGAACCGCCTTATTGCAGTACTTTTTCACGGCACCCATGTCATGCGTCACTAAAATAACGGTCTTCGTCGGATCTTTTTTCACCTTCGCGAAATAGTTATCGCACTTACGCTGGAATGCTTCATCACCGACAGCAAGAACCTCATCCAGAACCAGAATGTCACCCTTAGCTTGGATAGCCACAGAAAACGCTAAACGAACTTGCATACCAGATGAATAGTTCTTTAGCTTCTGATCCATGAATTCTTCAAGCTCAGCAAACTCGACGATGTCGTCGTACATATCCTCGATTTCTTCACGGGTAAAACCAAGCAAAGCTCCGTTGAGGAAAACATTCTCTCGACCGGTCAGTTCAGGATTAAAGCCGACACCAAGCTCGATGAAAGGAACGAGCTTACCCTTTACCTCAATCCTTCCGGAATCCGGAACATATATGCCGGAAATCAGTTTCAACAACGTTGACTTGCCACTGCCGTTACGGCCTACAATTCCAAAGAAGTCACCTTGGTGGACTTCAAAATTGATGTCTCGAAGCACATGCTGTTCTTTGTAGCCTTTGATGCCTCTAGTCCAATTAATAAAAGCCTGCTTCAAACCGCTCGCTTGCTCTGTTGGAAGTTTGAAGTATTTGCCAACATGCTCAACTGAAAGGACAACCGGACGATCCACTTCCTTGATGGAAGCAGATTGAGACTGAGTATTAAGCATCACATGACCTCCGCGAATTTACGATTATGCTTCCGGAACACATGCACGCCCAGCGCAAGCAACAGGAACGCGAGAATAACAGGAATGACCGCAATCAAAGGATTCCCTACAAGTGTCCACACGGTAGGTTGTGTTTCTGGGGCAATCAGATTGTGCCGAATATCTTGAATCGTCTGCGCAATCGGATTGAGGAGCTGTATTTTCGCAATAATCAAGCCCCATTTGCCCAAAGAATCGTTATCCATCACCATGGAAAGCGGATAAATAACCGGAATCGAATAGAACAGTACCTGCTGCAGAACTTCCCATAGGTGAGCGATGTCACGGAAATAGACATACATCGTTGCCATCAAGAGAGCTGCGCCCAGTGCCAACACATACAATTCAATGAAATTTAAGGGCAGCAGCAAAACTCTCCAAGTGAACTGGATCTTGGAGAAGATAGCAAAAATCACAACCACTAAAAGATTGATACCCAAACTGATCAATGCACCAATAGTGGCAGAGACAACCACGATATAGTTCGGGAAATGTATCTTCCGAAGCAAGTCACCACGATCCACAACCGCTCTCAAACCAGTTGCTGTGGCTTCTCCGAAAAACTGCCACGTACTAATTCCAAGCAGCAGAACAACTGGATACGTCGGTGTTCCGTCCGACATGCGTAAGAACTTCGCAAACACTACGTACATCACGCAAAAAAGCATCAATGGACGCAGAACGGACCATGCAACTCCAAGAAACGACCCCTGATAGCGGAGCTTAAAATCCGTCTTGACAAGCTCTTTCAACACTACCAGCGAATAGTGGTAGCGCTCTTGAATCCTCTTCACAAATGTATTCACGACTGACAAGTCTATCGACTTACGACCCCAAGATAATGCCCCTACCGTTTTCTTCGCAAAATCCTCAGCACACAACCAACCATCCGCTTGTCTTGCTACGATAAATACACCACACAAGACACAGGACCTGATAAAAAGTGAACACATCATCCAATAAGAGAAATGTATCAATTGAGCTTCTTCGGATAATCGCCATGCTGCTGATTGTCGCATGCCATTTCATCATTCATTTCAACTGGAATACACATCATTATGATTTAATGCTCATCCAGGAACCAGGATGGACAAACGCTCTCAAGTTCTTGATTGTGCAATATGGACAAGTTGGCGTATCTATCTTCTTTATAATCTCTGGCTATTTCCTGATAGATAAGACTTTTAAAAGAAGACGTATTTTCAAAACATGGTTTCAGATGTTTTGTTACTCAAGCGGTTTTTTTATAACACTTTTAATCATTGGAATATTCTATAAATACCCGACAGTCATACAACCGCTAATGCAAGGAAGCGAGCTATTCCGGACTATAGCCGCCAGCTTTTTCCCATTCTTCTATGGGAGCTACTGGTTCATCAGCGCATACATACTCATGCTTCTATGTGCGCCGTTCATCAATTCCTTATGTCAATCACTTTCCAAGCGCGCTAATCTAAGTCTGCTCGTTCTTTTTTCTTTTTTAAGCATCCAGATCCTCATCTTTGGGCGAGTTTCCAACTGGAACAATTTGACATATGCCATTTTCGGTTATCTGATTGGCGCTTTTATCAAAAAGAACAATACAGAGATTTCGAAGCGAATACGCACAGCCCCCACGCTTGCAAGCATCGTCTTCATGACACTGTTAATGCTGCTATTTAATTATTTCGCATCGTCATCATCGCCCATTAGCAGTGCACTCGGCTGGACAAACCAAATTCACAACGGAATAACACTATTCCCAATAGCGATAGGGGCATTCGTCTTCATCATCATCTCACGCATTAATTTCGATAAAATCCCAGAACTTATCAGTAAAACGATAGTAGGAATTTCTTCCACGACGTTTGGAATCTATCTTCTTCATGAGAACATCTTCGGATTCAGGATCTTATGGGAATATGTGTCTAAATTTTGCTATGCGCCCGACAGTTTGCTACTCAGAATTGTCTCAGCATTCTTCATCGTCATCATCGTGTTCTTAGTTCTGAGCTGCATTGCAAAAATAATAGATACTCTATTCGTTCATCCCCTCACGGACAAGATACTCTCATACTTTACGAAATGATTTTTAGGAGAGGTGGTTACTCACCTCTCCTAAAAATCAGCTTAGAAAACTGAACCAAGATTCAATCACACGATATAGAGCTTCATTGGAGCTGCTTAAATATCCATATCTCCCATCTGATAGGAGATTCAGATAGCTCAAGAACACACCCACTAACGTCAGTAGGACAAATACGTTAAGGCAGAGATTCGAAATCCTTTCGCTCGAATACTTCTTTACATAAAGAGTCACTGTGGATATCGCACCAATTATCAACAACCAGCCGAATTCACTGTAATATCTTGTCGAGATACCGACAATCTCAGTATCAACCACCAAAAGAACAGCAGCAAAGCCAACGAAAAAGAGGTTAATTCCCCAAATACCACTTGCTTTAGCCTCTTTTCTTACTATGCAAAGCAAAAACGCAAACAAGGCTGCCGGAACAAAAGCAAAAAAACCACCAAAGTTAGGTTCCATAATGGTTTGTCCCATGAAGCCAGACGGCACATCTAACTGTTTCATAAATGGATAATTTGGACTTATGTTAATTGGCTGAAAAAGATACATCCACAATCCCCATGGGATCCTCGACAGGGCATAGGATCGATGAACCATATCAAAACCAGTTAGATTATACGTAGCACCAAAATCAAAGAAAGAATCAAACCGGACGTAATTATACGCCATAGTTACTCCACCCACAAGAAGAAAAGGAACTATAACGGCAAGCGTGTTCCAAATACCTCTTACCGAGAAGAAAAACCCCTCTCTGATTTCAGACCAGAATATCGGAAAAGCAACGAAGACCACCAGAACAAATTGAGGTCTACATCCAAGATTTAATGCTATACAAATCGCGCCAATCAAAAGATGTAGCTTAGACAGCTCACCAGCATCTTTTCTTGCATTAATCCATAAGCCAAGTCCTGTTAAAGTTAAAACCAAAGAAAAAAGGATTGGCAAAGAATAAATCATCGGATAAAACGCTTGTGTCAGGACACCGCTTCCAGTCACGAGCAAGAGCAAAGACACTAGAAATAGCCCGAAGGATGGCTTGATGTATTTTTTCATGAATGAGTACAAAAAGAATACCGCCGCAAGCACAAAAAATACTGTCATCAAAGCGACAGCATAATCAGTCCTCAAATCATGTCCAGTTATGAGTTTAAAGGGGACGAAGAGCGACAATGCAGGCAATGCTCCAAAATAGCAATAATATTTTCCATCATAAAAAGCATAATCCCAGTACGTGGGTTCGCCGGTTTTGAAAGATAATTGTGCTCTCGCAGATGCATCATAAGGATTTGTCATCTTCTGCATCCATTCCGGAACAGGGAGATCCAAATAAGTATGGCCATTTATGATGGCATTAGCTAAGTAATTATACTGATTCTCATCGCCTATAAAAGCTCCGCCGTTTAATTCACGAGTTGAATCAAAATACTGAGCGGGATGAATAAGCTGTGTCACAGCAAGTAAAACCATGATTTGTATGAAAACAAAAATGGATAAAAGAATTTTCTGCCGCCGTACTTTCAAATCTAGATTCCACTGATACATGTCACGAGATGTCCAAAAACAGAACACCAAATAGGAGACAAGCAGCATTATGAGGAACCTCAAAAAAGAGAACGAAAAAGGTCTCTGAGCATTTATGGAAACAGAGTCAATAACAATCTTGTCACCTTCTTGCATATTCAGCTTTAGTCTAAGACCCGTAACTTTTCCCGCAGGATGAATCCGGATATAATGCGATTCAGTTAAGTTCTCGGAAACATGTGCCGTGCCAAGAGATATATACCCGTTAGCATTACCTTCGTCAAGCACATATGGACTCAAACTATGCGTCCCGCCAACTACGGTATCGGAATCACTAGCGACCAGATCAATATCCAAATTGTCTATCTCTGTAGGCCCATCTACAGCATACTCAATGTACGGAGTGTCGGAATCAGTAACCCTATACTCATTTCCCTCTCTTACAATATTGTTCAAAGAGGATACCGAAATCTGCTGCTGCTCAGGAAATGTCAGAGACTCCCAAAAAGCGAAATTGAAGAGAAAAGTTTCAAGGAGAAAAACCACCACTAACGGAATAAAAAACTTTAACCTGACTTGCTTTTTACAATCCACACTTACTCCTTATTAAACTTATCCGCCAGATACAAATCAACGAATTCGAACGCAAAGATCTTGTTCTTCACAGAACACCCCTGTCGTATCCTCGCAATTTATCATCCTAGCTTATATCACGCCTCACGTCATTCTCTCATAACCTTTGCCAAGAAGACAGCAATCATAATTGAATCCACAGGACGCCTCGCTCCGACCACAGCAAAGGCTATAGTGTTCTACATGCTCGAGAAGAATACAAGCCCCTCCGTTGCCGTGCTGCTTCCTTGCTATAACGAGGAAGTGACCATCGGCAAGGTTGTTCGCGATTTCAAAACGTCTTTGCCACAGGCAGATATTTACGTTTACGACAATAATTCCACTGATCGTACTGCAGAGATCGCTGCCGCAGAAGGTGCTATCGTACGTAGGGAACCACGTCAAGGCAAGGGCAATGTCATTCGAGCCATGTTCGAAGATATCGATGCTGACGTGTACATCATGTCTGACGGCGACGATACGTACCCGGCTGACGCAGCACCGGCTATGATCGACAAGATTCTTGAAGGCTACGACATGGTGATTGGAGATCGTCTGAGCTCCACGTACTTCCAAGAAAACAAACGCCCATTCCACAACTTCGGCAATAGGCTCGTGCGCGGATCCATCAATGGATTGTTCGGCGCGCATGTAACCGACATTATGACTGGATACCGAGCTTTTTCCTTCACTTTTGTAAAGACCTATCCAGTGCTGTCGCGTGGCTTCGAGGTCGAAACCGAAATGACCATCCACTCGTTGAACAACAATCTCCGTCTTTTCGAGATGCCGATTCAGTACCGCGATCGTCCTGAAGGTTCCGTCAGCAAACTTGATACCGTTGGCGACGGCATCAAAGTGATGAGCACCATCTTCCGCATGATCCGCGAATACAAGCCACTGCCGTTCTTTGGCGGTCTCGGCCTAATCGTCGGCATCGTCGGTCTAATTCTTTGCGGTAGCGTAGGCATCGACTTCATGCACACTGGCATGGTCGCACGCTTCCCCACGCTCATCGGCGCGGTAATGCTTGTCATTGCAGGCTTGCTCTTGATTGTTACAGGAATCATCCTTGATGTCATGGCAAAGAATGATCGCAAGGCACTCATCGTTGATGCCAACCGTTTTGCGTTGATGAAGCGCCAAGGAAAGTGACCTCTCAACATCATTAAAAGGGCTTGGTTCCAACAGACATTCGGAATCAAGCCCTCATTTATTCATCAGGTATCGCTACTTCACCCACTTTTGGGCATTTGTTCCGTTGGAAGTATACAACTGCACGTTGGCACCATTCGCGCTGGAACCACCATTCACATCCAACACCGCGTTTTCCGCGAGCGCTGACTGGAACGTATACGAGCCATCAGAATTCTTGACAGCTATCCACTTCTGAGCGTATGTTCCATTGGAATCGTACTGTTGCACGTTGGTTCCGTTGGCAGATACGCCGCCATTCACATCCAAAACTTTGCCGGAGTTCACACTGATCAACGTCACATACCCATTGGAATCATGCATCACTTTCCACTTCTGAGCATTGGTACCATTACCTGCCCAAATCTGCACGTTTCCATAATTTGAACGGGAAGCGCCGCTTACATCCATCTTCATAGACGTATTAAGCTTCGATCCGAACGTGTAGGTTCCATCCGGCAGATCTTGCCTATGCTTGGCTGCAGTCTCGTTCAAACGTTCGCGCAACGTCAACGGCGCCTTTGCAACCAACCACTGCTGAGCAACAGTGCCATTCGGCGAATAAAGCTGCAACTGAGCCTGCTGCACAGCATTGCCACCTGGAATATCGACAGCTTTGTTGGCGTTCACCGACACCAACGCAATCTTGCCACTGCCGTAATTCCGCACCGTCCACTGCTGAGCAACAGTATTGTTACTCGTATATTGCTGCAACGCCGCTCCATTAGCAGTGGATCCGCCAGCCACATCCAGCACCTTGCCGGAATTAGCATTGATAATCTTATAAGTTCCATTGCCAATTGATTCAAATCGATATTTCTGGGCGTTCGTATTATTACTTGAATAAAGCTGAACTCGTGCCCCGTTCGCCGTTGACGCACTCGTCACATCCGTGACAAGTTTTTTATTCGCAACCGAAGTGATAATCATCGATACTCCAGTAGCTATGTTGACATCGCTTGACGAAACAACAAACAGCTGTGAAGCAGTGCCATTTGGCGTATACAGCCGAATCGCGGCACCATTCGCAGTATTTCCACCGCTCAAATCCAGAACCCAATTACCGAGAGCGGATTGCAAATAATATCCCGCTCCAGAATCACGAATAAACCATCGTTGAGCTTGAGAATTATTTCGAGAATACTGTTGCACTATAGCGTTATTCTCAGCGACACCATTACGCACGTCCAAAGCCTTGCCGGAATTCACATTGACGATCTCGTAGCTCTCATCAGACTGCCTGGTAAAAGTGAACTGTTGAGCCTTGGAACTGTTACCGGAATACAACTGAATGGCGGTGGAATCTGAAGCACTTCCACTGGGAATATCAACACTGGACGCGACTTTGGAACGAACATTGATGTAATAATTGCCATTCGGAATGGTAACTGCAGTCATTTTGCGTACATCAATGGCCGCTTGTAAATCATTGCTACTCCCGCCATTCACATACTCCTTATTCCCGAACGCATTCATGTCCACGTTGCCGCTGATGCCGTCCACCTTGCCGGTGCTGGTGTATTGCCATCCGCGACTGTTGGTCGGGAATGAGTCGAATCCCATGCGAGCGCCGTACTGCGCCACCCACGTGGTTTTGGCGTAAATGTCGGCATGTTTCAGCGGTCCTTGCAGGTAGCTGGTGTACGAGTAGACGCCAAGATTCTTGTATCCGGCAGACTGTAGTGCGCTGTACCAATTGTTGACGATATTGTTGTACACGTTCGGGTCGGTGGGTGGCTGATGCCCCTCCCAGGTCCACTTTTCCAGGTCGTAGTACACGGGGTACGCCAGATCGCTCGGATTCACGCCAAACTGCTTGAGTTTGGCGACCACGTCGGCACCTTCTTCTTTGGCGAGCGCCGGAGTGTCCGCGTAGGAATACCAGTAGATGCCGAACGGGATGCCGAATCGCTTGCATTCGGAAATGTTACGTTGCGCTTTCTTGTCGGCATTGTTGCCCTCGCCGTAGCCAAGGCGAATGATCACGCCTTCCACGCCGTCGGCTTTCGCTTTGGCCCAGTCGATGTCGCCTTGCCATCCGGAAACGTCGATCACGCCTTTGGCTTGCTGCACGAACAGGTTGTTCTGGTAGTCGAAGAAAGCTTTCGTATTGTTGTAGGTGCCCCAGTGCGCGCCGTATTCATTGCTTTCGAATTTGGCTGTTTGCACTTTCGTGTTGGATTGTGTGGATTGCGATTGCGCGGTTTTCGTATTCGACTTTGCCGACTTCAACGACGATTGTTCCACGGATTGTTTCACGGTTGCGTCGGATTGCTCGGATTTCGATTCCGCACTATTTGCGTCATTCGCGTCGACTACAGCATTTTTGACATCTTCCGCACTTACCGGAATGAAGGATTCGCCGTTGGTTTTGGCGAGCGGATCCGGCTGCTGATCTTTCGTGCCGACCAATGTTGGATCGGTCACGATTTCGCCGGTTTCGATGTTCTTGACCTCACCTTCAGGGGTAACGGCCAGGTCTTCCGAAACCACGGTGGCATCGTCGGAAATCTCGTCACTGACGGCATCCGGAAGTTTCGCATTCGGATTGTCGGGCATGCTGTCTTGCGATTGCTGGCCGCCCGTCTGATCATCCGACTGATCGTCAGACTGCATAGCAACGCCATTATCTGCAGTAACGGAACCGCTTTGCGCAACAGCATCCTCAATCGCAATATCCTGCAATGCGTAAGCCGGCGCAACCGCAACGGAAGCAGTCAACGCAACCGCAGACAACGCAGTCGCAATCTTCACAACATGATGTGGCGAAACCATTCGTCAGCCTCTCTTGAATACAGTCATCAACCCCAAATATTCGGCGCAAACGCCCTAATCGTCAACTCTAACCGCACCCCGCAACCCCGTCCATCCCCAACTCCAAAATCATCCCAATCCCCACATCTCACGCATTACACACTGATAAGAATCGGCTAGCTCGTTAGGGGCACCGATATGGCATCATCCATTTCCATATCTCCTTTCCAGCATTCTCGCTGACCTTCCCATCACGCTTCGTAGAGGGACCATTTCCAGGAGGGGAGTACATGGATCGTGCCAGTGGAATCGGGAAGTTCAATGGTTTCTCCCTCGTTAAGCGTGAGAATCAGGCCGGAATCAACGTTGGTACGTTGCATAACCGCTTGCAGAGAGCCGATTTCTCGCGCCCTGGTTTTCTCATTTCCCATATTGGCACACACTTGAATAAGCCCATACGGTTCCGTAGCAAGAGCATCGCCGATAAGAAAGTCAACTTTCTCCTGTTTGGACGTCGGCATAGTGTACGAAGTGATTGTTTCCGTACGCCTACCGGAAGTTCGTCTCTGCAGTTCGCAGAAAATCGCAGTTTCCAGTCGTTTTCCAATATCTTGCTGGTTGGCGCGTGACACCGCGTAAACCATACCCTGATCGACGGCATACATTTTCGGCACCGCAGTACTACCCGGCTTGAGCATGGTGGAATACTCCTCAAGCTGATACACCAGAAATGCCTGCTTGAACAGCTCGAGTAACGTATTCGCCTTATCCCAATAGATTTTCCAGCCGACCGCTCGCAACGTTTCCACAAGACCATTGGTAGACAGCTCGCAGGCCGTATTGCGCAGCAAAAACAGCGCTATCTGCGTGGCGAGAGTAATGTTTTCACGACCAAGACGCTCGGCAACGTCACGCGCAACCACGTCCCGCACGTAACCTTGGAGCGTTTCAATACGATCAGCTTCAACCATACGTTGCACTGCAGGGAAGCCGCCAATAGTTAGGTAATCGTTGTAGGCAGCTTCAAACCGGGTGACCTCTCGCGGCGAAAACACGGCATCGGCAAGAGTGCTGCCCGCTGTAGGCGTTTCGATTCCCCGAAAGTCGCAGAATTCACGGAAAGACAGTGGCGCCATGGCATGCGGATGCGATCTTCCTCGGAAATTCGTTGCGATTTCTTCGCTGGACAGTTTCGAAGACGATCCAGTAATGACTAGCGTCACAGCTTCATGTTCGGCTATGCGCTGGCAGAATCCCTGCCAATTGGCGCATTCTTGCACTTCGTCAAGGAAGAGGTAGCAGCCATGGTCACGAGAGTCGGGATATTGCCGCCAGTATTCCGTAACAATATCGTTGAGCACGGTGTCTTGCATTGGTTGCAGACGATCGTCAGCGAAGTTGAAATAGAAAATATCATTACGCGAGACGCCGTTTTGTAACAAATCATGAATTTTCTGGAAAAGATAGAACGTTTTGCCGCAACGTCGGATGCCAGTGATGATGTGCACAGCATTGAACACTGCCGGCTGCGGCAGCTCGCGTATGATTTCGATGCGGCGTGACGGCGTAGGAATGTCAAACTGCATGGACTCACGAACCAGCATGGCATACGATTCACATGGATTATCCGGCACCATAAGTTCTTCCTTTCGCCGTCCGTTGCGAAACACCCAACAATCCCAGCATAACACTTCTCAAAAATTTTAAGAAGTTTCCACCAACACTTCTAAAAATTTTTAAGAAGTTACCACAGACGAATAAAACTCCAGAGAATATCTGAATGCATTAACGACTACAACACGAGTGTGGGAAATCGGGGAAGGACGGGTATCGTACGCTGTATATTGGCATTTCAGGTGGACTCTCGGAACGTGATTCAATTGCCCTGAATCGGGAGCTGTCACCGGGGAGTACAGAATAGTAGGCAGATTCTGGAGGGGTTATGGCACGGCACGGCAAGAAGCCAAGCGAGGAAAGCACCTCGTCACACACACCGAGAACACTTGCCGGAAGCGCAACGACCTGCACTTCTGCCGACAGTAGTGACGCCGCTGCCAGCGGTATCGCCGTTAACAGCTCGACCGTCAGCAGCGCATTTGCCAGCGATGCCGATGGCAATACCGGGAATACGCTTGTCGGCAACGCTTCCAACGAAGTCGAAGCAACCGAAGTCGAAACCAACGCAACCAGTACCAACGCAACCGGAGAGCGCACAATCAGCAGCGGCAACACGGCTGAAATCAGCAACCGGCAATCACACGAATCCAGCGAATCCCGCCAGCCGCAAGACCTATTCGACGCGGCCATAGCGCAAGGCATCAGCGACGGCGACGCTTGGACGGACCAGCGCGTAAAGCACATCTACCGCCAGATCATCATCGCCGTAGTCGTCGTAGTCGTTGTTCTGGGCGCGGTCTTCGGATTCACAGGCGTGCGCGCATCGCAGCAAATGCGCGACCTGGCCGCACTCAACGACTGCAAGGAAGCCGTCACGGCCATGAACACCTCCTATTCCAAGGCGTTCCAGCTGAAGGCGAAGATCTCCGAAGCGTTCACCAGCTTCGACGGGTCCTACGATCTCGACAAGCTTGCCGAACTGCACCAGACGGAAGTTACCGCGCCGAAAACGCTGAGCTGCGCCGCCGACACTTCCGCTACCATCAGCAAAGCCAACGCCGCAAAAGCCGAGTACGATAAGCAGGCCAAGCAGTTCAAGCAGGCTTTGCAGAAGAGCGACGAATCCGCGGCCACCGATGGCGGTGACGGAACCGACAATAGCGCTGACGGAACGGACGGCGACGACGGAACGGACGGAGCCACAGACACGGAGGGCGATGCTGGAGTTGCCGGCGACGCGGGCGCCACGGACGGCACCGTCGACCAATCCGGCGCAGCCGACGCGACCGACGCAACGCTGGACGATCAATTCCTCCAGTAAAGTTGTTGACCCAACGCAACTGATTACAACGATTTCCCAAGGAAAGAAATCAGCATCAGCACAAGCTAAAATTTCCAAAAATGGCGATTTCACCTGCACCTTACCTAAACAAAAAGCAAGTCTTAAACCATATTCATTAACGATTTTATACAACGAAACCACTTTGTTGACTCTGAAAAACGTGTATGTTGGCGACGTATTTATTGCTGCCGGACAGTCGAATATGGAATTGAATTATTCGCAATATTATGAGGGTTCAGGCAACTCCTACAATTTCGGCGGAGGTCTGATAACGACCGACGATCTGCCGAAGCAGCTTTCCGACAACAACGTACACTTCGTTGCGAGCGCCAATTCCTCGAAAGGTACGGATTTTCCGTTACGCGACGTGAATGAGCAGGCTGGCACCTGGCTTGAGGCGACCGCCGATAATTCGCAGCATTTCAGTTATCTGGCGCAGCAGTTTGCCATGCAGCTTCGTGCCGCGCATCCGAACGTGCCGATCGGCATTATTCAAACCGCATGGGGTGGCACGCCGATTCGACGTCACGTGCAAGGCGGTGATATTTATGCGAACCATATTGCGCCTTTGGAAGGGTTTCATGTGGCGGGCGTGCTGTGGTATCAGGGATGCAATGATTCCACGAACGAGGCGACCGCGCTGGCGTACGAGTCGCAGATGACGCTGCTGATCAACCAATATCGTGAAGTGTTCGATCAGGATGATCTGCCGTTCCTGTATGTGCAATTGGCACGCTGGCCTGGCTACCAGTACACGCAAAACGTGCGATTCGCGCAGTTGAACACGTTGAGCAATGCCGGATTACGCAATGCTTCCAACGTTGCAATGACGGTGTCGCTGGATACGGACAAGGGCACTTCAACGTTGATACATCCGCTTGGCAAAGATATTCTCGGCGCGCGCATGGCAGCGCAATATCTGGCGATGTCGGAAGGCAAGACCATTCCCAACGGGCCGCTTATCGCGCATGCGAAGCATGCTTCCGATGGCACGATCGTATTGTCGTTCCAGAACGGCACCGCAACCGGTCTGCAGGCGGAAAAACCCAATTATTCGAAGACTGCGAGCGCGACCGTACCCGATTATGATGCGAATCCGGACGCGACTCCTTTGAATGGTATTTCCAACGTTGCAACGCCGACTTCCACGCCATTGCAAGGTTTTGAAATTGCCGACGATTCCGGAAAGCGGGTTTCGGCAACGGCAACGATTAAGGGTGATCAGATTGTGCTGAGTGCCGCCGATGGAAGCTCGAATTGCAACGCGGTAACTCAAGTGCGTTACTGGTGGAGTGGAAATCCGGTTATTTCCAGTCTGCTGTATAACGATCTCGGATTGCCTGCAAGTCCGTTTATTGCTGTTGTTGAGTAATACGGCAGATTGATAATCGGGCATTATCCGGCTGCGACGACTAATCGATAAAGCGGACTGTAATTAGGTTAGAATCAGGCCTGTTTCATCAAACTTAAGTCGAAAGCAATGTCGACGGTCAAAATCGACGATCAATCGACGTAGTGCGGGGCGCTGGACGCTATGCGGGGCGTTATGGAGCCGCTATTGCCGTTGCCGTCGGTACTACCGTCTGCATCGAAATCCTGCGATTTACGAAGCGAACCGGCAGCCAGCGAACGTATGGATCGAACGGAACGGCCAATCTGCGCCTGTTTTTCCTGAGCATCCGACTGTATTGCGGGAATCGTGCCCGTCACAGGGCGAATGCGGCCGGTCGCAGTGGGAATGAAGCTTGGCGGCAACACCTGCGTGGTAACGGCACCCGGCGATGACACATGGTAGTGGGCCATCGAAGCCAGGGAATCGCGGGTATCGAGTTCACGCTGCATATCTAGCTCATCGTCGAACTCAGCCATCGCTGCCCTCCCTCTCTTCAAGCAATCTCTGCCGGTAATCTCTCCACTGGCAACGGTCATCGTTCCGAGCGTAACGCAAGGTAGCATACCGTTACGAACGAAATCAGCGATATGCGCAACTCCCCCACTGTTTCGCAACTTTTCCGTTGCACGTGCCGCAGCGAGCCACGCCAGCGAGCTATTGAAAACCCGCCGTTTTGGCATAAAAAAGGGCTCCCGAAATCATCCGGAAGCCCTACTGGCGGAGAATACGAGATTCGAACTCGTGAGGCTGTTACACCAACACGCTTTCCAAGCGTGCGCCATAGACCACTAGGCGAATTCTCCAATTATGCAACGTCTCACAGTGTCTATCCGCGAAACGCAACTTGATTAGAATACAACAGTTTCTTCCAAACCCCAAATCGGCGTGTCGCAACGTCCCAGATCGCCCACTCACTGGAGGAATCCGTACGCGTGAGGACTTCCCCGCGTACCGAATTCTCCACCCTCTGGGACAATTCACCCGCCAACGCACCTCTCAGCGTCCCAGATCGCCCACTCACTGGAGGAATCAGCCCGCTGCCAAGACTCTCACAGTCCGAATTCCTCCAGTGGCTGGAACAATCAGTACGCCCATAGGCCTTCTACAGTCCGAAAACCTCCACCCACTGGAGGAAAACACCCGCGCACCGGCCTTTAAACGTCCTGAAACCTCCACCCATTGGAGGAAAACACCCGCGCACCGGCCTCCAAACGTCCTGAAACCTCCATCCACTGGAGGAATTGGTACGTTGGTATGCTTCCCAGCATCCGGATTCTCCCACCCACTGGAGGAATCTGCCCGCACATACACCCCCGAATTGTCCAGATTCTTCCAGCGAGTGGAGGGATCCGGACACGAGCTCACGTACCGTGAGCACAGCAGCTATCGTTTGGACGCGAAGGCACGCAGGTCGGCGAGCATGGCAGTGAACATCGGGCGGGCCGGACCGAACTTATCAAGCAGCGATCCCGAAACCGGAGCACTAGCCGCTCCCAGCAACGCGCCAGGCAGCAACACCACGCCTGCGGCAAGCACAGACGCGCCGAATCCCAGTTGCGAAGCGTTCGGAATCATATAGCCGTAACCGATCGTCACAAACTGCAGCAGCACAGACGCAAGCAAATGCCAACGGAATTTCACACTCCGCAACACGGTCAGACGAACCAGCGGCGAGAACGCACGATGCGACACCCAAGCGAACACTAGCAAAGCGGCCATGGCAATCAGCAGCAGAACCACTGCAATCACACATTGCGTAGTCGCGGAAGTATCCCCATTACTCACTGCGGTAACGGCGGATCCGCCACGGTCGAGCGCAAACACGAAACAGACGAATCCGACTGCTAGGCAAAGCACATGCAGCGGATTGATATGCGCCTCTTCGGTAGGAGTGACCTGATGAATCGTTTTAGGGCCGCACACCAGCGAAACAAACAGGAACGGCAGCAGAATCACGAAAATCCAACGCCACGGCATGAACGTGCCGACAAGACCGCCCACAGTCGGTCCGAGTGCCGGCGCCACGGCCACCACCATGCCTCCAACGCCCATCAGCATGCCGATTTTGCTTTTCGGAGACTGTTCAAGAATGATATTGAACATCAACGGAAGCGTGATCCCGTGCCCGCTCCCTGTAGTATTCGCGCGGTCATCAGCATAGGAAAGTTCAACGTGCAAGCTGCCATCAGGCAGCCGGTGATGCAGAGCACGATTGCGGTAAGGAAGATGGTACGCAACTTCAGTTTGCGCTTGAAATAGCTTGAGAGCGGCGTGACAAGCGCTACCGTAAGCAGATAGCCGGTCGTCAGCCATTGAACAGTGGACGTGTCGACGTGGAATTCCGCCATTAATCCAGGGAAAAGCACGTTGGTGAGGGTTTCCGTAAGGATGCCAATGAAGGCCATGATTCCAGTTGACAGAATGGCAAGAATAAGATTGATGGAGATGTTCTCGTCATCTTGCGTTGCCGTGTTATTGTTTCGCGCAATGGACTGTGACATGGATTTGCGGCCGTTCCCGGCCTTCCCTTTCTTGGCCCGGCTTTGCTGAGCCACCATTCCGTTATGCCGGGCAGTTTGCTGGAATGGCGATTATTTGCCCAGAAATACAAAAAGATCCTTGGGAGCGGAGCGCTCTACCAAGGACCTTCATATTATTAAGTTGAATGTTGTGGATTGGGAGCCTCCCGCGCGCCGCGGGAAACACGAACCGGAAGACAAACAAAAAAAAAGGGGTTCCCGGAGCGTCACGCTCGACGGGAACCCCGACGTTGAATGCGGCGGCGTGCTACTCTCCCACACCCTCTCGAGTGCAGTACCATCGCCGCGACCAGGCCTTAGCTTCCGGGTTCGGAAAGGGACCGGGCGTCTCACCTGGGCCATGACCACCGCAAAACCAATATAACGGCCAACCACAAGGATCGGCCGGCAACGGAACCGACCACGATTCCGATCGTGGCGGTCCGGGAACCGGACAACGGACGCGAACAAAACGCTTCGATCTTTCGTCTCGTGACCACAAGAAACAGCATTCCTTGCCATCCAACGAGAAACCACCACAGGACGAGACCCGACCCAGCAAGCGGGTCGGAAAGTGTGCCGCGTTCGCCCGTTAGTACCGGTCGGCTCCACCCCTCGCGGGGCTTCCACCTCCGGCCTATCGAACACGTGTTCAACATGCGGGCTACAAACGCTCCGGGGAGCGCCAAGGAATCCTAATCTTGGAGCAGGCTTCCCGCTTAGATGCTTTCAGCGGTTATCCCT
>ERZ839741.1210-NODE-1210-length-28499-cov-5.789833_pt1 | contig 28499 bp, 31 predicted proteins | sample MGYA00519880_ERZ839741 | MGnify/ENA primary metagenome ERZ839741 (study PRJEB31850, sample SAMEA3708851) | human gut metagenome | biome: human gut; feature: human-associated habitat; material: faeces | place: China | collected 2014 ...
GCAATACCGCATAATTCTAAGTGCCGATACGGCGAGCGAGGTGCGGCAGCCGCCGCAGCGGTGCTTAAGCCGTCAGGCGGGAATTGTGCGGTGTTGCCTAAGAATTTACAGCTTTTCGCCGGGAGAGGGATGACCTCTCCCGCTTTTTTATATCCCGGCAGCGGCCGCCTTGTTCGCGCCTTGTTCACAAATTATCCATTTGACAGATTGTTCGATTTTCCGTATAATTATTCTTATACGATTTGTAAAGAATCCTGCATCTGCTACGATTTGTTTACCCACCGCAGACAAAAAAGAAAAGGGAGGCCATCAACCATGAGCGATTACGCAGCCATCGAAAAGGAAGCCCGCATCTTTACCGAGGAATGTGTCACCAACAACCGCATTGACCCCGAGCTTTTTGCCCAGTACGATATAAAACGCGGTCTGCGCGACAAAAACGGCAAGGGCGTGCTGGCGGGTATCACCAACATCTCCCGCATTGATGCCTTTGAGGAGCGGGACGGCCAAAAGATTCCCTGCGAGGGCAAGCTTTGGTATCGTGGCTACAATGTCTACGATCTGATCCGCGGCCTGCGCGGCAAGCGCTACGCCTTCGAGGGGGCGGCCTACCTGCTTTTGCTGGGTGACCTGCCCGATGCCGCGCAGCTGGAAAGCTTCAACAGCTGCCTGACCAAATGCCGTGCCCTGCCCACAAACTTTGTGCGCGATGTCATTATGAAGGCCCCCAGCCATGACCTGATGAACTCGCTGACCCGCAGTGTGCTGACGCTGGCCAGCTATGATGATGACATCGGCAAGACCGATTTGCAGACCCAGCTTGAGCAGTGCATCAAGCTCATCAGCGTATTCCCGATGCTGGCGGTCTACGGCTACCACGCCTACAATTATTATGAGTGCGGCGGCAGCATGTACATCCACCGCCCGGACCCGAGCCTTTCCACGGCGGAAAACCTGCTGAAGATGCTGCGCCCCGACCAGAAATATACCGATCTGGAGGCGCATGTCCTCGATATAGCGCTGCTTTTGCACATGGAGCACGGCGGCGGCAACAACTCCACCTTCACGACCCGCGTTGTCACCTCGTCCGGGTCGGACACCTACTCGGTCGTTGCGGCGGCGCTGTCCAGCCTCAAGGGCCCCAAGCACGGCGGCGCCAACATCAAGGTCATGCAGATGATGGATGACATCCGCACCCATGTCACTGACCCGCTCGATGAGGATGCCATGTCCGATTACCTCGGCCGCATCGTGGACCGGCAGGCCTTTGACCAGAAGGGCCTGATCTACGGCATGGGCCACGCGGTCTACTCACTGAGCGACCCGCGTGCGGTCGTGTTCAAGAGCTTTGTCCACCAGCTGGCCGATGCCAAGGGCCGCAGCCGCGATTTTGAATATTACAACACGATCGAGCGGCTGGCCCCCAAGGTCATTGCCGAGAAACGCCACATTTACAAGGGCGTTTCCACCAATGTGGACTTCTATTCCGGCTTTGTGTATGACATGCTGGGCATCCCGGTCGAGCTGTACACCCCCATCTTTGCGATTGCGCGCATCGTGGGCTGGTCTGCCCACCGCATGGAGGAGCTTGTCAATGTGGACAAGATCATCCGCCCCGCCTACCAGAGCATCATGCAGACAAGGGAGTATGTGCCGCTGGAGGAGAGATAAAAGAGAAAAAAGAGAGAAGAATTTTCGCACAGGGCGAAGGTTCTTCTCTCTTTTTATTGCCTGCTCTAAAGCCTCCCTTGATGCGAGGTGGCCGCGGGCCGAAGGGATGGGTGGGAGCTGCTGTCTAAATCGTCAGCCTGCCGCCCACCCCTCACCGCCTGCGGGCGGAGTTCCCCTCCAGAGGAGCTTTTTAAGAGAATCCGTCCAAAACCACCTTCAGTTCTGCCCAGATGTTCTCCTGCGAGGCACTGTAACGAAGGCTATCCGTATAGGGACGGCAATAGACTTGGTACAAAATGCCGTCCTGCGCAAAGTAGGCTCTGGACTGGATGTAGGGCCTCGAGTTCGGGTTGCTTGTACAGTGGGGAATCAGCGCGGTATTGCCGTTGGCCATGGGGTAGCTTTCACATTGCCACGTTAACCCGGCACTTTTTTGCCAATACAAATCCGTTGCCATCACCTTGGGCGCATCCCCAAGATAGGCAACTGCCATGATTTCTACATTGTAGCCATCCAAAAGCACACCCGTGCGTAGGTAGAGCTTGTCCGGTGTATCGCCGCGCCCGATGGGGATAAATCCGGCGGGATATTCCTGAAATTTCGGCGTATAGGGCATGCCATCGTCATATTCATCCGGTATGTCGATCATGCCGGACGGATACATGGCAATCGACGGGAAAGTGCTTGTATCTCCCTCATCCAGCAGCGTATTCTGCGCCAGCGGCAGACCAGTCGCGGTAGTCATTTCCACCCAGCTGTCGTACCCGCGTGCAGCCCGGGCGTACCAAACGGCGTAGTCCGCGTCGGTGGGGTGCAGCTGGCCGTTTATTTTGGCGTTCATCGGCAGCCAGCCATCGTCTGACATCTCCCCATTATGGTTTGCCACCATTCCCGCCAGCAAATCCTCATCCAGCGCAAAATACTGCCGCTCATACGTGATGGCGTACCCGGTGTTGGCCTCCGGCGCAAAGGACGGGCGCGGGTTTTCGCGCAGGTTCGTGAACTCTGCCGTGCCTGCCAGCACTCCGGCGGCAATCAGCAGCGGCGCGGCCAGGCAAATTGCCAGCTTCCAGCGCGGGTGCCGTGCGGGGGGCGCGTCGGGCAGGTGCTCAGCCACGGCGGGCCATAGGTCAACGCCTGCCGGGTGCAGGCCGCCTGTCAGCTTTTCGTGCAAATACGCTTCTTCGCGGTCATACTTCATAGTGCTCCCCCTCCTTCAATCGCTGCGCCAGCTGCTTTTTGGCGCGGTGGTAGCGTGTGCGCAGATAGGCGGCGGGCCGTCCGTGAATGCACGCCAGTGCGGCGTAATCCAGCCCGTCCAGCACACGCTCTAAGATCAGGGCCCGATCCAGCGGGGCCAGCATGTTCAGCGCCGCGCGCAGCTCTTCGCTGATGCCGGGGTCCTGCTCCAACGGCTCCGGGGTGGGGTAGGCCGCCGCGCGTTTGATTGCCCGCAGCATGTCCAGCGAGGTGCGGTAGGCGATGCGGTAGAGCCACGCGCGCTCGTTGTCGGTGCCGTCATGGCGCAGCGTGTGGCGCTGCTGCCACGCCTTGATGAAGGTTTTCTGCACAGCATCCTGTGCGTCGGCCTCGCACCCCAGCAGGCCAGTGCAGTACCGCAGCAGTGCAGCGGTATGGGCATGTACGAGCTTTTCTAAATCCTGTTCGTTTTGCATCGGCTCGCCTCCTTTCACCCTTATAACGCCTACGGGAGCGGGAATGTGTCACAAATCAAGCATTTTCTTGGCCCCCTCTGCGAGGGGGCTCCGCCCCTACGGGGCACCGCTCCCCCTCTGGCGCAAGCGCCACCTCCCCCGTATCGGGGGAGTCTGTCTCGCAGAGGGAGGCAAGAAAAAAGAGCCCCGCGGGGCTCTTTTTTTACATCAATGCGCTAAGACGGCATTTTTTATTTTCTTGTACACCGCATCTGCCGCCAGCGGCAGGGCCAGACCGGCAGCCGTGTAGGCCAGCCACCAGACACCGCCGGTAAAATAGACGGGGAAAGCCGCCAGCAGGTAACTCTCCCCGCCTGTAGCCAGCAGGCCCAGCCATGTCACAAGCTTAAAGCTCAAAAAATGCAGGATTACAATGGGCATCGTGGCGCGGCCCAGATAGCCAAGCACGGCACTGACGCAGGGCAGGGGGGCCGTCAGGCAGGCGGCGCTGCGCACCAGCACCCAGCCGGCCATGCTGGCCAACAGCAAAAATGCCGGGTTGGTATAGCCGTTGCCCGCCAGCCCGACCGAGCCGAGCCGCCGCAGCACCAGCAGCAGAACAAAGGCCGCTGCGCCAGCCGCCGCCCGGTACAGCGGGCGCACCTCCGACCGCGCAGTGCGGCGCAGCACCGTGCCAAGGTAGAACATCCAGTAGCAGCTGGCCGCAATGCCCAGCCCCCAGACATTCCAGCCGACCTGATTACAGTGCCAGCCGACCCAGAGCAGCACGCCGGAAAGCAGCCCCTGCGCAATAAGCGTATCGCCGCCATGCAGCAGCTTTTGCAGCAAAACCTCGATGACAGCGTACAATAGTGAGATCTGGAACAGTGCCTGTATGAACCACATCGCGCCGCCCAGCTGGGTGCCGCCGTCAAATACGCACCAGTGTACCGTGCGGCCGATGATGTCCTTGATGCTCACCGGTGCTGTAACACTGTTGCCCGGGATCTCCGCGATCCGTGCATCCGCCGTCAGGATGTTCAGCCGCAGGAAAAGGTTGTTGCATACCGTAAACACCGTGTTGGCCGCCACAAAAGGCAGCCAGAGGGTCACCAGCTTGCGCCTGACAAAATGTACCAGCCCGCCCCGCAGGCTGAAAAACCACCCGCTGAGCATAAAAAACAGCGCCATGTGGAATAAATAAATATAATCCGTGCCCGGAAACCCGGAATGTCCCAGCACCATAAGCACAATGCCGATGCCGCGCATACTATCTAGTACAGGGTCGCGCTGCTTTGCCATAAGTTACAACCTCGCTTTTACAAAAATACCGCCCACGGTCGGGCGGCAAGGGTCACTGCGCGTTTTTGGCGCGGCATTTGGGGCAGATATACCGGATCGTCAGCGTGTAGCCGCGGACCTCGGTGCCGATGGCGGCCTCAATATCGCGGATCAGCCCCACGACCGGCAGGTCTGCCAGCTCGCCGCAGCTCTCACACAACAGGTGGCCGTGGGGGCTGGGGTTGGCGTCGTAGCGGTCAGGGCCATCGGGCATCTCCAGATGGCCGATCTCGCCGTCCAGCTCCATCAGCTTGAGATTGCGATAGACAGTGCCGCGCGCAATGTGCGGCATGGCCTGCCGCGCATGGCAGAAGATTTCGTCAGCGGTCAGATGCTCCGGGCATTTTTCACGCATGATACCCAAAATCAGGGCGCGTTGGCGGGTCATGGGCAGACCTCCTTACCAAATTTAAGATTAACTCTTATTTAGATACTACACCATAACCGCAGCTTTGTCAACCGTCTGTTGTGTGCGGACAGCGGCGTTTCCTGCCTGCTGTACCGCCCGGGTGCGGGCCCAGTGCCGCAGCAGCCACATATCAAGACTGATTCTTATTTGACGAGGAGGTATCCCTATGGAACTGAGAGGCAGCAAGACCGAGAAAAACCTGTGGGAGGCATTTGCAGGCGAGAGTCAGGCCCGGAACAAATACACCTTCTTTGCCGCCAAGGCGCGGCAGGACGGCTACGAACAGATCGGTGCAATTTTTGATGACACCGCCGACAATGAGCGTGCGCACGCCAAGATCTGGTTTGAGCTGTTGATGGAGAACGGCGAGATCCCTGACACACTGACCTGCCTGCGGATGGCCGCCGCCGGTGAAAATGAGGAGCATACCGCCATGTACCCGCGGATGGCCGCCGAGGCAAAGGAGGAGGGCTTTACCCACATCGCCGCCCTGTTCAAGAAGGTTGCCGCCATCGAAAAAGATCATGAAGAGCGCTACAAGGCTCTCGCCGCCAACATTGAGGCCGGTAAGGTCTTTGCGCGCGAGCATGAACAGGTCTGGCAGTGCCGCAACTGCGGGTTTATCTATATCGGCCGCCACGCGCCCGCCAAATGCCCCGTCTGCTCCCACCCCAGAAGCTATTTTGAACTGAAAAGCAGCAATTATTGAGTCCGCCGAAAAAATGCTTTGTAGGGGCGAGCATTGCTCGCCCCTGCCCGTTTGTCTGTGAAAACACTTTTTTGGAAAACGAGTTGCCACGCCATGCCGGCGGGCGACCAATGGTCGCCCCTACTATTCTCGGCGATGACAGGTTATATTTTTATAAACATGTCAGTCCCATGAAAATCACCCTTGACAGGACGCGTTCTTCATGCTATATTGTCTATGTTAGTTATTGCTAACCTTGCAAATTTCCAATTTGCACTTATCACCCGCCCTGCGCGGTTCTCTCCCCGTACAGGGCGGTTTTATGGAGCGCTTGGTTAGCAAATGCTAACTATCATAACGGTAAGGAGCCATCTCATGCAGGAACGCACCTACGCTACCCCCAGCCCGCGCAGCTTCGCCTGTGATCTTGCCACGCTGTGCGCCCCCACACTGGCAGGGCTCAAGCCCGCCAGTCTCTTTCGCTACCAGCCCGCCCCCGGGCAGGATGCCGCCGCTATGGCAGCCGCATGGCATATGGAGCTGTCCCCCCGCGGGGTCACTGTGCAGGTGCTCAAGCAGTGTCCGCGCACAGGGGCTGTCCTTGTCTATGTCTACCGCCCCGCGCGGGTGGCAAAGCTGTTGGCTGATGACCGCACACTGGCATTTCTGGCAGGGGAGGGCTACACCCCCGGCACAGCGGACGAGCTGCTGGCGCAGCTGGCCGAGCGGCTCTGCTGTGAGCAAGATTTCCCGCATGAGATCGGCGTTTTTCTGGGCTACCCGCTGGCGGATGTCATCGGGTTCATCCAAAACCGCGGCAAAAACTTTACCGCGTGCGGCTACTGGAAGGTCTACACCGACCCGGCCGCTGCGCAGGCGGAGTTTGACCGCTACAAAAAGTGCGAGCGCATCTACGCCCGCTGCTATTACAACGGCACCCCGATCAGCCGGCTGACCGTAGCCGCCTGACGATGCACCACATACTATCTGAAAAGGAGTCCTTTATCATGAGCAAAATTGCAGTTATTTATTGGAGCGGCACCGGCAACACCGAGGCTATGGCAGATCTGGTTGCCAGCGCAGCGGCTGCCGCCGGTGCTTCCGTTGATAAGTTCACCGCGTCCGAGTTCAACACCGCCTCCGCCGGTGATTACACCGGCTTCGCACTGGGCTGCCCCGCCATGGGTGCCGAGCAACTGGAGGAGAGCGAGTTTGAGCCGATGTATCAGGCGCTGCGCGGCTCGCTGAGCGGCAAGCCCGTTGGGCTGTTCGGCTCCTACGGCTGGGGCGACGGCGAGTGGCTCCGCACCTGGGCCGAGGATGCCGAGGCTGCCGGTGCCCGCATGGTCGTTGAGCCGGTCATGGCCAACGGCTCCCCCGATGGCGATGCCGAGGCCGCCTGCGCAGCCTTGGGCACGGCACTGGCCAACGCCTGATCCTTTACGACATTACCTATCCATCCATAAACGGGAGGGGCAGCGCTGCCCCTCCTCTTTTTGCGCAGTACCCAAAAAGTGCCTGCTTGACAAAGCGGACGGAAGTTAGTATATTCTGAGTCGGATTAGAAAAAGCTAACTTGGAGGTTTTACACTATGGCAAACATTATTATCGTTCTGCTCTTAGCGGCTGCAGTCGGCTACGGCATCTACAGCTTTGTACATCATCTGCGCTGCGGCGGGGGCTGCTGCGGTGAGCATGAGGCTGCCGCCAAAAAAGTGCGGGTGGCCGACCGCAACCGCAGCCACTACCCCCATCGGCTGGTGCTGGGTGTGGACGGCATGACCTGCCAGAACTGCCAGCGCCGTGTTGAGAACGCCCTCAACGCGATGCCCGGTACTTGGGCCGCCGCCGATCTGGCCGCACAGCAGGTGAGCATCCTGACCAAGGAAACGCCCGATGAGGCAGCTATCCGTCAGGCGATCCGCGATGCTGGCTACCTGCCCCTGCGCACGACCGTCAAGCAGTAAAGTACGCCGCACACTAAAAAATATGCAAAATTGCACGATTTTGGTTAGCAATAACTATCTATTCTTACAAAATGTTACCCTACACTAACTTTGCAGCTTGACATCCGCAGTTAGCGGTGCTAAACTATGCCCGTAGGCGGTTAGAGTGCTCTAACCGCAAGTTTTTGCCCCATGTGTTAGCGTGCGCTAATATGTTGCAGATTTGCCAAAAGAGGAGTGTGTGGAATGCCTTTAACCATGTCCAAAGCAGGCGATACCGTCACCATCCAGAAGATCACCGGCAAGGATGAGGTTCGCCAGCATCTGGCCGAGCTCGGCTTTGTCGTGGGCGAGACCGTTACCATTGTCAGCGAGATCAGCGGCAACCTGATCATTCAGGTCAAGGAGGCCCGCATCGCGCTGGACAAGACGCTGGCCATGCGTATCATTGTCGGCTGATAAAAAGGGAATCTCGGCCAAAAGGCTGTTTGATTTATTGTACCTTAAGAGGAGGAACGAAGTATGAAGACTCTGAAAGATGCACAGGTCGGCGAGACCGTTACCGTTGCCAAGCTGCACGGCGAAGGCCCTGTCAAGCGCCGTATCATGGACATGGGCCTGACCAAGGGCACCAGCGTCTATGTCCGCAAGGTGGCCCCGCTGGGCGACCCGATGGAGTTGACGGTCCGCAACTATGAGCTCAGCGTCCGCAAGGCAGACGCCGAGATGATCGAGGTTGAGTGATTGCATTTTAAGAAAGGGGTATAACCAATGGCAATTAAAATTGCTCTGGCAGGCAACCCGAACTGCGGTAAAACCACCCTGTTCAACAGCCTGACCGGTTCTAACCAGTATGTCGGCAACTGGCCCGGCGTTACCGTTGAGAAGAAGGAGGGCAAGCTGAAGGGGCACGACGACGTCGTGATTCAGGACTTGCCCGGTATCTACTCTCTGTCTCCCTACACGCTGGAGGAGGTCGTTGCCCGCGGCTACCTCGTCAATGAGAAGCCCGATGCCATCCTCAACATCATTGACGGCACCAACATCGAGCGCAACCTTTATCTGACCACCCAGCTTATTGAACTGGGCATCCCCGTGGTCATGGCCGTCAACATGATCGACCTCGTCCGCAAGAACGGCGACAAGATTGACCTGAAGAAGCTCTCCGCCGAGCTGGGCTGCGAGGCCGTGGAAATCTCCGCCCTGAAGAACGAGGGCAGCGACAAGGCCGCCGAGCTGGCCGTTGCCGCCGCCAAGAAGGGCAAGGCAGGCGAGCTGCCCCATGTCTTTACCGGCAGCGTTGAGCATGCCATCGCCCACATTGAGGAATCCATTCAGGGCAAGGTCGATGACCGCTTCCTGCGCTGGTACGCCGTCAAGCTGTTTGAGCGTGATGACAAGGTGCAGGCCGAGCTGAACCTCAGCAAGGAACTGCTTGACCACATTGATGCCCACATCGCTGACTGCGAGAAGGAAATGGATGATGACGCCGAGAGCATCATCACCAACCAGCGCTATGCTTACATCAACGGTGTTGTTGACAAGGCCGTCAAGAAGAAGCCCCGCACCGAGAACCTGACCGCCTCCGATAAGATCGACCAGATTGTCACGAACCGTATTCTGGCCCTGCCGATCTTCGCAGCCATCATGTGGCTGATGTACGCCATCTCGATGGGCACCTCCGTTGCGGACGGCGGCATCGGCATCGGCACCTTTGCCACCGACTGGACGAACGATGTTCTGTTCGGTGAGATCGTCCCCAACGCCCTCGGCGGCCTGCTGGAGAGCATCGGTGTTGCTGGCTGGCTGTACGGCCTGATCATGGACGGCATCGTTGCCGGTGTCGGCGCGGTTCTGGGCTTCGTTCCCCAGATGCTCGTTCTGTTCTTCCTGCTGTCCATTCTGGAGGATGTCGGCTACATGGCCCGCGTTGCCTTCATTATGGACCGTATCTTCCGCAAGTTCGGCCTTTCCGGCAAGAGCTTCATCCCCATGCTGGTCGGCACCGGCTGCGGTGTTCCCGGTGTCATGGCCTCCCGTACCATCGAGAACGAGCGTGACCGCCGTATGACGATCATGACCACCTGCTTCATTCCCTGCGGCGCTAAGATGCCCATCATCGGCCTGATTGCAGGTGCTCTGTTCGGCGGCAGCAGCTGGGTCGCCACCTCTGCTTACTTCATCGGCTTTGCAGCCATCATCATCTCCGGCATCATCCTGAAAAAGACGAAGTTGTTCGCCGGTGATCCTGCTCCGTTCGTTATGGAGCTGCCCGCTTACCATGTGCCCGCCTGGGGCAACGTCCTGCGCGCCACTTGGGAGCGCGGCTGGTCCTTCATCAAGCGTGCCGGCACCGTCATTCTGGCTGCCACCATCATCCTGTGGTTCCTGCAGGGCTTCGGCTTCGAGAATGGTGCCTTCACGATGGTCGAGGATCAGGACAACTCCATTCTGGCTATCGTGGCCAGCACGATCTCTTGGATCTTTATCCCGCAGGGCTTCGGCAACTGGCGTGCAACTGTCGCGTCCATCTCCGGCCTGATTGCCAAGGAGAATGTTGTCGGTACCTTCGGTGTTCTGTATCACTATGCTGACGAGCTGTCTGACAACGGCGATGAGATCTGGCCTGAGGTTGCTGCCAGCTTCACCGCGATCTCCGCTTACAGCTTCATGATCTTCAACCTGCTGTGCGCTCCCTGCTTCGCTGCTATGGGCGCCATCAAGCGTGAGATGAACAACGGCAAGTGGACGGCTATCGCCATCGGCTATATGTGCCTGTTTGCCTACTGCGCCTCTCTGGTCGTCTACCAGATCGGCGGTCTGATCACCGGTGAGGTCGGCTTCAACTTCTTCACCATCGTGGCAGTCGCCATCATTGCACTGACGATCTACCTGCTGTTCCGTCCCAACAAGTACGAGGGCGTCAACGAGGTTCAGTTCGACTCCAAAAAGACGGTTGCCTCCCACTAAATTCAGGTATGTCATGCTTCCGGAAAGGAGCGGATCTTTATGATGGAATTTTTAGCGGCCAACTTCAATCTCCCCACGATCATCGTTTCGATCATCGTGTTCGGCGGTACGGGCTGGCTGATGTATCATGAACATAAGACAGGCGGCCTTGGCTGCTGCGATGGCTCCTGCGGGGGCGGCGGCTGCGGTGGTCACGGCGGCTGCACAGGGAACTGTAAATCCTGCGGCGGTACCTGCCACAGCAACTAAACACAATAGTGCCTGAAAAGGGGCGCGGGTCCGTTCGTGGCCTGCGCCCCTTTTTGGCGTAAAGGAGAGAGATGCCATGACCCTGACCGATTCCAACCTGCGGTATCTGCTGGCCATCCACCATCTGGCACAGCAAAACACGGAGGTTTCCCCGCTGGCCCTCGCGCAGGTCATGGGCGTGACCAAGCCCAGCGTGACGAGCATTTTGACCAGCCTGATGAAGCAGGGGGTCGTTGTTCAGCGGCGGTACGGCAAGATCTATATCACCGACCGCGGCGTGCTTTACGCACGGTATTATGATGCGCTGGTTGAAAAAATATTGCAGCATTTTCCGTTGGCAGACATGGGCTTTAGCCCCGAGGAATGCCGCAGCGCCGCCATCGCCATGGCAGTAGCGCTGCCTGCGAGGGAAATTGATGAGAAGTGCGAGAGCCTGTACGGGGAGGATTGTAGGGAGGGGTCTTGACCCCTCCGCGGGGCGTCGAGGACGCCGCCCCCTACAGTAGGGGAGAGATTTATCCCTCACTGGAGGGTCAAGACCCTCCCCTACAAATCACCCATAAAAATTCCCTTTGCAAATTCTATTGCACACTCGCCCGAATTGTGGTAAAGTTAGACTATATGAAGGTATAGATAAGAGGGGGACTATCATGCAGCTGAATCCGCATTACGCAGAATTGAATGAGAGCTATCTCTTCAGCACCATCGCCCACAAGGTGGCCGACTACCAGAAGGCCCACCCCGATGCCGACATCATCCGTCTGGGCATCGGCGATGTCACGCTGCCGCTGGCCGCATCGGTGACGGAGGCAATGCACCGCGCAGTCGAGGAGCAGGGCCATAAGGATACCTTCCACGGCTACATTCCCAGCGAGCAGGGCTATGAGTTCCTGCGCGATGCCATCCGCCGCTACTATGCTGGCCACGGCGTTGCGCTGGATATGTCGGAAATTTTTGTGTCTGACGGTGCCAAGAGCGATCTGGGCAATCTGCTCGACTTGTTCAGTCAGGACAACACGATCCTTGTGCCCGACCCGGTCTACCCGGTCTATGTGGACGACAATGTGATGGCCGGCCGCAAAATACTCTACCTGCCCGCCACGGCGGAGAACCACTTCCTGCCGATGCCGGACGAAGCGCCCCATGCGGATATTGTTTACATCTGCAGCCCCAACAACCCGACCGGCGCAACCTATTCGGTAGAGCAGCTCAAGGCTTGGGTCGCATGGGCCAAGGCCAACGATGCCGTCATCCTGTTTGACGCAGCGTATGAGTGCTTCGTGACCGAAAAGGGTCTGGCCCGCAGCATTTTCGAGGTCGAGGGTGCCAAAGAGGTTGCCATTGAGGTCTGCAGCTTCTCCAAGATCGCGGGCTTTACCGGTACGCGCTGCGGCTACACCATCGTGCCGCAGGCGCTGGCTGACGGTAAGCTGAACAAGATGTGGCTGCGCCGCCAGACCACCAAATTCAACGGCGTTGCCTATGTTGTGCAGCGCGGTGCCGAGGCCGTCTTTACCGAGGCGGGCATGCGGGAGATCCAGCAGAATCTCGACTACTACCGCACCAATGCCGCCGTCATCGCGTCCGCGCTGGACGAGGCCGGCATCTGGTACTGCGGCGGCAAAAACAGCCCCTACCTCTGGCTGCGCTGCCCCAACGGGATGGGCAGCTGGGAATTCTTTGACTGGCTGCTGGAAAACGCCCATGTTGTCGGTACCCCCGGCGAGGGCTTCGGCCCCTGCGGCAAGGGATATTTCCGTCTGACGGCGTTCGGCGATGCCGAGCGTACCAAGGAGGCCGCCGCACGCATCAAAGCGGCGCTGGCCACACTGTAATATTGCGGGAGGGTTTACACCATGAAACCAAATGAAGAAATCATGGAATTTCTGAAAGAGAATCCCACCTTCTACCTTGCCACCGTCGATGGCTATCTGCCCCGCGTGCGTCCCATCGGCTTTGCGATGTGGTACAACGGCCACCTCTGCATTGCACTGGGCAAGCACAAGGCCGCCTACAAGCAGCTTTTGGACAACACAAATCTGGAGATCTGCGCCGCCAACGACCGCGGCGAGTGGCTGCGCGTACAGGGCACGGCGAACTTTGACAACACGCCCGAGGCTCAGGCCGCCGCGTTTCAGGTCATGCCCCAGCTGGCAGACCTGTACAACGAGGAGACCGGCAACAAGCTGGGCATCGTCTATCTGGATCATCTGTCCGCCAAGCTCTTCTCCATGTCCGGCACGGTAAAGGACATTATGAGCTACTGATACTTATTAAACAAAGCAGCCCCGGTATGCACAATGCATACCGGGGCTGCTTTTTGTTGTAGGGAACGGACGCGGGGAGATCGTTTGTTAATTTACTTCTCCTGCGCGGCAAACAGCTGCGGGGCAGCCTTGTAGATCAGCACAGCGGCAACAGTCGTCAGGATGGTCTCCGGCAGCATGTAGCTGCCGTTGTAGGTCAGGCTGTACGTCCAAGCGGGCAGACCGTCGCTCAGGTTGCCCCAGATCAGCACGCCGGACAGGAAGCTGCACATAAAGCGGATGAAGCAGACGACCGCCGTGCCGACGGCCACGCCGACGAGGCGATTCTGGAACGGCTTTGCGATGACACAGGCCAGCCCCAGCAGGGTAAAGGCCAGCACATAGTCCAACAGGATCATGCCCACCAGCGGCAGGATGCCGGGTGCCGGGGGTGCGTAGAAGCCCAGCAGCATCTGCAGCAGGCTGTTGACAAAGCCGGTGAAAAGGCCCCACTTCACGCCGTGGCGGAAGGAGATCATGATGAACGGCAGCATGCTGAACAGCGTGATGGAGCCGCCGTTGGGCAGCTCATAGATCTTGATGTTGGCCAGCACCGTGCCGAGGGCGATCATCAGGGCGCACTCGACGAGGGTACGGGTCTTGGAATAGGTTTTGGACATGGTATCCACTCCTCAAAAAAATGTAACACAAAACAGAAAAAGCGCCCGCAGGGTATACCTGCAGGCGCAAAAAGTGTTATGACGGGGGTCAAACTTCCTACGCCGGCATTACCCGGATCAGGTTCAAGGTGACCCAAAACTGCGGTTTGTTTTGATCTCAGCCGAGGATGCCCCCCAGCGCCCCTGTTTTAATGTCCAACCCCTATTATACACAGTATCCGCGGTTTGTCAAGCCAAAGCGGCGCATCCGGCGGACGCGCTGTTTTTACTTGCTGACCTTGATGAGATCTGCGCCCGGCTCGACATCGCCGGAGGCCACGACCTCGACTGCCTTGAAGTCATCGGTGTTGGTCACGACCGTGATGACCACGGCAGGGTGACCGGCAGCTGCGATTTTGCCCAGATCCATCTCCAGCAGCAGATCGCCCTTCTTTACCTTATCGCCGACCTTGACCTTCGGGCTGAAGCCGTCACCCTTCATCTCAACGGTATCCACGCCGACATGGATCAGGATCTCGACGCCGCCGTCAGCCATAATGCCCAGCGCATGGCCGCTGTCGGGGGCCTGAGTGATCTCGCCGCCGGCAGGGGCAAAGACCTTGCCCTCGCTGGGGTCAATGCCGCAGCAGGTGCCCAGAATGCCCTGTGCAAACACCTCATCGGGGATGTTTTCCATCGGCACAAAGGCGCCCTTGGCATCAGCAGCCAGCATCATGGGGAAGGTCGGCTCCGCAGGTGCGGCAGGTGCAGCAGATTTCTTCAGAAAATCAAAAAATCCCATCGTTCATTTTCTCCTTCGTAAGCCCTTTGCGGGCAGTTTCATGGTTCTATTATACCCCCCGCCCCGTCAAAAAGCAAGGCGGGCAGACACTTTTACATCTGCTCCATCACGGCGCGTATCGCCTGCCAGGTAATGCGCGCAATCTCAGCCGGCGGCGGCTGGAACTGATTTTCCTGCCAGGCCGCAATCGTACCAAAGCAGCCGTTGACCGCAAAGGAAAGCATATATTTCTGATCCTCGGTCCCGCCGGTGGGGGCAAAGTTGCCCCAGCAGCGCTCGGCTATGAGCCGCTTTACGCTGGAGGTAAACTCCGACTCCCAGCTTTTGCCGTAGAGAGCGGCGCACAGGTCGGGATTCTCGGTCAAATAGGTAAAGAGCGCCACCAGCGCTGTGGGGACATCCTCCTGCGAGATGCTGGGGATCAGGGTGTCCATCAGCTCATTCAGCCGCTTCAGCTGGGCGGCCTCCATCTGGTCCATCAGGGCATAAATATCGGTGTAATGAAAGTAGAATGTGCCGCGGCTGATACCGGCCAGCTCCGTCAATTCACGCACCGTGATCTCACGCAGACTTTTTTGCTGCAGCAGCGTGATCAGCGCCTGATACAGCCGCTGCTTGGTCATGCGCACACTGCGGTTGGCGTCCCCCTTGGCGTTCATTGTATGCACCGCCTTCCTCACGATTTACTACTTTAAGAATAGCCGTTTTTAACACTGATGTCAAGGATTTTTAAACTATTTGTACTAAATTGTCGGTCTTTGTTGACGGTTTTTTATCAAATTCGCGGTTTGCACACCGGTGCGGTTATGCTACAATAGGGGCGGGGAGTGATACTATGAAAATCGACCGTGCCCGCGCGCAGCGGGCCTTTGCCGACTATGCTGCGCATTACAACACCGCTGACCCGAAGGTAAAGCTCAAGATCGACCACACCTACCGCGTGGCAGCCCTCTGCAGCAGGATCGCTGAAAGTCTTTCGCTGCCGCAGCAGGACATCGACCTTGCATGGCTGAGCGGCATACTGCACGATGTGGGCCGCTTTGAGCAGCTGCGCCGGTACAACACCTTTATTGATGCTCAGTCGGTCAGCCATGCCGCGCTGAGCGTCTCGGTCCTGTTTGACGAGGGGCGCATCCGGGACTATCTCGATGATGCCGACACCGACACCCTGCTGCGTGCGGCGGTGGAATGGCACAGCGCCTTCCGCCTGCCGGACAGTCTGGATGAACGCACGCAGCGGTTCTGCCAGATCCTGCGGGACGCTGATAAAATCGACATCCTGCGCGTCAATGTCGAGACCCCGATGGAGGAAATTTACAATGTCACCACAGCCCAGCTGCGCCAAAGCCCCGTGACCCCGGCTGTGCTGGACGCCTTTTATGAGCATCACTGCGTGCTGCACAGCCTGAAAAAATGGCCCGCGGACAACGCCGTGGGCCATGCATCTCTGGTATTTGAGCTGTGCTATCCCGAAAGCCTGCGGATCGTAGACGAGCAGGGGTGGCTTTGGCGGCTGCTGGCCTTCAAAACCGACAACCCCGACACCGCACGGGCGTTTGAAAAGATCACCGCAGAAATGAAGCGGTGGCTCAAGGCCAACGGCTGTTAAAGCCCCTGCACTAAAATCACTGCGATCAGCACGGGCAGCACATATTTAAAGTAGGGCTTGACCCAGCGCGGCATTTTGGGGCCGTCACCGGTGTTGCACTCGGCCGTGTAGCCGTCAAAGCCCCAGCCCCAGCGGGTGACGCAGAACAAAAGATACACAAGGCTGCCACCCGGCAGCAGCAGGTTGCTGACGAGGAAATCCTCGAAATCCAGCACGGTGGAGCCGGCACCCAAAGGCTGGATAAAGCTCCAGACATTGTAGCCCAGCGCACAGGGCAGCCCCAGCAGGACGAGCGCCGTCATGCCGATGACGCAGGCCCTGCGACGGTCCCAGCCAAAGTTTTCGCAGGCGCAGGCGATGAGATTTTCAAACACGGCAATGACCGTGGAAAAGCTTGCAAAGGTCATGAACAGGAAAAACAGCGTGCCCCACAGCCGGCCGCCCGCCATATTCGTAAAGACATTGGGCAGCGTGATGAAGATCAGGCTCGGGCCTGCATCGGGCGCAATGCCGAAGGAGAAGCAGGCCGGGAAGATGATCAGCCCCGCGCAGACCGCCACAAAGGTGTCCAGCACACAGATGCGGGCAGCCTCACCGGGCAGGGTAAAGCGGCGGTCCATATAGCTGCCGAAGATCTCGATCGCGCCGATGCCAAGGCTCAGCGTAAAGAAAGACTGGTTCATTGCCGCCGTGATGACATTGCCAAGGCCCTGCTCGGCAGCGCGCCCTGCATCCGGCAGCAGGTAGAAGGCAAGTCCCTCGCCCGCGCCGGGCAGCGTAAAGCTGTGGACGACCAGCACCAAAATCAGCACCAGCAGGGCGCTCATCATCCATTTGCCGACCTTTTCCAGCCCGCCCTGCAGGCCGCGGCCGCAGACGATGAAGCCCGCCACCGTGATGACAGCCATCCAGAACACCATCTCGGCAGGGTTGGCCAGCATCTCGCCAAAGACGCTGCTCGCCTGCTCAGCGTTCAGTCCGTCAAAGCTGCCTGTCAAAAACCGGACAAAGTAATCAAGCATCCAGCCTGAGACGGTCGTGTAATACATCATCAGCAGCGTGCAGCCCGCCATGCAGAACCAGCCGTGGATATGCCACTTACTGCCCTCCGGCTCCAGCGTCTTGTACGCGGCGCGTGCTGCGCCGCGGCCCGCCCGGCCGACTGCCAGCTCCATCGTCAGCACCGGCAGCCCCATAAGCACCAGAAAAAGCAGGTAGAACAGCACAAAGATACCGCCGCCGCACTGGCCCGTGACGGTGGGAAACCGCCAGACATTGCCGATGCCGATCGCGCAGCCGGCGCTGACAAGGATGAAGCCAAGGCGCGAGCCGAAGCCCTCTCGTTGTTTTTGGGATTCCATACGATTCCTCTTTTCTCACAAAGTAGTATTATTATAGCGTATCACGGCGAGGCTTGCAAGAGGTGAATCACGGTGTTATAATTATGGCAACACCCGTAGTGTGGCGTACATACTAATGCGTAAGGAGTTAAATATGCTTCGTTTTGAATGTGACTATGGCGAGGGTGCAGCCCCTGCCGTGCTGGATCTTATGCAAAGGACCAATTTTGACCAGACCCCCGGCTATGGGGAGGATGCCTACTGCGCCAAGGCCGCCGCGCAGATCCGTCTGCTCTGCGACGCACCGGATGCTGCCGTGCATTTCTTTGTGGGCGCAACGCAGGCCAATCTGACGGTTATTGCCGCCGCGCTGCGGCCGTGGCAGGGCGTGCTGTGCGCTGACACAGGCCACATCCATGTCCATGAGACCGGCTCCATCGAGGCCACCGGCCACAAATGTCTGGCACTGCCGTCCAAGGCAGGCAAGATCACTGCGCGCCAGATCCGCAAAGCGGTCGAGGAGCACCGCGCAAACGCCAGCCATGAGCATGAGGTTCAGCCCGGCATGGTCTACCTCTCCAACCCGACCGAGGTCGGCACCCTTTATACAAAGGAGGAGCTGACCGCCATTTCCGCCGCCTGCTATGAGCTGGGCCTTTACCTGTTTGTGGACGGCGCCCGCATGGCCTACGGCCTGACCAGCCCCGCCAACGACCTGACGCTGCAGGACTATGCGGCGCTCTGTGATGTGTTCTATCTGGGCGGCACCAAGTGCGGCGCACTTTTTGGCGAGGCAGTCGTCATCACCAACGATGAGCTGAAGGGTGATTTCCGCTACTGCATCAAGCAGCACGGCGGCATGCTGGCCAAGGGCCGCCTGTTGGGTGAGCAGTTTCTTGCCCTGCTGGACGGCGAGGACGGCAGCGGCTGCAGCCTGTATTTCACGATGGCCAAAAAGGCTGACGAGCAGGCGCTGCGCATCCGCGCCGCCTTCGAGGAAAAGGGCTGCGGTCTGCTGCACGATTCCCAGACGAACCAGCAGTTCTTTGTCCTGCCCGATGCATGGTACGAAAAGCTGGCTGAGGGCTATGCCATGACCCACATGGGCAAGCCCGACAAGCACCACACCGCCGTGCGCATCTGCACCAGCTGGGCCACGAAGGACGAGGCAGTGGAGCAGCTGATTGGGGATGTAAAAGCCCTGTAAACGGTCTTTTTCAATACCCCCGCAGCAAAAAAATCCCGCATCCTTGCGATGCGGGATTTTTTTGCTGCCAGTCAAAGCAGCGCCGTATTATGTGGTCACTTCTGCACGCGCTTATCGCACTTGATTGCCAGCTTTGTGCCGACGGTCTGCAAAATCTGCACCAGCACGACCAGCAGGGCCGTTGCAAAGAACTCCAGCACGACATTAAAGCGGTAATAGCCGTAGTTGATAGCAATTTTGCCCAGACCGCCGCCGCCGATGATGCCGGCCATAGCGCCGTAGCCCATGATCGTAGTGGCTGCAATCGTCACATTCGCCACAAGGCTCGGCATGCTCTCGGGGACCATGACCTTCGTGATGATCTGCAGCGGCGTTGCGCCCATGCTCTGGGCGGCCTCGATCACGCCGCCGTCCACCTCACGCATACTTGTCTCGACCAGACGGGACACAAAGGGGAAAGATGCGATGACCAGCGGCACAATGGAGGCTACCGTGCCGATGGAGGTGCCCACAATGGCGCGGGACAGCGGAATGACAATGATCATCAAAATCAGGAAGGGCACACTGCGCAACAGGTTCACAAGGCCGTTGAGCAGCGCCATCAGCCAACGGGGCAGGGGACGCACGCCGCCCTGCTCACCGGTGACAAGGCAGACCCCCAGCGGCAGGCCGATGACCAGCGCCAGCAGGGTCGCAACTACGGTGGACCAGATGGTCTCCCATGTTTCAAACGGAATGGTGGGCAGGATCTGCATGAATGTCTGCCAGTCCTTGCCTGCAAAAAACTCTGCCATCAGCCGTTCACCTCCTCACAGGTAATGCCGGGATAGTTCTTGATGTAGTCGAGCGCTGCGGCCGCCTTATCATCGTCAGGCAGGGCCAGCAGCATAGTGCCCAGCGTCTGGCCGTTCACGATGCGGGTATCCGCCGCCATGATGGACACCAGCGCGCCGCACTCAATGGCAAGGCTTGCGACCAGCGGCTTATCGGTGGTCTGGGTGCCGCCGAACGCCACACGCACCAGCTTGTGGCCGGGCAGCGGCTCCGCCTGGGGTGCACCGGCAGGGTAGACGAGCCGCCGTGCCGCCTTGGAGGTGGGGTGGCTGAAGATGGCCTGCACCTCGCCCTCCTCCACGACTGTGCCGTTGTCCAGAATGGCCACGCGGTTGCAGACCTCCTCGACCACGCTCATCTGGTGGGTGATGATAACGACCGTGATGCCCAGCTCGCGATTGATTTTCTGGATCAGCTGCAGGATAGCATGGGTCGTGTTGGGGTCCAGTGCGCTGGTTGCCTCATCGCAAAGCAGCACCTTCGGGTCGGTCGCCAGCGCGCGGGCGATGGCGATGCGCTGCTTTTGACCGCCGGAAAGCTGGGCCGGGTAGGCGTCCGCCTTATCGGGCAGGCCGACCAGTTCCAGCAGCTCGCGGGCGCGTGCCTCGGCCTTATCCCGGGGGACCTTGGCCAGTTCCATCGGGAACATGATATTGCGCAGGCAAGTGCGCTGCATCAGCAGATTGAACTGCTGAAAGATCATTGTGATCTCGCGGCGGGCCGCGCGCAGGTCGGCAGCATTCAGCTCCTGCATCTGCTTTCCGTTGACGATGACCTTGCCCTCGTCGGGGCGCTCCAGCATGTTGATGCAGCGTACCAGCGTGGATTTTCCGGCGCCTGACATGCCGATAATGCCGTAGACATCCCCGTCCCGAATCGTCAGGTTGATGTCGTTCAGCGCAATGACCGTGCCGCCCTGCGTGGCAAAGCGCTTGGTCAGGTGTTGCAATTCGATCATGGGTTTTCTCCCTCATTTACAAAGATAGCGAATGAGCGCAAAAACTCATTCGCTATTGATTGTACTCTATATTTCGGCAGGTTGCAAGGGTTTTCTTTGCGGCTGCCGGCGGGCGCATATGGAATGCGCCCCTACAATTTTGCTGCTTGCCGTACCGTAGGGGCGGATTCTATATCCGCCCGTGCCCGTTCACGGCTGTACGAGGCATTTCCTTAGAAGATGGGCACGACCGCGCCGTCATAGGTGCTGTTGATGTAATCCTTGACCTTGTCGCTGGTCAGGGCGGCGTACAGCGCCTGAATGGCGGGGTCATTCTCGTTGCCCTCCTTCACGACCAGCACATTGGCGTAGGTCTGGGCAGCCTCAGAGGATGCATCCTCGGTGGCAAGGGCGTCCTTACCGACCGAGAAGCCAGCCTCCATCGCGTAGTTGCCGTTGATAACGGCGAAATCCACATCCTGCACGGTGCGGGGCAGCTGTGCAGCCTCGATCTCCTGAATCTTCAGGTTATGGGGGTTCTCGGTGATGTCGTTGATGGTCGCGGTCAGACCGGCGCCGTCACGCACGGTGATCAAACCCTGAGCGGCCAGCAGCTGCAGGGCGCGGGCCTCGTTGGTGGTGTCGTTGGGCACGGCGATGGTCGCACCGTCCGCGATAGCGGCAAGGTCATTGCTCTTGCCCGGATAGATGCCGAACGGCTCATAGTGGACGGCGCCGACGCTGACGAGGTGGGTGCCGTTCTCCTCGTTGAAGCTGTCGAGGTAGGGGGTGTGCTGGAAGTAGTTGGCATCGACCTCGCCGCTCTCGGTGACAAGGTTGGGCTGCACATAGTCGCTGAACTCAACGACCTGCAGGTCGATGCCCTGCTCGGCCAGAACCTCCTTGGCCACATTCAGGATCTCGGCATGGGGCGTGGGGGAGGCGGCAACCTTCAGGGTCGTGCCGGCCAGCTCGCTGGTCTCAGCGGTGGACTCGGCGGCAGATTCCGCAGCGCTGGAAGCAGTGCTTTCAGCGGGGGCGGCCTCGGAGGTGGAGGCGGAGGAGCCGCAGGCGGCGAGGCTCAGGGCCAGAGTAGCGGCAAGCGTTGCAGAAATGAGTTTTTTCATGATATATTCTCCTTTATAATTGTCAGGTGTGTTGTTGATTGAATGTGTGTTCCCTCTATTTTCAACACATTCGCACACCGGGCTGCTTGTAAACGGGGCCTCTTGTCATAGTTACAAACTTCCTTTCCAAACAAAAGCGGGATGTCGGCTTTTACCCCGGCATCCCGCTGCAAGTTTTCATTACGCGCTGTATTTTGCGCACAAGAAAGCTGGCACAGGCTGCCGGAGCAACATGCACATGCACATCATCATCATACCGGAACGATAAGCCGTCATTGGTCTGTACCCCTTTCTCTCGTGATTGGTCAGCGGTCATTTGCTTTCCATTGCTCACAGTATACGCCTGTGAACCGGTTCTGTCAACACCTTCTTGCACAAAAATGCACATTTCGTCAATTTGCATATATCCTACTGTGTTAGTGGGTAGTAGACTTGCAAAATTCCCAGCATTATGCTATGATTAGTCTTACTAATTCCGATAAAGGGAGCATCACCATGAAATTTTCGACCCGCGACCGTTATGCCCTGCGCCTGATGGTGGAGCTGGCCAACCGCCCCAATGACCTGATCCCGCTGAAGGATATCAGCGACAAGCAGCGCATCAGCTTAAAATATCTGGAGCAGATCGTCACCCCGCTGGCAAAATCCGGCCTTGTTTCCAGCGTGCGCGGCGCACAGGGCGGCTACCGTCTGGCCCGCCCGGCTACGGAGATCACCTCCGGTGAGATCCTGCGCGCCGTCGAAGGGGAGCTGACGGCCATTCCGTGTCTGGCTTCTGCGGTGGATTGTCCCCACCGCGGCCAGTGCCACACGCTGGATTTCTGGTCCGGCCTGAACGATTTGATCAACAAATATGTGGACGGCATTACGCTCGAACAGCTGCGCACCATGCCGGAGGTTCCGGAGGAACAGGAAAGCTGCGAGTAACCGTAAACGGGCAGAGCCCCTCCGGTCTTCGCTTCGCTCGGCCACCTCCCCGCGCTGCGAGGAGGCTTTCCCGCGGGCTTCGCCCGCGCAAAAAGGCGTCCCACGCAGTGGGGAGCTGGCCGAGCTTGCGAGGCCTGAGGGGCTCTACCCGTTTTCCATCACTTTCCACCAACAAAAAGGAGCCTTCCATGCCCGAATACAAAGAACTCCTTTCCCGTGCCCGCAAGCTCCGTCACGATATGACCAAAGAGGAACGCCATCTATGGTATGACTTCCTGCGTAATTACACACCACGCTTTGCACGACAAAAGCTTGTTGTACCCTATATTCTGGATTTTTACTGTGCCTCAGCCCGCCTTGCAGTCGAATTAGACGGCAGCCAGCACTGCGAGGACACCGGGAAAGCGTATGACGAACGGCGCACTGCCTATTTGCAGCAGAAGGGGATACAAGTGCTGCGGTTCTCCAATCCGGATGTAATGCGGAATTTTGACGGGGTATGCATGCAGATTGACCTTACGGTCAAGAAAATTCTGGTCCAAAAGAGGTAACATCCGTAAGGCAGCAAAGCCCCTCCGGTCATCGCTATCGCTCGACCACCTCCCCGCTGCGCGAGGAGGCTTTCTCGCGGGCTTCGCCCGCAAAAGGGCTCCCTATTCTGGGGAACCAGCCGAGTTTACGGGGCCTGAGGGGCCTTGCACCTTCTTTCCTTTTCTGCTCACAAAAAATTCCCGCCTGCAACACAGATGTTGCAGGCGGGAATTTTTTATCGCACTATTTCAATCACAGATTAAAATACCGCTTGGCATTATAATAGCTGATGCCCTCAACGATCTTCTTCAGAGACTTCTCGTCGTTGGGGTACTGGCCGTTCTCGACCCAGTTGCCGATCAGGTTGCACATCAGGCGGCGGAACAGCTCATGGCGGGTGTAGCTCAGGAAGCTGCGGCTGTCGGTCAGCATGCCGATGAAGTTGCCCAGCAGGCCCAGACGCGCCAGCGTCTTCATCTGCTGGTACATGCCGTCGTCAGTGTCGCAGAACCACCAGGCGGAGCCCAGCTGGATCTTGCCGGGGATCTCGTCATCCTGGAACGCACCCAGAATGGTGCCCAGCATGTCGAAGTCGGCGGGGTTCAGGCTGTACAGGATGACCTTCGGGCAGGCGTCCTCTTTGGTCAGTGCGCTCAGCAGGCTGCTGATGGTAGCGCTGCAATCGGTCACGGCGATCATATCAAAGCCGGTGTCGGGGCCGAGCTTGCGGTACATCTTGTCGTTGACATTGCGCAGGCAGCTGTAGTGCATCTGCATGACAACGTTGTGCTTCTTGTACAGGGCACCCAGCTTCAGCAGCAGGTAGGTGGTGTACTCGTCGCCTTCCTCCTTGGTCAGGGTCTCACCGGCCATGGCCTTCTTGAAGGCAGCAGTCGCCTTCTCAGCGTTCGTTTCTGCGAAGGGGATGTAGTCCAGACCGTGGTCAGAAGCGCGGCAGCCCATCTCAACGAAGAACTCCAGGCGTTCTTCCAGCGCACTGACAACGCAATTTGCGCAGGCAAACTTGCGGCCCACAACTTCCTCCAGCTTATGGATGTAATCGGCGAAGCCCTCCTTGCGGATGTTCAGGGCCTTGTCGGGGCGGAAGGAGGGAGCAACCACGACCTTGATAGTCGGGTCTTCCTTGATCTTCTTGTGCCACTCAAGGGAGTCGATGGGGTCGTCGGTGGTGCCGACCATGGCGACATTGCTCTGCTCGATCAGGCCGCGGACGGTCAGCTTCGGGTCATGCTGCAGCTTGTCGTTGCAGAGGTTCCAGACCTCCTCGGCCGTTTCACCATTCAGCACGCCCTCATAGCCGAAGTACTTCTTCAGCTCAAGGTGGCACCAGGTGTACATCGGGTTGCCGATGGCCATCTCCAGACTCTCGGCAAACTTCTGAAAGCGCTCACGGTCGGGCTTGTCACCGGTGATGTACTCCTCGGGCACGCCGTTGGAGCGCATCACGCGCCACTTATAATGATCACCGAAGTAGTAGTCGCTGCCATCGGCCAGCACCTGATGGCCGCCCAGCCAGACCTGCGCGATGTTCTCAAAGCGACGGTCCTCGTAGATTTCCTGCGGGGGGATATGGCAGTGGTAGTCCACGATGGGCAGCTTGGCCGAATAGTCGTGGTACAGATGCTGCGCAGTGGGGGTCTCAAGCAAAAAGTCCTTGTCCATAAACGCTTTCATGTATAGACGCTCCTTTTGTAATGGATGAAATCGGATGCAGCCGCCGAGGCCCAATAGCACAAACCTTGCGCATCTCAAATGCCCCAAAACGGCATACTCTGTTACTATTATACATAACAAAAACTGCTTGCACAAGTTGCAAAAATTGCTTGATACCCCAAATTATAGCTAAAAAACTATAAACAATGTTGTGCAACTTGTGGAAAGCAAAAAACAGCGCAATATATGTGCGCTGTTTTTTTATTGCATCTTGACGAAATCGGGCAAAGAAAATACAATGTTAGGTAACAAGGCGTACCGCAGCACCCCTGCCGCAGTACCAGAATGGTTTATGATTATAAGGAGAAAGCGTCTATGGAAACCTTGAATTATGATGTTCTTGCGAAATCCGGCTATAACGGCTACATTCTGAAAAACGCCCCCGAAAAGGTCCTGCAGTTCGGCGAGGGCAACTTCCTCCGCGCATTTGTTGACTATTGGTTCGACCTTGCCAACGAAAAGGCAGACTGGAACGGCAAGTGCGTTCTGGTCCAGCCCATCGCCCCGGGTCTTGCCAAGATGATCAACGAGCAGGAGGGTCTGTACACCCTCTACCTGCGCGGCAGTGAAAACGGCCAGAAGGTCGATGACAAGCGCGTCATTTCCAGTGTTTCCCGCTGCCTGAACCCGTATGAGGAGGAGGGCTTCCGTCAGATGATGGAGGTCGCCGCCAGCGACGATCTCGAGATCATCGTTTCCAACACCACCGAGGCCGGCATCGTCTACGACCCCGCCTGCAAGCTGGAGGATGTTCCCGCATCCAGTTTCCCCGGCAAGCTGACTCAGGTGCTGTACCACCGTTATAAAGCCGGCAAGAAGGGCATCATCATGCTCGCCTGCGAGCTGATCGACAACAACGGCAAGGAGCTGCTCAAGTGCGTCAACCAGTACATCGAGCAGTGGGGCCTTGAGGACGGCTTCAAGAAGTATGTCAACGAGGACTGCACCTTCTGCGGCTCTCTGGTCGACCGCATCGTCCCCGGCCGCATCCGCGACCCGAAGGAAGTTGCCGAGCTGGAGGAAAAGCACGGCTACGCCGACCCGCTGCTCGATGTCGGCGAGGTCTTTGGCGTCTGGGTCATCGAGGGCGATACCAAGCTGAACGATGTGCTGCCCTTCCGCAAGGCCGGCATCGAGGGCCATGTCTTTGTCACCCCCGACATGAGCCCGTACAAGAAGCGCAAGGTCCGCATCCTGAACGGCGCCCACACCGGCTTTGTGCTGGGTGCCTACCTCGCCGGCTTCGACATCGTGCGCGACTGCATGCATGACGAAACCGTTCTGAGCTACATGAACAAGATGCTGCTGCAGGAGGTCGTGCCCATCCTGCCGCTGGATCAGGACGACTGCAAGAAGTTTGCCGCCGCCGTGGAGGATCGCTTCAACAACCCGTTCGTCAACCATGAGCTGATGAGCATCTCTCTGAACTCCACCTCCAAATGGCGCGCCCGCAACATGCCCTCCTTCCTCGAGTATGTCGAGAAGAACGGCAAGCTGCCCACCTGCCTGACCATGAGCTTTGCCGCATACATTGCCTTCTACAGCAATGATGTGCAGGAGCTGACCGACAAGGGTCTGGTCTGCAAGCGTGCCAAGGGCAACGAGTACACCGTCTCCGACGACCGCTGGGTTCTCGAGTTCTACAATGAGCACAAGAACGACAGCATCCCCGCGCTGGTTCATGCCGTCATGACCAACGAGCAGATGTGGGGTCAGGATCTGACCAAGGTTCCCGGCTTTGAGGAGGCCACCGTCAAGAATCTGACCAACATCCGCGAGAACGGCGCGCTGGCAGCGTATGCTTCCTGCCTGTAAGCGTCCAAAGGCTTCTCCATCGGGAGAAGCTGTCGGCGCAGCCGACTGATGAGGGCCGAGTCTGCCGATATTGACCGTTTACGGTCTGCCCCCGCGCACCCGCCCCTCATCCGGCCTTACGGCCACCTTCCCCCAAGGGGGAAGGCTTAAAACGTACCCCATTGGGGCCGGAGGATGCCCTCCGGCCCCGCTTTTATTATTAGTAAGGAGGCATCTTATGCCCATTGCCATTAAGATCAACCCCGCCGATAATGTAGTCGTTGCCCTGCACCCCATCGCCAAGGGCACCGCTGTTCCCGTTGACAACACCACCGTCACTGCTGTTGAGGATATTCCTCAGGGCCACAAGATGGCCATTGCCGCCATCAAGGCGGGGGAGAATGTCATCAAGTACGGTTTCCCCATCGGCCATGCCACGGCAGACGCCGTGCCCGGTACCTGGATGCACACCCACAACATCAAGACCAACCTTTCCGGTGAGATCGAGTACAGCTACCATCCCGATGTCCACCCGCTGACCCCGGTTGCGCCGGAGACCTTTATGGGCTACCGCCGCAAGGACGGCCGCGCCGCCATCCGCAACGAGATCTGGATCATCCCCACGGTCGGCTGCGTCAATGACTGCGCCAAGGCGCTCGTGCGCGATAATCAGGATCTCGTCACCGGCAGCATTGACGGCCTGTACACCTTTACCCATCCGTTCGGCTGCTCCCAGACCGGCCACGACCACGCGCAGACCCGCAAGCTGCTGGCCGCGCTGACCCGCCACCCCAACGCCGGTGCCGTGCTGGTGCTGTCTCTGGGCTGCGAGAACCTGACCCATGACCAGTTCCTGGCTGAGCTGGGTGAGTACGACCACGACCGCGTCAAGTTCCTGACCTGCCAGGATGTCGAGGATGAGCTGGTTGCAGGCCGCGAGATCCTCAAGGAGCTGGCCGCCTACGCCGGGCAGTTCCGGCGCGAGGCGATCCCCGCAAGCGAGCTGGTCATCGGCATGAAGTGCGGCGGCTCGGACGGCCTGTCCGGCATCACCGCCAACCCGACCATCGGCCGCTTCAGCGATATGCTGTGCGCCCGCGGCGGCTCCACCGTGCTGACCGAGGTCCCCGAGATGTTCGGCGCCGAGGGCTTCCTGATGGACCGCTGCCAGAACGAGCAGGTGTTCGAGAAGGCCGTCAAGATGATCAACGGCTTCAAGGAGTACTTCATCAGCCACAATGAGGTCGTCTACGACAACCCCAGCCCGGGCAACAAGCAGGGCGGCATCACCACGCTGGAGGACAAGTCCTGCGGCTGCGTCCAGAAGGGCGGCTCTGCCCCCATCATGGATGTCATCGATTATGGTGAGCCCGTCACCACCAAGGGCCTGAACATGCTGTATGGCCCCGGCAACGACCTGGTCTCCGCCACTGCGCTGACCGCCGCCGGTGCCCACATGGTGCTGTTCTCCACCGGCCGCGGCACGCCGTTCGGCGCACCCGCCCCGACGCTGAAGATCGCTACCAACAGCCAGCTGGCCGCCAAGAAAAAGACCTGGATCGACTTCAATGCCGGTGTGGTCGCGGACGGCGAGCGTACCCTGGACGAGGCTGGCGCTGACCTGTACCAGCTGGTGCTGGATGTTGCTTCCGGCAAGCAGACCTGCGCCGAGAAGAAGGGCTTCCGCGAGATCTCCATCTTCAAGGACGGCGTCGTGCTTTGATTACGGGGGTTATGTTCCTTCTTTGAAGAGAAGGAACCGAAGAAACTTTTAAGGCAACACCGCATAATTCTAAGTGCCGATGCGGCGAGCGAGAAGTACA
>ERZ839741.1220-NODE-1220-length-28326-cov-6.145343_pt1 | contig 28326 bp, 24 predicted proteins | sample MGYA00519880_ERZ839741 | MGnify/ENA primary metagenome ERZ839741 (study PRJEB31850, sample SAMEA3708851) | human gut metagenome | biome: human gut; feature: human-associated habitat; material: faeces | place: China | collected 2014 ...
GATGCCCGCCTTGCCGAAAGAGCATCGCTGGTGCAGCCAAGCAGAAAACGGCAGATCAACAGCCTGAACATTGCTGCGCACATTTTGGACATGGATCATATTCCGGAGCTTTCCCGGCATGACCGCTGCCGAATCTCTGTGCCGCGGTCCTGCCCGCGAGATTGCTTTCTGCGCGAGGATTGTCGCTACCAGCAATATTTGCGGGATTCCATGAAACCCGACATCCAAATTTGCAATCACAATTATTTGCTGGCTGACGCATCGCATCGGCAGGAAGATAGACCACTGCTCCTGCGCAGCTATCAGGCGCTGGTAGTGGACGAGGCGCACAAATTACCCGATGCCGCCCGCCAGATGTACACAGAAACCTTATCCCCGCACAACATGGATGAATTGTGCCTTGTATTACAACAGGCGCACTACAAGGATTTTGCCAGACAGCTGCGGACGGCGTTCCTTACGCTGTCGTTCTCCTGCACGCAGGGACTTTCCAAGCTGCGAGGAAAAGCGAGCGAACCGTTCGTGCTTACGCCGTTCCGCCGCGCTGCGCTCATCGACTGTATAGCACTGTTGCAAAATGCTGGCGGGTTGCCGGATGTGCCGCGATACCTGCTGAACAGGCTGGGAGAAGCAGAAAGTCTCCTGCGCCTTTTTCTTTTGGAGGTGCCGACGCGCATCCTTTACATCGACTACGATGCCGATGGTCAGCCCACATTCTGCGCAGCCAGCAGCCGCGTACCGCAGTTGCTTCGCAGTGCGCTGTGGAACACCCGCGAACCCGCGATTCTGACCTCCGGCACATTGGCTGCAGCCGGAGATTTCAGCCACACGGAACAGCTTTTGGGGCTGGCGGCTTACCGACCTCTGCGTCATTTCCGCGCAGATACTCCGTTTAACTACAAGAAAAAATGTCTGTTGTACTTTCCGCCTCGCGTAAAAATGCAAATGGACAACCGTAAAATGTCAGAAGAAATCGTCCGATTGGTGGATGCTTGCCACGGTCATGCGCTGGTGCTGTTCACGTCTTACCGCCAAATGGCCGAAGTCCGCGCGCTGACGGACGGTCAGTGGACATACCCGACCTATCAGGCATGGCGCAACGGCGGCAAAATCATCCAACAATTCAAACAATCCGGCAACGGCGTACTGTTCGCGGCAGGCTCCTGCTGGGAGGGTATCGACTTTCCTGGTGATATGGTGTCACTGCTGATTATCGCAAAGCTGCCGTTCCCGATTCCCGACCCGGTCAGCGACTACGAACGCCGGCAGTACCCAAATCTGCGCGACTACATAAACGCCGAAATCATCCCCGAAATGCAGAAGAAGCTACGGCAGGGTTTTGGTCGTGCCATCCGTACCGAGCAGGACTCCTGCGTGGTGGCGATTCTGGACGAACGTGCGGGCATCGGCGGCAAGTACCATGATGCCGCGCTGGCAGCGCTGCCGACCTGCCCAATCATCGAGAAAATTGAAGATGTGCAGCAATTCATCCGGGAGCAGAAGAGCCCGGATTACTTTTTGTGAAAAGAGGAACCTGAGATGTACCTTATGCGAAACCACGATGTCTGGATTTATGTGCGCTGCGCCAACAGCGATCCGCGCATTGCCTTTGACCGGCTGTATGACCTTATTGACGAAGCGGCAGGGCACGGTTTTCTCGTGCGCGGCACATCTTTTGACCATTGCAGCGGAAACACCTTGAAAGACCGCATCGGTCTGCGCACCATGCTGGACGCAGTAGAGAACAATCGGGTTGAAGCCGTGATGGTGCGCGATTTGGAGCAGATCAGCCGCAACAGCTACATACTGGTGGGAGTTATTGACATTCTGCGTCAGAATGATGTCTACCTTATTACCACCGAATGTGACCTGAACGCCGAACTCATCAACAGCGGGCTGGAACGCTTTGTCGGTGACCGCTTCACGCGGGCTTCGTTCGGTAAGCCACGCTTTGATGTTCGACTCCCGCTTATGGATCAATTCTGAGGTGTGCCCATGAAAGAATACAAAGTTTGGGCGTTCGCCCGCAGCGCTGCACCGAACCTGCCCGCATTGGAGGATCAGCTGGCGGATGTCATGCGCGAAGCCGACAGGCGCGGCTATATCATCGTAAACTCCTGCATGGAGCAGAAGTACGGCACCGAATTCTGGCGTCCTGCCCTGTTCGCCATGCTTACCGCTGTGCAGCAGGGGCGTGTCAACGCCGTCATGGTGCAGAGCCTTGACCGGTTGAGCCACGACATTACAATCTTGTACCGCATCCTGCGATTTCTGCAAAATTACGGTGCAGTGCTGATTACGACCGAAACCAATCTGCAATATGAACTCTATCTGACGGGGCTGGACGCACGCTTGCTGCGCCGCCACAACCGAAAACCAATTTACTATGTGGAGTGTGAAGAACGATGAAAGAACCTGTGCAAATGCCGCCGCAGGCGTCCGCCTGCGAAATTGAGAAAATCACCCTGCCGCAGATTGTCAGCATCAAACAGGCCAGCGAGATTATGAACCTGCCGCCGTACTATCTGCGGCGTGTCTGCCGCGAGAATCCGGACCTTGCATTTCAGTCCGGTGTTAAGTGGTACATTAACCTTGGCAAGCTGGCGGCCTACTACAACAATAAAACGGAGCAATCTGAATAATGGCATCGGCAAAACTTATGATACCCAAACGCAGCGCCCCTTATTATGTACTGACCGCTAATGTGACTGTACATGGAAAAAGGGTGCGGCGATATGGCCGCTTTGACTTTGACCCCACTGTATTGAAAACCCACCGCCAGCGTGAAAACGCTGCCATTGAAGCCGCACTCGTTTTTGAACGCGCAGAGCAACAGAAAGCTGACGATGAAAAAGATGGCAAAAACACGCCCTTCCGAGATGTAGCAAGAGCATACATTGATTCCAAAAAATCGATGCTTGACCCCTCCGTTCGTCTGGAGGGCGACTACGAGCAGCATAAGAATAAAGCCAACACCACAGCAGGTAAGGAAACCATGCTGCGCCGAATCTGCGAAATCAGCCCGGCATTTGCAGAAATGCCGATTTCAAAGGTAAATAAGCGCGAATGCGAGAAGTTTCTGGATCTGCTGGGTGAGGCCGATGTGCGCAGCGTGAAAGGGTATGCGGTGCTGAAACCCAACGCAAAGCAATATAAGAAACTGTCCTGTCCCCAAATTGCAGCACAATGCTCCATACAGACAAAATCTGTAGAGCGAGTGTTCCGCGGAGAGCGTACCACACTAAAAACAGCACAGGAAATTGCAGCAGCTCTCAAATGTAAGCCCGAAAAGCTGTTTCATATTGAACTGGATCACCGCCCTATTGCACGAAAAACCATCAAGGAGTATGCCATCTTTCTGCGGCTCGTAATGCAATATGCCGAACGCGAGTACGGCATAGACAACGATACCCAAACACTCGCGGTTAAAGGTACGCGCAGCCGCCCGGTAGACTGCCTGCACCCGGAAGAAGTAGAGGCTCTTTTTAAGGTGCTGCCGCGCTGTTCCACATTGGAGCAAGTCATCGTTATGGGGCTGCTGAATACCGGAATGCGGCGCGGTGAGTTAGCCGGGCTGACATGGGAAGATATTGACTTCGACCACTGCACCGTCCATGTGGATAAGTCACTGCTCATTGTGAACAAAGGCTATCACCTAACGACCACGAAAGAGGACAACGTCCGTGACATAGATGTAGCACCCGAATTTATGGAATATCTGAAAACCTACCGTGACCAATGGCTTGCACAAAAGCACCGTATGGGCAGTGCTTGGCAGACCTGCATGGACGGAAAGTGGGAATCGTACCGGGAATCCCTGCAAAAGCTGCGCGGGAAAAATTTTATCGTTATCAATGATTTCGGCTGGCCCATCAGCCCCGACCACTACGGCAAAATTGTTGACCGTGTGGCTGAGAAAGCGGGCATCCGCAAAATCCACCCGCATATGTTTCGCCACACCTTTGTCAGTATCCTGCTCTCCAACCCGGACATCGGTGTCGCTACTGTGGCGGCTGAGGCGGGTCATGCCCAGCCCAGCACGACACTGGCAATTTATACGCAGGTCTACCACAAGCGGCAGGATTCCATCCGCAGCCAGATGAGCGAGACGCTCTACAAGAGAAAAACTCCCGAAAGATGAAAAGAGACGTGCAAACTTTACGCTTGCACGTCTCTTTTTGGTGGGCCATGCAGGATTCGAACCTGCGATAACTCGGTTATGAGCCGAGAGTTCTAACCGCTGAACTAATGGCCCTTATGAAACAACCCAAACAAGCAGTTGCGAACCGCCCGTAGATGGGTTGTAGATGAAAGCAGAAAAATCAACTATGAAAATCGCAAATTTTACGATTTATCGAATTTTTACAAGGAGAAAAATCCTAACATCCAATGTTTATGAGCCGGTGGCTTTAACCGTTAAGCTAACGGCCCTTATGATGAAGAAGTGCTGTTGATGGCTAAATCGCCAACTTATCGCCAAAACGAAAATCTTGGCGATGCAGTCCAGTAAAAACTGCGGCACTTCATCATATTTGAAAGTGGATGCGGTTGGGTCAGCCGGTTATGAGCCGCCGGCTTTAACCGTTAAGCTAACGGCCCGCACAGATGTACTATATAGTATACCAGAAATTATCCGGTTTGCCAAGAGTGTGCGGGTCGAAATATAAGATTTTTTTCAGGCCGGTGTTTTATCGGGCGGGCAGGCGTCCTGCAGGTCGCTGCGGCAGCGCCAGACTGCCAGCAGAATGAACACAAAGCAGATGATCCATGTCGTTGGCTCGCAGAAGCAGACAGCGCGGTAGCCCCAGACCGGCACCAGCCAGACTGCGAAGATCACCTTGCCGATCAGCTCCAGCGCGCTGGCCAGCAGCGGCTCGACCGTGTGGCGGATGCCCTGCAGCATATTGCGCAGGATCACCAGTACGGCCATAGGCGGGATGATCGGTACGCTGATTTTGAGATACAGCATCGCGTTGGAGATGATGCGCGCATCGCTGCTGCCTGTGATAAGGCGCAGCACCGGCTCGCCCAGCAGAAAGGTAAACGCCAGAACAAAAAGCCACCAGACAAAATAGATCTCCAGCGCTGCGCGGACGCTCTGACCAATGCGGCTGCGGCGGCCTGCGCCGAGGTTCTGGCTGCTGAAGGTTGCCACACTGATGCCAAGCGCACCGCCCGGGATAAAGTACATCTCTGCCATGCGGCGGGCCGCCGTCTGGGCCGTGATATAGACACTGCCCAGCGCGTTGATGCTGCTTTGCAGCGCCACGCTGCCCAGATTGTAGATCGCACTCATCAGGCCCATGCTCATGCCGGCCCAGAACATATTCATGACCGCGCGGCGGGCAGACTTTTTGAGATGCGCGGGGGCGAAGTGCAGTTCCGGATAGCTGCGGACCAGATACACCGCTCCCAGCACGGCGCTGATGCCCTGCGCCAGCACCGTGGCTACAGCGGCACCGCGCACGCCCATGCCCAGCGGGCCCATAAAGGCGGCGTCCAGCCCGACATTCAGCACACTGCTGAACAAAAGAAACAAAAGCGGTGTAACGCTGTTGCCCACAGCGCGCAGCAGGGCGGCCTCCATATTGTACAGCATTGTCAGCGGGATGCCCAGCAGAATAACGGTCAGGTAGGCAGCTGCGCCGTCCCACACCTCGGCAGGAACCTGCAGCACCTGCAGCAGCGCACCGCGTCCCAGCAGCGACACTGTGGTCAGCACTATCGACACCGCCGCCGAGAGGGTGACCATCCAGCCGACGGCGCGGCGGATGCCCTCCCGCTCCCCTGCCCCAAAGCAGCGGCTGACCGTCAATGCCAGACCATTGTTCATGCCGAAGGCAAAGTTCATGATCAGCCCGTACAGTGCGGCAGTAGCGCCGATCTCCGCCAGAGCATCGGAGCCAAGCAGATGCCCCGCCAAAGCGGTGTCGGTCAGGTTGTAGACCTGCTGCAGCAGATTCGAGCAGAAAAGCGGCAGCGAGAACTGCAGCACCAGTCGGAACGGGTCTCCCCGGGTCATATCCAGCACGCGGCTTTTGTGTGCGGTGGTCATAGGGGGTGTACATCTCCTTCATGGGACTTATAGAGGCCGATGCCCGGCACCGGCCTGCGGTAAGGAAACTATTCCTTTACAATATTCTTCACCCAGATGCCTTTTTTCACCAGCACAAAGCCGATGGCGCATTTGACGATGTCCATACCATTGACGAGCAGATAGATCGCAACGATATTCAGCCCGGTAAAGCGGGACAGGCCGTAGGCCAGAGGGACCGAGACCGCCCAGGTAAAGCAGCTGTCAAACAGGAAGGTGATAAAGGTCTTGCCGCCGGACCGCAGCGTAAAATACGCACAGTTGGAAAAGCCGTACAGCGGCATGCAGAGCGCTGCCATGCAGATCAGCTCGGTCGACAGCAGGCGGATGGATTCCTCGGTATTATAAATACGCGGAATATAGGGCGAGCAGAGTGCCAGCAGCGTACCCATAATGACGCAGCTGGTAAGGCTCAGGGTGATCATGCGCCAGGCCGTGCGGCGCGCCCCGGTCAGCCGGTCGGCGCCCAGCTCCTGCCCGACAACGATGGCCGTGGCGTTGCCCAGCGAGAGGAACACCTCATTGAAGATCTGGGCGATGGTGTTGCAGATGTTCAGCGCGGCCACCGCCTGAATGCCGCGCACCGAGTAGCACTGCAGCAGCACAGCCTGCCCGGCACCCCACATCAGCTCGTTGGCCAGCAGCGGCGTGGAGCGGATCAGAATGTCCCGCACCAGCGCGCCGGGGATTGCAAAGCTGCTGTAGATGCCCCGCAGGAAGGGGTAGCGGTCGCTGCTGCGGTGGGCACCCACCACCACGATAGCCAGCTCCACAAAGCGGGACAGCACCGTGGCGATGGCAGCGCCGGCCACGCCCATGCGCGGGAACGGCCCTATGCCAAAGATGAGCAGCGCATTGAAGATAAAGTTCACGACCATGGCCAGCATACTGGCCTTCATGGGCAGCACGGTCTGGCCGCTTTCACGCAGGGTGCCCGCATAGCACTGGGTCAGGCCAAAGGGCACAAGCCCGACGAGCATAATGCGCAGATACCCCTCGGCATATTGCAGGGTCGCGGCGGCGTCCGCCGGGGAGGTATCCGCCGCGATATAGGCCCCGATGAGCGAGGGCCCTGCGGCGAGAAACAGCCCGATGGCTGCCGCTGTGATGGCAAGCGCCACCAGCAGCTTGAACCGGAAGGTGTGGCGCACGCCCTCCATATCTCCGCGGCCGTAGAACTGCGCGCCGAAGATGCCTGCGCCTGCGGTGCTGCCCCAGACCGCCAGATTGTAGACGAACAGCAGCTGGCCCACTACGGCAACGCCGCTCATAGGCAGCGTGCCGACCTGCCCGACCATGACATTGTCAAGCAGGGAAACTACATTTGTCAGGGTGTTCTGTACGATGATCGGCAGAACGACCACCAGCACATGCCGGTAAAATGCGCGGTCGCCGATCAGACATTCCCGCAGCGTCAGCTTTTCCGTTTTTTCCATACCTGCTCCTTTTTTTGCCGTGTACGGTCTATTATACGGTTCGGCGCGCAGACTGTCAATCGGAACTTTTCACATAAAAAGCCGAGGCCCATCATCGGGTCTCGGCGTTGTGTCATGCTGCGGCGGTTTCCGGGGTGGCGGTTCCGTTCAGGGCGGCAAGGCGGCGCTCGACCTCGCTGTCAAGGTATTCCTTGGTCATGCTTTCGCCATCGTGTGCTGCTTCATACTCCTGCGCGATCTCATCCTCCAGCTGCGCCCGGATATAGCTGTCTCGGTCTGCCTCGGTGGAGAAGGCGCTGCCGTCATAGTAATACTCCTTCTCGACACGCCCGGCCAGCTGGGCAGCGGTCAGTCCCACCGGGAAAGCAGCGTTGCAGTCCAGAGTGTACCGCGTTCCCTCCTGCAGATCATCACACGAGCTGAAGTAGTAGGTCGTAAAGCCCAGCCCGTTTGCATCGGCGGCCTGCACCACTGCCTGGCAGTCTGCGGCAAATGCCTCGTCACTGTCATACTCTGCCGTAAAGCTGAGGTACAGCGCACATTCATCGCCGGCCTGCAGCGCGTAGCTGTCGCTTGCCGTATGACTGATCCAGACATTTACATGCGCATTGGCAACGCGGGATTTCAGCGCCGGGTCCCCGGTCAGGGCGTTATAGATGCCGGCGACCTTTTCGGACTCGATGCGGCTGGCCGCATGCTCCCGCTCGGGGCCCCACAGATGCCACACCGTGGGCAGGACGGCCGCTGTGCCCACTATGCAGAGGATAAAGGCACAGCCGAGCATCGACAGCCAGTCAAACCGTACCCTGACATCGGGCTTACTGCTGTAGAACAGCAGCTCGATGCCCAGCACGATGAGGATTGCAGGAGAAAACTTCAAGATCCAAAGCAGGTCAAGGCTGGGCATCAGCTGGTAGAGCATCAGCAGAACGCCTGCCAGAATCAGCACCAGCGCAAACGCCAGCGTTCCCACGCGGCGTGTCTTTTTCGGGGTGGTTTTTTCGTCCATGATTTATTACCTCATTTATTCTTCGTTGCACAGTAGGGGCCGGGCATGCCCGGCCCGCGCGTGTATGGCGGGCACAGCGGCGGTGGGTCAGCAGCGGGCGGGACATGTCCCGCCCCTACCCTGCGGCAAAAGGCAGACGAGCGGCGTCCGTAAGGCCGCCCCTCATCCGGCGCTGCGGCGCCACCTTCCCCCAAGGGGGAAGGCTTAGCGTTATTCATGCGGATACGGCGGCAGCTCGTCATCGCTGTGCTTCGTTTCGGGGTGCAGGCCCAGCAGCTTGAGGCCCGCGAAAATCAGCAGTGCCGCAATGACAACATTCGGTATGCCGGTGATGATGTCGTAGGCGTAGCCGTTGCCCACAAGAGCGCACAGCAGCGTATAGAGCCAGTTTGAGATGAATGTCTCATACAGTGCCCAGACGCCGATGCCGACCAAGCCCCAGCCGATCAGCCTGTTGTGCTGGGGGAGCAGCTTTTTGATCTCCTCATAATTGCCCAGAACCAGCAGGGAATCCTCCTTCGGCTCACCGGCCGCCATGTGGCGGATGAGGTCATAGGTGTCAAAAAAGCTGTACATCCAGATGACAAGGCAGAGGAACAGCAGTGGGTTAATGACGGTGGCCGCCATCATGCAGAGTATCAGCATCATCGCAATCGAGAGGCCGCGCTGCATATAGCCGTAGTACATCTGCCCCGCACCGGGGATGCAGGCGAAGATAAAGGTCAGGAATCCATTCTTTTTCATAGGTCATTCTCCCTTGGCGGTGCTGCCGCCGATGCTTTGTGCTCGGATTTGGTCAAGGCCGTTTTCAGCGGTCAGTGTAAAGTTTTTGAAGGTATCGTCGAGGCTCTTGTAAAAGCCGTTGACGGCGGTGCTGAATTTGGTGCCGAACCGCTCATGCGGGGTGGTGGGCTGCTGGGCGGTCAGGACGGAGACATCCGGCAGGCCGAATGTGCTGACCGCGCCCCACAGCACAAAGCCCAGCACCACCGCCGCAGCGGCCGACACATACCGGTTTGTCATGATACGGAAGCTGCGCAGCCGCATCAGGTTCTGCACCTGAGGGATCAGGTCGCGCATGGGCTGCTTCATAGCCTCGGGCGCGGCCTCGATCAGTGCCGTGTAGCGCAGCAGGCAGTAGTCGCAGAAGCTCAGATGCTCGGCGGCCTCCAGCGCGCCAAGGTCATCGAGCGTGCCGTCCTTCAGCGCGTACAGGCCCGCATCGGTCAGGTGGCCCTCGGCGTCAAACAGCTTTTCATTATCAAAATACAGGCTCATTCCCTCTGCCTCCTCTCAAGTATCTGCTGGCGAAGCAGCAGCTTTGCACGCCAAAGCTGGCTGTTGACGGTTGCGGGCGGGCGGCCCACAAGCCTTGCGATCTCAGCGCTCTCTTTGTGCTCCAAAAAGTACATAACGGCGATTTTTCCGTAGGGCTCGCGCAGGGCGCGGACAAGCTGCTCCAGCTCTGCGGCACCGGCGCGCGCCAGCACGCTTTCCGCCGGGTCATCGGCATCGGTGCCGGGGGCACCGCGCGGCTCCGGCATGGCATCGTCACCCGGGGCCTCCACCTTGCGTACCCATGCGCTTTTCAGGTGGTCCTTGCATTTGTTGGCCGCCACCCGCACAAGCCACTGCTTATAATACTGCGGCTCGCACCGGTCTATGGCCGAGAACGCCGAGAGAAAGGTGTCCTGAGTCAGATCCTCAGCGGTGTGGGGGTCATGAACAAACTGCAGGCAGACTGTGTAGATCAGTCTTTGGTACTGCTGCATCAGCCCGGTAAATTCTTCATTTGTCAGCGCCCACACCTCCTTTGCTTTGTCCTTCTGTATATTAAAACGAATTCCCCGGCGCCGATATTGCAAGCGCGGGGGAAAAATTTTAATAAATAATAGATAAAAGATAATAGATAATAAAAATGGTAAATCACGGCGCTGACGCACCGCTAAAAAATACCCGTAGGGGCGGGGCTCTGCTCCGCCCGCGAATGTTCGCCTAGAGGCAGACTTTCCGGGCGGAGTAGAACCCCGCCCCTACATTTTTCGTTTTCGACCCAAGGGAGAAAACTCCACCAATTTTATTATCTTTTATCTATTATCTTTTATCTTTTTAAAATTTCATATCCAGCTCCACCGGGCAGTGGTCGCTGCCCATCACATCCATCAGGATCGCAGCGTTCTGGATTTTGTCGGCAATGCGGTCGCTGACCAGAAAATAGTCGATACGCCAGCCCGCGTTGCGCTCCCGCGCGCGGAACCGCATGCTCCACCAGCTGTACATGCCGGTAGCATCGGGGTGCAGGCGGCGGAAGGAATCGGTAAAGCCCGCCGCCAGCAGCTCATCCAGCTTGCCGCGCTCCTGATCGCTGAAGCCCGCCGCGCCGCGGTTGGGGCCGGGGTTTTTCAGGTCGATGTCCTCATGCGCCACATTCAGATCTCCGCAAAGAATGACCGGCTTTTCGGCGTCAAGCTTCTGCAGGTAGCGGCGCAGGTCATCCTCCCACTGCATACGGTAGTCGATGCGCGCCAGCTCGTTCTGGGCGTTGGGAACATAGAGGTTGACGAGGTAGAAATCCGGGTATTCCAGCGTGATGGCGCGGCCCTCATGGTTATGGACATCCTCGTCCAGACCGTACCGCACGCTGAGCGCCGGTGTTTTGGCCCAGACCGCCGTGCCGGAGTAGCCCTTTTTATCGGCGCTGTAGATGTACTCGGTGTAGCCCTCGGGCGCAAAGTCGGCCTGTCCGGGCTGCATCTTCGTCTCCTGAATGCAGAAAAAGTCCGCGTCCAGCGTGCGGAACACATCCTCAAAGCCTTTTTTAAGACAGGCGCGCAGGCCGTTGACATTCCAGCTGATAAATTTCATTGATAGACTCCTTTTTAAGCCTCTCTCGTCAAAGGGAGGCTTTATTTGCTATACCTTTTTTACTGCGCTCTTTTGCCATGCACCGCTGGCAAAGCGTATCACAAAGCAGGTCACACGGCAGATCCAGTCCACGACCATGGCCAGCCAGACACCGACCGCGCCCATGCCCATATTGACACAGAGGATCCAGCTCAAACCCATGCGCCAGACGATCATCGAGAGGATCGAGGTGAGCATCGTGAACCGCACATCGTTGGCGGCGCGCAGGGCGTTGGGCAGCACAAAGCCGGCCGGCCACAGCAAAATCGCCACGCCGTTATGGATCATGACCAGCGTCCAGGACAGGGCGCGCGTCTCCGGCGAGAGGGTGTACATGCCCAAAATCCGGTTCAGGAAGAGCAGCACCAGCAGATTCACGGTGCCCTGCGCGATATAATCCCACAAAAGCAGCTTTTTTGTATAATGCTTCGTCTGCTCAAAATCCTGTGCGCCGACACAGCGGCCCACGACCGTGATCATGGCAAGGCCCATTGCGTTGCCGACGATGCAGCCGACAGCATCGAGATTGTTGGCCACCGCATTGGCCGAGATATGCACCGTGCCGAACAGCGAGATCATCGAAACGACCAGCACCCGGCCAAGCTGGAACAGGCTACTCTCAAACGCCGAGGGGATGCCGATGTAGAGGATGCTCCTGACGGTGCGTCCCTCCAGCCGGGTAACTGTGCGCGGCGTGATGCGCAGCACATAGTCCCGCCGGGCGGCCAGTGACAGAATGATGACCGCCCCCACCGCGCGGGAGACCAGCGTGGGCACGGCAACGCCCGCAACGCCCATGCGCAGCACAAAGACGCAGAGCGCATTGCCGCAGAAGTTGATGGCGTTGACCAGGACCGAGACCTTCATCGACACCGCGCTGTTGCCGGTGGAGCGGAAGATCGCCGCGCCCGCGTTGTAGAGTGCCAGAAACGGAAACGACAGCGCCGTGATCGTAAAGTAGGTCAGGCACGCCTGCATGACATCCTCGCTGATCGTGCCGAAGAAGAGCCGCAGCTGTGCCGTGCGGGTCACAAGGCAGAACACCGCCACCGCCGTGCCGAGAATGCCGCTGAGCCCCACCAGCTGCCCGGCGCTGCGGGCGGCCTCCTCGGGCCGCTTGGCGCCCAGATGCTGGCTGGTCACGACTGCGCCGCCGGTTGCCAGCGCGCCGAACACTGTGATGATAAGCTGGTTGATCATATCCACCAGCGACACGCCGGAGATCGCCGCCTCCCCCACCGAGGAGACCATGACGGTATCGGCCATGCCCACCAGAACGCCGAGCGCCTGCTCGATGATAAGCGGCCAGAGCAGCGCCAGCAGCTGTTGGTTTGTAAACAGTCGTTCCTTTTTCACCTTATATAACATCTCACTTTCCCAGTATGAGTATAGCACAAAAAAATCCCCCGCGCAATGCGCGGGGGCAGGGTTTATTCGTACCGCAGGGCCTCGATGGGGTCGAGCTTAGCGGCCTTGTTGGCGGGATAGTAGCCGAAGAATACGCCGATGGCCATACTGAAGCCGACTGCCACCACGATGGCGGTCAGGCTCGGGCGGGCGGCGTAGCCCACAGCCTTGCTCAGCCCCGCACCGAGGGCCAACCCCAGCAGGATACCGGCGATGCCGCCGATCAGGCAGAGGATGACGCTCTCGGTGATGAACTGCATCCGGATCGCCGCCGCCGGGGCGCCGAGTGCCTTGCGGGTGCCGATCTCCCGGGTGCGCTCGGTGACGGAGACCATCATAATGTTCATAACGCCGATGCCGCCCACCAGCAGCGAGAGCGCCGCAATGGCGGAGATACCCAGCGATACCGTGCCGAGCATCGAGGACATCGAGTCAAGCAGGCTTGCCAGACTTGAGGCGCTGACCGTCCAGGAGTCGTTGCGGGTGTAGTAGCTGGCGAAGAAATCGCCGACCGTATCCACGAACGAGGTCACATTGACCGCCGTGCCGTCCGCCACGACCGTGATGCTCTGGTAACCGGCCCCCGCCCCGGCAATGGACTTTGCCACATCGAGCGGGATATAAAAATCCGTCTGGATCGAATCATCGTCCGTGCCGGAGAACATGCTGGAATAGCTGTCCTCGGTGTAACGGTAGACGCCCTCTATATAAAAGGTATACAGGTCCTTGTTGATGGTCAGCGTCACCGCCTTGCCGATGGCCTCCTGCGCGGTGCCGCCGATGGCCTGCTCAACGAACTTTTCCGACACGCAGGCCACCTTGCGTCCTGCATCCTTGTCATCGTCCAGCCAGCGGCCATACAAAATCTGCGAATCCGTGTCACGATTTTCCAGCGTGGCGGCGTTGGCACCGCTGACCGTGGCCGTGATGGTCGTGGTCGGGTCGCCGTATTTTGCCACCGTACCGCTGCCGACCTGCTGGGTCAGCTCGATATGATCGACCTTGCCGGGGAAGGCATCGAGAAAGTCCTGCATCATCGCATCGGTGATGAGGTCGGCGTCCGACGGCTTGGAGTCCATGAACCGCCGCAGCGTGACGCCCTGCGCCGTACCCGAGGTATCGTTTGCGCTTTTCTGCACAACGCTGACCGAAATGTTGCTGGCACCCATGCCGGCCATCGAATCAGTGACCGAGCCGGTCATGCTGTTGCCGACCGTTTCGATGGCAATGACTGCCGCTATGCCGATGATGATGCCCAGCATGGTCAGGGCGCTGCGCATCTTGTTGCTTTTTACACTGGCCAGCGCCATGCCGATATTTTCAAAGAGCTGCACGTTCGCCTGTCCCCTTTCGTTCCCCCACGATCAGCCCGTCGCGCAGCGTCAGCACCCGCTGGCATTCCTCGGCCAGCGCAGGGTTGTGCGTGATCAGCACAATGGTCTTGTGGTATTTTTCATGCATTTCGTGAAAGAGGTCCATCACGACACGGCTTGTCTGGCTGTCCAGCGCGCCGGTCGGCTCATCGGCCAGAATCAGCGCAGGCTCGTTGACCATGGCGCGGGCGATGGCCACCCGCTGCTTCTGCCCGCCGGAAAGCTCGTTGGGCTGGTGACGCATCCGCTCGCCCATGCCGACACGGTCCAGCCAGTCCTTGGCGCGGCGGGCGCGCTCAGCAGCGGGCACACCCGCGTAAAGCATCGGCAGCTCGACATTTTTCAGGGCGCTCTGCCGCCCGATCAGGTTGTAGGTCTGGAACACAAAGCCGATCTTGCGGTTGCGGATGGCCGCCAGATCGTTGTCATCAGCCTCATGGATGTTCACGCCGTCCAGCACATACTCACCGGCGGTCGGCTTGTCCAGCACGCCGATAATGTTCATCAGGGTGGATTTGCCCGAGCCGGACTCGCCCACGATCGCAACGAACTCGCCGGGGTAGACGGTCAGGTCGATGCCGTGCAGGATCTCCAGCTCATTGGGCTGGCCAATGTAGTAGCTTTTGCGGATGCCGCGCATCGCAATGAGCGGCCGGGCCGGGAGGTCATCCTCCGCCCCGAGCAGGCTCTGCGCGATCGTCTGGGCAAACTGTTCGGTGTTCTGCATCACTGACCTCCCGGCCCGCCGGGACCGCCGTCGGGGCCGCCGCCCATATCATTGCCGGTTGCCGGGGCAACGGTCACGCCTTCCGGCATACTGCTTCCGTCCCCCACATAGAGGCTGCCGTCCTCCATCATCTGGGCGGCGCTGTCGGTGCTGCTCTCGATGCCCTGGGTCAGGTCTGCGGTGGCACGGATGATGTCGCCCTCGTGCAGGTCATCGCCGGTGATCTCCACATAATAATCGTTGGTGTCGCCCTCGGTGACGGCGACCTCCTCAAAGGTCATATCGGTGCCCTCGCCGCCGGTCCTGCGCAGCACATAGGTCGTGCCGTCCTCGTTCGTGCCCACGGCATCGCGGGGGACGGTAAAGACACCGTCCTTCTCGCTGATGACGATCTCGACCTTGGCGGAGATACCGATGAGCAGGCCGCTGTCCTGCCCGTTGACCGTGACGGTCGCGCCGAAGCTGCCGCTGTCATTCGCCACGGGGTCGATGCGGGTCAGCGTGCCGCTGATGACGGCATCGCCGGTGGCATCGCTCGTGATGCGGCAGGTCATGCCGGTGGACAGCTTGCCGACCGAGCTTGCGGGGATCGTGACCTCCACGGTCAGATTCTCCACATCCTGAATCGTGGCCACCGTGCCGCTGCAGACATCGCCGACTGTGGCGTTCAGGGCGGTGATCGTGCCGTCCATCGTGGCGGTCAGGGTACATTCCTCCAGTGCGGTCTGCAGGCTGGTCAGCTTATCGTCCTCACGCTGGGATTGCGCAAGCTTGGTGGCGGCATCGTCCACATTCCGCGCGGCATTCGTGGCCGACTTCTGGTAGGACTCCTGCGCCTTCTGCAGCGCATCGGCGTAGTTCTGGATGCTCTCGTAGCACTTTTTCACCGCGTCAAAGCCCTGCAGCCCCAGCTCCGGGATGCTGCACTGCGCCTTGGCGATGCTCTCACGGTTTTGATAGTCCTCGATCTGGCCCTGCAGCCCCTCGGCGCGGTCCGTCTCGCCGCTCTGCTGGGCCTGCGTCAGCTGGATCTGCAGGTTGGCAAGGGTATTCTCGTACCCGGCGATCTCCTCGGCATAGCGGGTGTACCAGTCCGTCACGACCTCGCGGTTCGTCTTGCCGGCGTTGCCGTCCGTGGTCATGGTGCTGTAGTAGTCGTTCAGCCCGAGCGTGTCATAGTCCTGCTGGGCCTTTGCCAGCTCCTGCTGCGCGCTGGCCTGATCGGCGGCCTGATCCTCCACGCTGCGGGTATAGCTTTTCTCGGCGCTCGTCCGGGTATCGCTGCTGTCCAGCTCGGCGTTGGCGATCTGCTTTTTGACATCGGCGGTATCCAGCGTGGCGATGATGTCGCCCTTCCTGACTGTATCGCCGACCGCGACATTGACTGCCGTGACCTTGTAGGTCTTGACCGCATCCGCCGCCGTAACGCTGGCGCTGCTGCCCGACTTGACCGTGCCGTTGACGCTGACCGAATCGCTCAGCGTTGTTTTGCTCAGCACGGTGGTGCGCACATACTGGTAAGCCGTGCCGCCGGCCTGCCGGGCCTTGCCCCGCACACCGGCGATGGCGATGCCCACCGCCAGCAAAACAGCCAAAAGGGCGGTCAGTTTTTTGTGCTTTTTGACCCATACAAGCGGGTTATGCTTTGTCTTTGTTTTCTCTGCCATACCGGCTCCCCTTCTTTATGCAGGTGATATTTCAACAAAAATGAGTATATCCTGCAAATGTGTTGATTTTTTGAAAGAAGCATGAAAAAGCGGCACACCTTTGGGAAAGTGTGCCGCTGTATAAGGCTTCCCCCTTGGGGGAAGCTGTCTGCGAAGCAGACTGATGAGGGGCAGCCTTGCCATAATAGCCCCTTCATGGGTTACTACCGGAAAGCGCGCCCCTCATCCGGCCTTCGGCCACCTTCTCCCTGGGGAGAAGGCTTTATCTGTATGTTTACCGTTCCTCGCGGAAGTAGGCGAGCCCCAGATGGGCCGGGGGCTGATTTTCCTTTTTCTTGCGCATCGAGACCACGATCAGCACCACGATGGTGACGACATAGGGCAGCATCTGCACAAGGTCGGTCATATAGCTGGCCAGCGTGATGCCGAGCAGGCTGGGCAGGAACTGGTACAGCCAGTAGAGCATACCGAACAGGTAGGCGCCCCAGATGGCGTTGAGGGGCTTCCATGTCGTAAAGATGACAAGTGCCACGGCCAGCCAGCCCAGCGCCTCGATCTGGCCGGTGGTGGCCCAGATGCCCTGATTGTAGTCCAGCACATAGTACAGGCCGCCGATGCCGCAGATGCCTGCGCCGATGCAGGTGGCCAGATACTTGTAAAGCGTGACATTGATGCCCGCCGCATCCGCCGTGGCGGGGTTTTCGCCCACGGCGCGCAGGTTAAGGCCCGCGCGGGTGCGGGTCAGGAACCAGTGCAGCACAACGGCCAGCGCGATGGCCGCGTAGGCCAAAAAGCCGTAGGAGAACACGGTCTGCCCCAGCGCACCCAGACCGGACAGGACGGGGAGCTTTGCGCTGAACGCCTTGTTGGCAATGGGGGCGGCGGAGTAGCTGGCACCGTTGAGGATAAAGACGCCGAAGAAGTTTGCCACGCCCATGCCGAAGGTCGTCAGCGCCAGACCGGTGACATTCTGGTTGGCGCGCAGGCTGATGGTCAAAAAGGCGTAGATCAGGCCGCCGGCCATGCTGGCAAGGATCGCGCAGGACATGGCGATGAGGATGCTGACAAAGCCGTTGGGGTTGGCGGCGGTATTCTCATACGCCCAGGCGCTGGCAAAGCCCGCAAAGCCGCCCAGATACATGATGCCCGGCACGCCAAGGTTGAGGTTGCCGGATTTTTCGGTCACGGTCTCGCCGAGCGCACCGTACATAATGATCGTACCGAACGGGATGGCACGCATGATCCATGCAATCAAGCTGCTGTGCATATCACTTGCCCTCCTTGTGTGCGCCGCGCGGGATGACGCGGTAGTTGATGAAGAACTCACTGCCGAGGATGAAGAACAGAATGATGCCGGTGATGATGTCGGCGGCATACTCGTTCAGCGAGTAGGCGGAGGCGATCTCCGAGGCGCCGCGCTCGAGGAAAACGAGCAGGAAGGAGATCAGCGCCATATAGAAGGTGTTGAACTTGGCAAGCCACGCCACGATGATGGCCGTGAAGCCGCGGCCGCCCGCGCTGGTGGTCGAGATGGTCTGGTCCTTACCGGCCACGATCAGGAAGCCGCAGAGGCCGCAGATCGCGCCGGAGATCAGCATCGTGCGCACCGTGACGCGGCGGACATTGATGCCGGCATAGCGGGCTGTGTTCTCGCTCTCGCCGACAACGCTGATCTCATAGCCCTGCTTGGAGTATTTGAGGTAGGCGTACATGACAAAGGTCAGCACCACAACAACAATGATGTTGATGGTGTAGCGCTGGCCCATAATGACGGGGAACCAGCCGGCCTTGGTCGCCTTGTTCAGCGTGCCCAGACTGGAGGCCTGACCGCGCATGATGTTGGTCATACAGGCAACAATGCTTGTTGCAACATAGTTCATCATCAGGGTGAAAAGCGTCTCGTTCGTGTTCCAGCGGGCCTTGAACCACGCAGGGACAAAGCCCCACAGCGCACCCGCGGCAATGCTGCCGCCGGCCATAGCCACAAAGAGCAGCGGCAGCGGCAGGTTGTTGCCCTGATAGACCATGATGAGGGCGGCGGTCAGGCCGCCGATCAGGATCTGACCCTCACCGCCGCAGTTCCAGAAGCGCATCTTGAACGCGGGGGCCAGCGCAATGCCGACGCAGAGCAGCGTAGACAGATCGCGCAGCATCCAGCTGAAGCGGGTCATGTTGGCGAAGGTGCCGCCCCACATAACGCCGTAGACGGCGAGCGGGTTCAGCCCCGTGACAAAAAAGATAAAGACAGCATCCACGACCAGCGCCAGAATGATGGCGCTGGCACGGACGGCGATCTTCTGGGGCATCGTGGTGCCCTCGCGCTTGGCAATGCGCAGCAGCGGCTCGCGGGCCGCAGCAGCAGTCTGACTCATGCCTTCTCCTCCTTTACCAGATTGGTCATACGCAGACCGACCTCTTCCTTCGTGGTATGACGGCCATCGAGGATGCCGTTGACCTTACCGCCGCAAAGCACGACGATGCGGTCGCACAGCTCCAGCAGGACATCCAGATCCTCGCCGACATAAATGACTGCTACACCGCGCTTTTTCTGCTCATTCAGCAGGTGGTAGATCGTGTAGGAGGTGTTGATGTCCAGCCCGCGCACGGCGTAGGCGGTCATCAGCACAATGGGGTCGGCGGCCAGCTCGCGGCCGACCAGCACCTTCTGCACATTGCCGCCCGACAGGCGGGAGACCGGCGTGTTCAGGTCGGGCGTAACGACACCCAGCTCCCGCTTGATCGTCTCGGCCAGTGCAAGGGGGGCCTTGCGGTCCACGATGGGCGAATGGCCCTTGCCGTAGCTTTTCAGCATCATGTTGTCGGTCATGCCCATCGAGCCGACCAGACCCATGCCGAGGCGATCCTCCGGCACGAAGGAGAGGTGGATGCCCGCCTCGCGGATGGCCTTGGGGCTTTTGCCGACCAGCTGCACCGGGGCGACTGCGTCAGGGGCGTAATACTCAATGCTTGCGCCGCTCTCCGTTGGCTGCAGGCCGGCGATGGCCTCGAGCAGCTCCTTCTGGCCGTTGCCGGAGATGCCCGCGATGCCGAGGATCTCGCCGCCGTACACCGTGAAGGACGCATCGTCAAGGACGGTGATGCCGTCCGCGCTGCGCACGGTCAGGTGCGACAATTCAAGCCGCTTGACCGGATTGACCGGCTCGGGGCGCTCGATGTTCAGCTCGACCTTCTCACCGACCATCATCTCGGTCAGCTTGGCCTCATCGGCATCCTTGGTGGCAATGTCACCGACATACTCACCCTTGCGCAGGATGGCCACGCGGTCGCTGATGGACAGCACCTCATGCAGCTTGTGGGTTATGATGATGACCGCCTTGCCATCGGCCTTCATGTTGCGGATGACGCTGAAGAGCTTTTCGGTCTCCTGCGGGGTCAGAACCGCCGTCGGCTCGTCCAGAATCAGAATATCCGCGCCGCGGTAAAGCACCTTGACGATCTCAAGCGTCTGCTTCTGGCTGACGCTCATCTCATAGACCTTCTGGTTGAGATCGAGGTTGAACTCATACTTCTCGCAGATGGCGCGGGCCTTGTCATGGACACGCTTGAGGTCGAATTTATCCTTGCCGCCCATCGACAGGGCGATATTCTCGGTAGCCGAGAATACATCGACCAGCTTGAAATGCTGGTGGATCATGCCGATGCCGAGGTCCAGCGCATCGCGCGGAGAGCGGATGGTCACCGCTTCATCACCGACATAGATCTCGCCCTCATCGGGGAAATAGATGCCGGCGATCATATTCATCAGGGTCGTTTTGCCGCTGCCGTTTTCGCCCAGCAGGGCCAGTATCTCGCCGCGGCGCACGCCCAGAGAGACATCCTTGTTGGCCACGACAGTGCCAAAGGTCTTGGTAACGTGCTCCAAGCGCACAGCATATTCGTTCTGCGCCATTATGCAGGCTCCTTTCGGATTGTAATAAGGTAGGAACAATTTGTAGTTTGTAGGGGCCAAGGAAAGGCTTCCCCCTCGGGGGAAGCTGTCTGCGAAGCAGACTGATGAGGGGCAGCCTTGCCATATTGCGCCCTTACGGGGCGGCAGCCGCAGCCCCGCCCCTCATCCGGCCTGCGGCCACCTTCCCCCAAGGGGGAAGGCTTTTCCGCATTTAACCACCAAAAGGGAAGGCCGCGGTTTCACCGCAGTCTTCCCTTATAGATTCAGACAGAATCAGGCGACGGGGTCAGCGTCCTCGATGATGCCATCGATGCGCAGAGAGAACGTCGGGGCAGCGCGCAGCTCACCCTCATGGAAGTAACCGTCAGAGATAGCCTCCTTGGTCTCGCCCTGATACACGGCAACGGGGCTGCCGGTGCTGAAATCATAGTAGGTCAAATCGACCGGGCAGGAGGTGACTTCCTTGCCGTCAACGGTGAACTTGCTGGTGTCGAACACATGCAGGCTGCCGTCCTTCAGCGCAGCCTCGACCTCGGCAACCTTGGCGGCAGTGCCCTCGGCGGCCTCGGGTCCCAGATCGGTGATGGCAACGGCGCCATCCTCATAGCCCTTGCACCAGTTCTGGGGGATGCTGCCGTTCTGGGCACCCTCGATCAGCTCCTTGTAGCAGACGCTCCACACATTGGTGGCGGAGGTCAGCGCGGCGGTGGGGGCGGTGGAGAGCATGTCGATGTTGTAACCGACAGAGTAGCAGATCTTGCCGGCATCCTTCAGCTTCTGGGTGGCGGCGGGGGCACCGGTGGAGTCGGCGTGCTGGCCGATGATGACCGCACCGTTGGCGATCAGGGCCTCGGCGGCAGCGCCCTCCTTGTCGATGTCGAACCAGGAGTTGGTGTACATGACCTCCATCTGGACATCGGGGTAGATGCTCTGAACGCCAAGGAAGAAGGCGGTGTAGCCGGAAACGACCTCGGCGTAGTTGTACGCGCCGACATAGCCGATCTTGACCTTGCCGTCAGCAGTGAAGCTGTCGGGCTGGGTCTCGGGGGTCAGGGTGCCGGACTCGACCAGCTCCTTGACCTTCATACCGGCAACCACACCGGAGACATAGCGGCTCTGGTACACAGAGGTGAATGCGTTGTAGAAGTTGTTGCAGTCGGAGATGGCAGCAAAGTCACCGGTCATGGCGACAAAGTTGACATCGGGGTACTTCTCAGCCTCCTCGACCATGTAGGTCTGGTGGCCGTAGGAGTTGGAGATGATCAGGTTGCAGCCCTGACCGACCAGATCCTCTGCTGCATCGGCGGTCTCGCCGCCCTCGGGGATCTTGTACTTCCAGACGATCTGGTCATCGCTCATGCCCAGCTCGGCAGCGGCCTCCTTGATGCCGTTGATATGTGCGGCGCTGTAGCCCTCGGTCTCGTCGCCCAGAACGATAGCGCCGATCTTGACATCGGGCGCTGCGTTCGTGCTGCTGCCCTCGGCAGTGGCCGTGGTGCTGGCGGCACTGCTGGCGGCAGTGTCAGCGGTGGAACCGCAGGCGGCCAGGCTGAACACCATAGAGGCAGCCAGCAGAATGCCCATCAGTTTCTTCATGTGTGTTGTTCCTCCCTGTAATATCTGCATATAAAAGGCAAAATGCGCCGTTTCATGTCGGACCGTGCCGGGAATCGACGCACTTTGCTATCTTGCAAAACTCATTGTAGCCGCTTTACACAGCTTTTGCAATAATTTTTAAATTTTTGTGAAAAGTTTGGCGAAAGCGGTAAATGTTTTGCTCACGCGGACACTGCTATGAGCAGGACGCACAAAGAAAAGCAGCAAAAGTCATACTGTTTGCACAAAATGTATGACTTTTGCTGCTTATTTTCACTGTTGTCCCTGTTACTGCTTATGGATAAATTTTTTGTCCAGCCCCTGCTTTACGGCGGCGTTCAGCACCATCCAGGTCAGAAAAACCTCGATGGGCAGCATGATGGTGTTTTTCACTGCGCCGGAGGTCATGTAGTAGAGGTAGCCCTTGCCGTAGAGCATCGCCTTCCAGACGCTGCCCAGCAGCACATTGCTGCCGTAGTTGATGATGAGCCGTGTGATGATGACGCGCGGCAGCGTGGGCTGCTGCCGGTAGAGCATGACGCCGTAGATCAGCCCCGACAGCACAGCCGAAATCAGATAGCCGGGGAAATACGGCTCGCCGTAGCCCGCCAGCAGAAAGCCCACCGAGTCGATGATGGCACCCGCCATCATACCGGTCACCGGGCCGTAGCACATGCACCCCAGCGAGACAGCCAGAAAGCTGAAATAGATCTTGAGGCTTGGACCCATCAGGTAGATAGGCAGGCTTTCCAGCACGATGGAGATCGCGCAGACAAGCCCTGCAAAGGCCAGCACCCGCGGGTTTTTCAGCTCATTGCGGGCAGTGCGCCAGTAGGCGCCGGAAAAGACGGACAGTTTTTCTTCGCACATAAAAAATCCTCCTTTGTGCGTTGCCGCACAAGGGAGGAGGCAATTTAATGGGATGTGTACAACGCCACATCCGCCGTTGCACACCGTCATGCAGCAGTGGGATGCGGAACCGGCACCGCGGGCCTTACGGCCGCTTCGTCCTGCCACAACTCCCCGTTGGTCAGGCACTTCGGGGCATGACGCCCCACGCGCAGGTTCCTACTCTGCGATATCGCTTTTTATTATACACAGGTTTTGGGAAAATGCAAGAATAAGTTTTGAGGTAAGGCCGCCGGTAAAGCCCGCGCAATAAGGCGCCCCACGCAGTGGGGAGCTGGCCGAGTTTACGAGGCCTGAGGGGCTTTGGGGCAGCTTTCCCCTTATTGCCCGCTTGCGCCGTAGTTGGCCAGCACACGGGCGCTGGGGTCGCTGACATCGCAGTGTGGCCATGCGCGGTTGGGCATCCAGTAATCAACGATCATGCCGGCCTGACCGGAGTAGTACTTCTCAAAAATTTCGCGGTAGAGCAGGCTTTCCTTGGTAAAGGGGCGGCAGTAGCTGTAGCGGCCGCAGCGCTCGGCAAACTCGCGGTCCGTGTAGACGGTCTCGGCGTATTCCTTCAGATCATCCACCATCGAGTGGCCCACCGCATCGCTGAAGGCGGCCTTCTCACGCCAGAGGATGCTCTCGGGCAGCCAGTCCCCCTCAAACGCCTTGCGCAGCAGGTACTTGCCCTTGCCGTAGGTGTTCAGCTTCTTTTCGGGGTCGATCGCCATGACATACTTGACAAAATCCAGATCACCGAACGGCACGCGGGCCTCCAGACTGTTGACGCTGATCGAACGGTCGGCGCGCAGGACATCGTACATATACAGCTCCCGGATGCGCTTCTGGCTCTCGGTCTGGAAAGCGGCAGCACTCGGCGCATAGTCGGTGTACTTGTAGCCGAACAGCTCATCAGAGATCTCGCCGGTCAGCAGCACCCGGATGTCGGTATGCTCATGGATGTATTTGCAGACAAGGTACATACCCACCGAGGCGCGGATCGTTGTGATGTCCCATGTGCCCAGCATTGCAATGACATCCTCGAGCGCGCGCAGCACGATCTCCCGGTTGATGATGACCTCGGTGTGGTCAGCGTGGAGATAGTCGGCCACCTGCTTGGCATATTTCAGGTCGATGGCGTCCTCGCTCATGCCGATGGCAAAGGTGCGGATCGGCTTGCCGAGTTTTTTGGCGGCAATGGCGCAGACCAGACTGGAATCCAGCCCGCCCGACAGCAGGAAACCAACAGGGGTGTCAGCGTCAAGGCGCTTATCGACACCGGCCACAAGCTTTTCCCGGATGTTCGTCAAAATCTCGGGCAGCTCATCCTGCGTATAGGCCGGGGTGTCGGCAATATCGCAGTACCGCACAAACTGACCGTTGCAGTAGTAGCTGCCGATCGGGAACGGATAGATCTTTTTGCACAGCCCCACAAGGTTTTTCGCCTCGGATGCAAAGGCAATATGCCCGCTCTCGCTGTAGCCGTAGAACAGCGGACGGATGCCGATGGGGTCACGCGCGGCGACAAGCAGCTTTTTGCGGCTGTCGTAGAGGATCATTGCAAACTCGGCGTCCAGATGCCTGAACATAGCAAGGCCGTACTTATAGTAGAGCGGCAGGATGATCTCGCAGTCGGAGTCAGACGCAAAGGTGTACCCCTCGGCCTCCAGCTCGGCCTTGACAGGGCGGAAGCCGTACAACTCGCCGTTGCAGGCCACGCAGTCCGCGCCGCGGGTGAAGGGCTGCATTCCCTCCGGCGTCAGGCCCATGATGGCCAGACGGCCGAAGCCCAGCAGGCCGAACTCGGTCTCGATGACACGCTGGTCGTCAGGACCGCGGCTGGCGGTGCGCAGCAGATACTCAGTAAAGGTTTCCTTGGGCAGATCATGCCCGGCATAGCCCATGATACAGCACATTTTCGGTGACACTCCTTTTTATACTTCCAACACCAGTTGCTGCGAACGGCAATAAAAAAAGACAGCCCATTCGCCCTGTATTAGGACGAATCGCTGTCTTGGATCCGCGGTGCCACCTAAATTACCGCAGCCGAAATACGGGCATACGGTCACTTTTTCCGTACGCGTTCACCTTTGAAACGCTGCCGCTGTAACGCACGGCCTGCGGCGCACCCTACTCCCCTGCCGGGTTTCAGGCGGCGGCTCCGGGGTGTTCCTTCGCGCCCTGTCCCCGTCCCGACTTACACCATGCGTCAGGCTCTCTGTGCGGATCTTGGGCGGTACTTTTCCCCATCAACGCTTTTGTTGAGTAAAGAATAACACGGTCATGCAATTCTGTCAAGAATAAATTTCAGATTTTTGGGCGTCTGCCCTGCTTTTTTCAGCAGGTCGGCGGCGCGGCAGGCGCGCCGTGCTTCGTCATCTTGCACAACTTTGCCCCGGTTCCGCAATTTTTGCAAGGTTGCCGAACGATTCTTGCAAATAATCGTGATGCAAAATTCCATACTATGGAACGCTATTCCATCTGCTGAATTTTGCCGCGCACTGCCGTTCCGCCCTGCGGAACCGCACCGTTCTGCCGCCCGCGCCGTATCTAAGCAACCGCCGCAATGGTAAATGCCGCCGCCGCATGGTACACTGAGGATGACAAAATTCGTGTGCTTCGCGGCGCCTCTACCCGACCGGGAGCATCCCACAACCAGAGGCAAGCACTGCTTGCAGGAGGAAAACTATGGCAAAAAACGCAATCGTCGGTCAGTCCGGCGGCCCGACTTCCGTTATCAACGCAAGTCTGGCCGGTGTCTATGAAAGCTGCAAGCGCCGCGGCGCGGGCAGGGTCTACGGCATGCTGCACGGCGTTGCCGGCCTTTTGGAGCGCCGCACCTGCGTGCTGGACGACAAGCTGAAGACTGCGCTGGACATCGAGCTGCTCAAGCGCACTCCGTCCAGCTACCTCGGCTCCTGCCGCTACAAGCTGCCCGACTGGCACACCGCCGAGGGCGAGGCCGTCTATGTTCAGCTGTTTGAGATCCTGAAGGAGCTGGACATCGGCTACTTTTTCTACATCGGCGGCAACGACTCGATGGACACCATCGGCAAGCTGGCCGACTACGGCGCACACATCGGCAGCGACATCCGTTTTATGGGCGTGCCCAAGACGATCGACAACGACCTGATGGTCACCGACCACACCCCCGGCTACGGCAGCGCCGCCAAGTACATCGGCGTTGTCATGAAGGAGATCATCCGCGATGCCACGGTCTACGGCACGAAGTATGTGACAATCGTTGAGATCATGGGCCGCAACGCCGGCTGGCTGACTGCCGCCGCCGCACTGGCCAAGGCCGAGGACTGCGAGGGCGTGGATATGATCTGCCTGCCGGAGGTCCCCTTCAATGTGGACCACTTTGTGGAGAAGGTCGAGCGGATGCAGAAGGAGAAGCCCTCCATCGTCATCGCCGTGTCCGAGGGCGTCAAGCTGGAGGACGGCCGCTATGTCTGCGAGCTGGCCGATGATGTGCACGCAGTCGATGCCTTCGGCCACAAGGCCCTGACCGGCACGGCGCGTTTTCTGGCCAACACGGTCGCCCGCCGTCTGGACACCAAGACCCGCTGCATCGAGCTTTCCACCCTGCAGCGCTGCGCCGGCCACCTGACCAGCCGCACCGACATCACCGAGGCCTATCAGGTCGGCGGTGCTGCCGCCAAGGCTGCCTTTGAGGGCGTCACCGGCCAGATGGTCGCTCTGAAGCGCATCTCCAACAACCCCTATCAGTGCACCACCGAGCTGCACCCCATCAGCGAGGTCGCGAACCTCGAAAAGAAGGTGCCGCTGAGCTGGATGAACGCCAACCACACCCAGATGACCGAGGAGTTCCTGGATTATGCCCGTCCCCTCATCCAGGCCGAGCTGACCCCGCTGTACATTGCAGGTCTGCCCCACCACATCTACCTGAAGAAGTGATCTCTCTTCTGTTTCCCGGCGCATAAGCAAGGCCCCGTGCGGACACATTGGTCTGCACGGGGCCTTTTTGTCTGTTCGTTTGTCAGGTCACACCGTGGTCTCGACGCGCGGCGCACCGCCCGCGATCTCCTCGGCGGTCAGGGGCCGGGCCGGGGCGGCGGGGGCGTTCAGGCGCTCCTTGGCAACGGCCAGCATCAGCTTGATGCGGTTTTCCTGATTGACCTTGGTGGCACTGGGGTCGTAGTCGATGGGGGTGATGTTGGCAGCGGGATACAGCGCACGGATCTTGTTCACCATGCCCTTGCCCACGATGTGGTTGGGCAGGCAGCCGAACGGCTGGGCACAGACGATGTTGCCGTAGCCGCCCTGCACCAGCTCGATCATCTCGGCGGTCAGCAGCCAGCCCTCGCCCATCTTGGCACCCAGCGAAATGATGCCGTGGGGCTTTTCCACCAGTTCCTTGAAGGGGCCGGGCGCATAGAACCCGGCATCGGCGGTCGCCTTGAGCATGGCGCGCTCGACGCTGTCCAGCCAGTTGAGCAGCTGGTCGGTGCCGACCTTGACGGCCAGCTTGCCGCCGTAGAGGACATGGTCCTCGCCCATGTTGAAGATGCAGTACTGCACAAAGCCCATCAGGCCGGGGAAGTTGACCTCGCAATCCTGGCTTTCCAGGAACTTTTGCAGGTCGTTGTTGCCCAGCGGGCTGTATTTGACGTAGATCTCACCGACGACGCCGACCTTGACCTTCGGCACACGGGTGACGGGGATGGTGGCAAACTCTTTTGCGATGAGCGGGAAGGTATGCTTCATCTCTTTGGAGGTATAGCCCTTGCCCGCCAGCAGGACGCGGCCCAGCCGCTCGACCCAGAGGTCCACCATCCTGTCGGCGCTCCCCTTCACGTTCTCGTAGGGGGCCACCTGATTGCGCAGGGCGCAGAGCAGGTCGCCGTAGAAGATGCAGGCGATGGCCCGGCGCGCCAGCGGCAGGGTCATCTGGAAGCCGCTGTCCTTCTCCAGGCCGGAGAAGTTCAAGCTGGCAACCGGGATCTGCGGGTAGCCCGCCTTGACCAGCGCCTTGCGGAGCAGGTGGATGTAATTGGACGCACGGCAGCCGCCGCCGGTCTGGGTGATGAGCAGGGCGGTGTGTTCCAGATCATACTTGCCGCTGTTCAGGGCGTCCAGAAACTGGCCGATGACCAGCAGCGCCGGATAGCAGGTGTCGTTGTGGACGTATTTCAGACCCAGCTGAGCTACGGCGCTGCCGCAGTTGCCGAGGATCTCGCACTTGTAGCCATCGAACCGCAGCGCGTATTCCAGCAGCCGGAACTGGGTGATGGCCATGTTGGGGATGAGGATGGTGTGGGTCTTCTTCATCTCCGGGGTAAATT
>ERZ839741.1223-NODE-1223-length-28310-cov-3.549885_pt1 | contig 28310 bp, 26 predicted proteins | sample MGYA00519880_ERZ839741 | MGnify/ENA primary metagenome ERZ839741 (study PRJEB31850, sample SAMEA3708851) | human gut metagenome | biome: human gut; feature: human-associated habitat; material: faeces | place: China | collected 2014 ...
GTAGGCTTCATCGCTGATGGGGTTGTGTACAATCTGTTTTGTCTTCTGCATACGGGTGGTTACGAACATCTTGCCGTTAGTGTACGGTTGTATCTGTTGCCAAGTGAGTTGCTTGATGTCGCTCTTCCTCAATCCGGTCAGGCAACCGAAAAGGAACGCCCTTTTCAAGACCTCTTCTTCGCATGGGGTTTCGGCAAGCCGTATCAGTTCCTCTTGGCTCAGATGTTCCCTCATGGTAGGAATGCTCTCGATACGGTCTAAGAAACCGTTGGGGTTCTCCTTTATCTTCCTGTCACGGTAGGCAGTGTGGAGAACGGCACGGAAAGCAGACCAGTAGCCTGCTGCGGAATTTATATGCAGCTTTTGGTTGGTATGTATGGACTGCGGAGCTCCAAGCAGATACTCCATGAACTTGCGGCACAAGTCCACGTCCACTTCCTCAAAGGTGCATTTGCCGTTCACAAACCGCTCGAAATGTTTATAGACGTGTCGCCACTTGATATTCTTCCTGTCTGCCAATGCCTTGAAGTAGGCAAGGAAATCGCCTTTCATCTTGGCTTTGTCAAAGAAACCGTTGTTCTCGTTGAAGATGGCTTCGTAACGCCGGTTACGCAGTATCTCCGCTTTTTTCATCATGCGTGCGTTGAAATCACGCTCCTGCTGGTTGGCAGGTTTGGCGAAGATGTAAATCCCAAGAGCTTCACGTGTAATCACCTTCATGGTGGTGTTGTCACGGTAGCCGGGATAATAGTCCAGACACAGCGAATACTGTGTTCCGTTCTTAATCTTGCGCTTGCGCAAGGTAACTGTCTTGCATTTGCTCATATTGATACTGTTTTAATTGATAATACGTTTGTGGGTGTTTCCCGAACTTTTCGATGGCAAAGAAACAACGTGAAACAACCGTGAGAAACGTCACGGACAATCATTCTGAAATAATTTTCCGATAATGCAGGTTGTTCACGGTTACTTGTTCCTCTCTGCCATGACACGCTCCACATCGGAGCGCAAAAGCAGGTTCTTTACACCGACCTTTATCTTTTCGATGTGCTTTACCTTGACGATATGGCAGATGTTGGCGGAGGAAAGCCCGTAAATCTGCTGTACCTGTTCCACAGTATAGTAGCGTTCATCATTCACAAGGTCGGTTCTGCGTAGCTCGTCCAGATGGGACTTGGAATAATAGGTGCGCCCGTATTCTCTTTTGGTGGGTATCTTGTGACGATAGACGTATGCCCGGAGAGCGGAGGGCTTCATGTCGAACAATTCTTCCGCTTCTTCTGTCAGAAGCCAGTCGGTAATCCTGCTTATATCGACCGACACACCGAAAAATTCGTCAATATGCTTCTTGCTGTAATAGTTCTTTCCGGCGATGCGGCAGATGGGGATGCGGTTGCGCTTGGCGGTGGTATAGAGCCACGATTGTTTTACCTTGAAAAGCGACATCACTTCCTCGCCCGAATAGAAGTCCAGCACTTCATCGGTTTCCTTTTCCCTTTTTTCTTTTTTTGCAGGCAAGGAAGATGGAGCGGACTTTCCCGGTGCGGAGGTACTGCCGGGCAAAACACGATGATACGGGTTGCCCTCCAGCATCCGCTCGATGTCGGCTCTGCGGATGAATGCCATGCGGCTGCTGATGCGTGAGGCTTTCAGCTTGCCGAGGGCTACAAGTTTATAGACGTACTGCCGGGAACAGCCCATGAGCGTGGCAGCCTTGGAAAAAGTGAGATACTCCTGATGCTGTATCTCCATGAGTGGTCGGGCGACTTTGAAGAGGTTGTTCTTCTGCACCGTTCTGGCTCGCTTGGCTTCCGCTTGACAAGCCTCGCTGCAATACCTTTGCATACCGCTCCGGGTTACAAACGGTTTGCCGCAAAATTGGCATTTCTTGGTTGCTTTCATACTGCTTTATCGTTTACGTGTTCATTTCTTCAATCGTATATCTCTGAAATGGTGAACGGGGGTAAACGGAAGTCAACCGTTGTCGCCTTTCTGCACGATGTGACTGTCGCTGCATATCGGGGCGGTTGTTGTCGTTTATCGTAAACGGTTGTAAACTCTTGTCAACTGTCCGCACGGTGTGACAAAAGACAAGCTCCGCAAATTCTCCACGTCAGAAATACGTCTCAAAAATATGTGGAAATTTGGGAAGCATCAAAAAGCAGCCGAAATGTGTTAAAATTTAGAATATACTGACAATTAAAGGTTTACACTTAGATATTTCTGGTTGGTTTTGGTTGTTATGGCGTTCTAAATACAATGAAAAAAGGCAGCGAAAGAGGATTTTTGGATTGTGTCGTAATAATTATAAAGTAACTTAGTTTATGCTAAAACCAACATCTACAACAATGTCTCGTAATCATAGTGAGTATATGATGACTGAACGTTTGAAACACAATGGAGGTTCTGTACCTGAGGCAAAAGACTTTTCTGTATGTGCACTCAAGGTATGGGATGATTGTGTCCAGAAAAAATGTCTTCGAGGTGGATTGTATTTCTTCAATGACCGTTTGTACCAGACACAAGATGGAGAGATCGCACTTAATCCTAAATGTCAGGTTCCTCATGATTTCTATGGCGAAAATATTAATATACAAGCAGTCGTAGGGCAAAATGGTAGTGGTAAATCTTCAATTCTGGAATTACTCTATCGTATCATCAACAATTTTACATTCATGTTGGAGTTGGGCATGCACCGGAATCCTTCTGCAGAACAACTCTTTTATGTAAAAGGATTGCATGCGACTCTCTATTATCTGCTCAATGGTCACATCGGGACCTTGGAGGCTGTTGGTGATGTTATGTGTTTTCACTATGATAGTTACGAACAGCTTCTACAATTTGAGGTCTTGAATGACCAAGGCTCTTATAGTGTTCGGACTCAAGAACTCGATATTCATAACGAAGTGGTTGAAGAGGCTGCAATTCTTACGCCACTCCGCAGGATGGCAGAGGTTTCACGACGATTCTTTTACACCATCGTAACGAATTACTCTATGCAGTCATATAATGATCAAGACTATTATGATGAAAAGACTTACAAAGAGTTCGTCCCTGAGTTGGAACAGGGCAAAGGTGGAAAGAAGCAGATTAGCAGAAAAGTAGTTGAGCGTGAAGAAGGTGATGTATGGATTCGTAGTATTTTCCATAAAAATGATGGATATCTTAGTCCTATCGTTTTGAATCCTTACCGAGATGAGGGAATCATTGATACGTACAAGGAATATCGTCTTTCTTTGTATCGACTCTCTACGATATTTATTCAGGCAGAGAAAAAAGGTATTCAAGTAATTGATGGTTATAAATTGGCTTCTGTAGATTACACTTATGACCCTTGGGCTGTAGAAAGAAAGTTCAAAAATCTCTATTTAGGCAAGGTTCGTCATGATTCGGAATGGATAGAGTTTTCAGATGTGGCATCATGGAATCAGACTCATCAAGATAGTATTGTTTATATTCTTCTGTGTGAGTTAGGCTTAAAAAAATTGGACTTTACAAATAGAATCATTAGAGATGTTGCTCTCTACATGGTTTATAAGGTACTTTCTATTGCATCCAAATATCCTTCCTATTATAAGTATGAAGATTTTGGTAATCTTGAATCCTATTTTCAATCTATAGAAGGAGAGTACTATCCCGAACGGATTCACAATCTTGTTGATGAAATTAAAAAAGACAAGTCTCATATCACAATTAAGTTAAGACAGGCAGAGAATTTTATCAATTTGATTAACCGTGACGTTAGGTTAGAACTAAAGTTTGGTGATACTTTTACTTTTGATTTTTACCGAAAGAAATTGGCAGCCTATGGCCTAATTCAGAAGGACCTATCAAACCCACGTATGTTGACCACAATACTTCCTCCGGCGATTTTTAGTATTGACATAAAGCTGAAGAAAGATGATGAGACTACTATAAGTTTAAGCCGTATGAGTAGTGGAGAACGACAGTTGCTTTATACTTGTAGTACCTTTATATACCATATACTTAACTTGATGAGTGTGCAAGATTCTCGTAGAGTACGTTATCGCAATATGATGCTTGTGCTTGATGAGGTGGAGATTTGTTTTCATCCGGAGTACCAAAGGCAATTTATCAGTCGTTTGCAGGATATGCTCGTAAAGTTCCGTTTTAACAGGTATTGCTCTATTTGCATTATTATTGCAACGCATTCACCTTTCATCTTGAGTGATATACCGCAACAAAATATACTGTATCTGAAGGATGGACAATGTGTGAATGGTAGTGTGTCTGTCAATCCCTATGCCGCTAACGTAAACGACATTCTGCACCAGAGTTTCTTTTTGGATAAAACTTTCATGGGTGATTATGCTTTGGAAAGAATGAAAAAGTTGCTTGCGGACGTAGAAACCTATGGGAAAAAGAAGAATAATAGAAGTATTGAGGAAATAGAACAGGAGATAGCTTTGATAGGAGACAAGTTCCTCAAGCAACAACTCACATCGTTACTAACCTATAAGAAGACTCTGTTTCATCATGGAAAGAATATTGATTGACGATGACATCCTGAAATATGCGCAAATGTATGAGCAAGCTTTTCGTGGGTGCCAACTTGATGTACCAGCTAAGTTGCGGGAAATAAAAACAAAGCTTGATACTTACAATACACAGAATCACCTTGCTCCTAATGTTCTCAATGAATATAAGGCGTATGTTGAAGAAATTGCTAATGACTATGACAATGCAGACAAGACAATGAACTTGTTGATTCTTCAACCCCAACATTTTCAAAACTATATAGACAAATATCAAGGGAGATTTCAGCATGTAGAACTCAATAAAGAACTTGTTTATCATATCCAAGTCGGTGGACGAAGACCTGGGCAAGAGAGGAAGAAGAAGTTTTGGGAGTTGATAGTTGATGCTATGCACTATGAGAAGTTTGTTCGTCCAATAATGGTTCCCATCATTGAGGCTATGGGAATCAGAACTTGCGTATATTGTAATATGCAGTATGCTCTTACCATTGATCACAGTAAGGGATTGTATGAGTTAGATCATCGTTACCCCAAATCAAAGTATCCTTATCTATGTATAACATTCTATAATTTGCAGCCTAGTTGCCCAACATGTAATCACGGCAAAAATGCTGCCACCGCTGATTTTGGATTATACACCACTGACCCTAATGAATTGCATCCATTTCATTTGGTAGCAAACTCTCATTTATATTTAAGGAAATGTAGATTTGATCCCCAATATATCAATATCCATTTAGTTTCGTCTGATGTACATAATTTAACGAACTGTCAATTGGCAAAAACTCATGAAAAAGACTTTCTGATAGATTCAGTCTATGCTGCAGTAAAGGACGTGGCAGAGGAGACAATCTGGCGGTGCAAAGCATATGATGACACATATAAGGATTTATTTATAAAGAATTTCCCGGAACTTTATAATAAAGATGCACTTCATCGTTTTGTGTTTGGAACGTATTCTGACGATAAGAATGTTCATTGTCGTCCATTGACCAAATTGATACGTGATATAGAAAAAGATATGGGTGTTATTATAGATCCTGTTTAAAAAGGTAATGCTGCTTGAGGGTGAGATGGATGCTCATTTGGGTTATGAGAAACATTCTGTTTCCGGCAATAACAGTGGTAATTCCCGTTACGGCAGTTACCACAAGAAAATCCAGACCGAGCACGGCGAGGCTGTTATACCCATCCCTCGTGACCGTAACAGTCGGTTCGAATCCATAGTAGTTTGTCCGCTGTATGTGAATTATAATAATAATGGCAAATTTACCTGATATTTACCATTATGATAATTTCACCAGACTCGTAATCATTGGCAATAACTCGCGGAATTGTTGAAATAGTAACGAGAATACTTTTTGGAGATTCTAAATAAAGTTTCATCGGTGGTAATTTATGATATAGTATAGACTATTTGTATATTATTATATATCAACATTATATCATAATCGTGTTTGCAACTACAAAATATAATCTGCATTGTGAAACACTCATTTCCTATGGTTTGGCCCGATTTTGCAGGGATGAATGTTCAAATTTCATCGAGGGACAAGGATTTGTCCCCAGCCTGACCTTTAGAGGACAGACGGGGGACAAAATATGGATAAGTATAAGCAAATATGAGAAAATACAGTAACTAAAAGAAAGAAAAAGCAAATACTGTAACTCGTTTTTTGATAGAATTATACTCGATTAAATTATATAATTCATTGATAATCAATATGTTATATTATTTACCGATGCAGCATATTAGACTGGTTGGCTATCAGTGATTTACGACTTAAAAGATAGAAGTCTCAAAAATTTACTTGTTTTTTCGCCGAAAATTGAAGATTTAACGTTTTTAACCTTAGTTTGTCTTCAAACGGAGGAAAAAAGAGGAAAATCGCCCTTTTAGCCCTTGCAATCCCCGGTTCACAAAGATAAGGCATATTGGTGATTATTTCGCCGATTATGGCTGTAAAATCGTAGATGGGTTCACGGATATTTTAGCTTGTTATTGCAGCCAAAAGAAAAAGTCTGCAAGTATAGTTCGACTTTGCCGGAGCCATCTCTTTTCTTCCCTTTTTTAGCTTTACTTTAATGTGCGTATATGCGAATACGGGGATAAAGTAAAGTCGTTTTTCTTTTGGCAAGTAAAATTCATTCTCTGATATGATGTGTGAATGAGGATTTGTTTGTATCTTTGTAATGAATAATATTTTAGTCGTAAATTTGATTATGGCAGTAATATGAATAATATATTAGCGTTTAATATTGTTAATCCGAGCGAGGTTGCATTGCGGATAGCATCGAGAGTTAAAGCAAGGCGGCTTGAGCTGGATTTGACACAAGAGGGATTGGCTACAAGAGCCGGGGTCAAGTTTGCCACATATCGTAGATTTGAGCAGACAGGAGAAATTTCGCTGAGGGGATTGCTTCAGATAGGATTTGCATTAAATGCACTTTCTGAATTTGATGTTCTTTTTGCACAAAGACAATATCAATCATTGGATGATGTACTGAAAGAACAAGGTGTTACCCGTAAAAGAGGGAAGAAAAATGAATAGTATAAAGCAGATAGAGGTAATATATGATAATAGACTGGTTGGCAGATTGGCTTTAACTAAAGAGAGTTTATGTGCGTTTGAATATTCGGCAGAGTGGCTCAATTCCGGTTTTTCCATATCTCCGTTTGAGTTACCATTGCGCAGTGGGGTATTTATAGCAAAACCTCGTCCGTTTGATGGTGGATTCGGTGTTTTTGATGATTGTTTGCCTGATGGGTGGGGATTGCTTATTCTTGATAGATACTTGCAGCGTAATGGGGTCAATCCACGAACATTATCACTACTTGACCGTCTGGCGTTGGTTGGTTCCACTGGACGAGGTGCATTGGAATTTCGTCCAGACAAGAGTGTTGTATCAAAGCAAGAGTACGCAGATTTTGAAAAATTGGCATTGGAGGCGGAACAGATTCTTGATAGCGACAATTATAACGGAGAGGGAATTGAGGAGTTTCAGTATAGAGGTGGTTCTCCGGGTGGAGCACGCCCCAAAATCTTTACTCGTTATGATGGGAAAGAGTGGTTGGTGAAGTTCCGGGCAAAGAGAGATTCCAAACGGATTGGTGAGGATGAATACCGTTATTCGCTTCTTGCCAAAGAGTGTGGAGTTGAGATGCCGGAAACACGACTTTTCGAGAATAAGTATTTCGGAGTGGAGCGATTTGACCGTACACCGAATGAGAAATTACATGTGGTCAGTGTTGCTGGGCTGATAGGTGCTGATTACCGGCTGCCAAGTATCGACTACTTACATATCTTTAAAGTATGTGCAGCATTGACACATAATGTAGCTGAAATGTGGAAAGTGTATCGTCTTATGGTGTTCAATTATCTGATTGACAATAAAGACGATCATGCAAAGAACTTTGCTTTTATCTATCGTGATGGTGACTGGCATTTTGCACCGGCATACGACCTGTTGCCAAGCGATGGAATAAGCGGATTCCGCACCACTTCAATCAATGATAGTATCGAACCTACAAAGGAGGATTTATTAGCTGTGGCGGTAAAGGCTGGGTTAAATGATAAAGAAGCAATTGAGATGCTTAAAATAATGACGAATATAAAATATAATAAGAGGAAAAAACTATGAGTGGTGATTCAAGAAAGAAATTATTTGGTCACCTAGTGCAACATAATGCCGAAATACAAATTATGAAAAACTATCTTCACAGCAAGATGATGTTATTTAAAATATATAAGGTAGAAAGATAATATGAAATATAAGAAAAGCCCTTTAGACTCTTTTTTACAACAACGGATAAGTGATAATGCAAGAGAGCTAAAGAATACTCTTAATGAAACGTTACAGACAGAGCAAGATTGTCTGGAACAAATACGTCTAAGCCTAAATCATTGTAAGAAAAATATTGCAGATATTGAGAGGCAAGTTAAAAAGTGTAGTTTGGCGTCTTTGCCAGTTTATGAAGCTAAAAAAGCTGCATTCAAAGATAATCTAACCATATGGAACATGCTGGGGCATATTCAGATGGCAAGCATTGAAATGAAGGAATATTTAAAACGCTTGTCTGTTGAGGATATTGACGAATGGGAGCAACGAGATGTTATTAAATCAGCATATACAGCGATATACGAGACTTCAAAAAAGTTGGTTGATACCACTGGCAATATTATCAAATTTATCCAGCACTATTTTCCAAGTTATGATTATGGGGCATTCGCTGTAGCAAAAAAAGAACTTACTAGGTTTAGGGAGCAAAATACAGCTGAATTAACTCGCGTTAGAAATGGTATAGATGCCCATAGGGATGTAGAAGTCAGTACGCAGATAGACTTAATAGAAGGATTGCATTTAGCTGAAGCGGTACAGTTAATTATTGACTATGGAAATATTGTTAATAAGCTTGGCAATGTAACAAATCCGATTATAGAATTGGGTATAAAAAGATTGCAAGTATGCTTTTAAATTATAATAATTTCATACTTTACGGAATGGAAAATATTAGATGATATACCAATAATACGTTATTAAATAAATAAAAAGTGGCATCTTTGCATATTATATGATATGTTGAGTATGACAAAGAATACAATGGGTACTAAATTGCCCCGAAAATTGGAGCAGAAGATGCAGGTTGTGGGAGAGCAGATAAAACTGGCTCGTCTACGGAGGAATTTGAGTGTGGCTCAGGTGGCTGAACGTGCCACCTGTTCTCCGTTGACCGTATCCCGAATAGAGAAAGGCGTACCGACAGTTGCAATCGGCATTTATTTGCGTGTTTTGTATGCCTTACAGCTTGACGATGATATTCTGTGGTTAGCCAAAGAAGATAAATTGGGGAAAGCGTTACAGGATTTGAGTTTGAAGACAAGGAAACGGGCTTCAAAAAAAGGATAAAGTTTATATTCTCCTACTAAGTCAGTTAAAAATGTTTTATAGAATAAAAACAAGGCTTGTAATTTGGTATTATGCTGTAAAATCATTATGTTTGCAAAGCATAATTAAAAAGGCGTATGAAATTCGTTGATAGAATAGATGAAGCGGCACGTTTGAAGGATGCTCTTGCGAGAGAGAAGTCCTCGTTAGTCGTCATGTATGGTCGTAGACGATTAGGTAAGTCAACACTTATCAAAAGAGTGTTGTCGGACAATGATGTTTATTTTCTCGCTGATCGTTCTGAAGGCCAACATCAGAGAACATTGCTCGCAAAAGTGATAGCACAAGTGTTTCCAGATTTCGATAAGTTGACATATCCAGACTGGGAATCTATGTTTCGTGCGGTCAATTATCGAACAGACAAGCGTTTTACTCTATGTTTGGATGAATTTCCATATCTTGTGGAACAATCTCCGGAACTGTCGTCTGTTTTGCAGAAACTGGTTGACGAGAAACAACTGAAGTATAATCTTGTGCTTTGTGGCTCGTCACAAAACATGATGTATGGGTTGTTTCTTGATTCTACTGCACCTCTCTATGGTCGTGCTGATGAGATAATGAGGCTATCACCGATACGTTTGCCGTATATTCAGGAGGCTTTGAGTCTTGATGCGATGAATGCCATTGAAGAGTATTCCGTATGGGGAGGTGTGCCGCGTTATTGGGAACTAAGGGAAAACAGAAATTCGCTTGATGACGCATTGTGGCATAATATCCTGTCAGTAAATGGCACTCTTTACGAAGAACCTATAAAGCTGTTTCAAGATGATGTTAAGGATATTGTCAAGACCTCGACAATAATGTCTTATATCGGTACAGGTGCAAATCGTCTTTCTGAGATTGCTGGACGATGCAATGAACCGGCAACAAATCTATCACGACCATTGAAGAAACTTATTGATCTCGGATTCTTGGAAAAAGATGTTCCGTTCGGGATTGATGAGAAGAATGCGAAAAAGAGTCTCTATAAGATAGCCGATCCGTTTATGGCGTTCTACTATCAGTTTGTTGTTCCGAATCGCTCGTTCATTGAACTTGGTCGTTGCTTGCCTATTGAACAGACTTTAAATGCCCATTTCTCTGAGTATGTGAGTATGCAATGGGAAAAACTGTGCCGAAATGCTGTAACTGGTAATCTTGTGCGTGGAGTGGTGTATGGCAAGGCAAAACGCTGGTGGGGTTCTGTTCTCAATGAGGATAAGAAACCTGAACAAGTCGAATTTGATGTAATGGCCGAATCGCTTGATAAAAAGTATCTGCTAGTTGGCGAATGTAAATGGACAACAGGGGAGAATGGTAAACAACTAACAGCCGAACTTCTCCGTAAAGCTAATTTGTTACCATTTGCCAAGAACTACACTATCGTTCCGATGCTATTCCTTAAGAATGCACCGAACGATGATGTTGGGAATGCTATGTTGCCTGGGGATGTTGTCGGGTTAATGAAATAAAGAAATAACAAATTCGTGATTTGTAGATGTTGGATTTTAGAAAACAATTCCAAGAGATTATAGAAGAATCTTATATCCCTTTCAATATAGATAAAACTGCGACTTCTGACGTATGGAGTAATATTTATAAGTTAGTACTTCCTAATATACCGGAAAAACTTTTTAGGTATCGTAGAATAGACGATAAGGGCTATACAATTGAATCATTTAAATCTAAAACTATTTCATTATGCCATGCGGGAATGTTTCCAGATAAATATGATTCGTATTTATATATAGATCAAGATAAGATTCACAAAGATCTAAAAAATGCATTGAAAGATGCATTGCGCATAACATTGTCGTATATAACACAGAAATCCCCTGAAATAAGGGCGGAAAAAGCAACGAAAATATGTTATTATAGAGAGTGCGGATATACGGATGAACAAATTATAGATAAAATATTGACAGATGATTATGTTGATTTTTGTAATAATATAGGGGCTGCCATAAAAAAACAAGAATCGCGTTTTAGAAATCCACGAAATAGTGCAAAAATTGCCTGTTTTACAGAAAGTGTGCAGTCTAAGTATATGTGGGATAGATATGCAGATGGATATAAGGGGTTTGCATTAGAATATGATCTCAGACAGTGTATTCTTAAATATAATTCATTGGGAATGAATGTTAATCTCTTTCCTGTGATTTATACAGATTTAAGGCCGGACGTTACATTAGATGAGGGAAATATTCATACTTACGAATATTTCAAGCAAATTGGAGATAAAAATTGGTTAAACTTTTTGTCGTCTATAATATCTGTTAATCAATTATATTGGTATCGAGTTTATCTTTATAAGGACAGAAAAGAATACGAGCACGAACATGAATGGAGAATGATTTACTATAATTTAGAAGATGAGAATGATTATGTTGCAATACCGGATGTTGGATGCTTGAAAGCAATATATTATGGTCCAGATATATCACAAAAGGATAAGCAAGAATTACATCAGATTGCAGTTGAAAAAGGACTAAAAGAGTATGATGTTGATCTTGACACGGGTAGCCGTAGATATGATTTAAGAGTAACAGCAATTAAATAGGAATATTCTTTGCGTAAAAAGGAATCAATTAACAACCTGAAAGTTGTGCTGTCTCAATTATTTATAGTACCTTTGCCTACAAAATAAGGCAAAGGTATTTTTTGATGCATACAATGGCTGAAGAAAAGATAGACAACGCATTGGAAGTAAAAGAGGAAACAGTGGAATGCAAAAGCGAAGATTGGGTTTGCCATTCGCAGGCTATAGCAGCAACCATGTCGAACCGAATGGGAGAACTTGGCATGACACAACGAATGCTGGCTGAGAAAATGAACTGCACCCAGCAATATATCTCTAAAGTGTTGAAAGGCCGAGAGAATTTGTCATTGGAAACTTTGTGCAAAATAGAAAATGCATTAGGCATCAAAATATTACAAGCTGGAATAAATAGGTAATAACACTATATAGGGCAAGGATATGTCAATACAGAGCGAAGCGGCATTGGAAGCCGGATTGATAGCCACACTTCGACAAATGGACTACGAGTATGTCCAAATTGTCGAAGAAGATAATCTTTATGCCAATTTCAAACGGCAGTTAGAGATTCATAACAAAAAACAACTGGCAGAAGTTGGTCGCACTTCGTTTACGGATGAAGAGTTTGAGAAGATAGTGATACATCTTGAAGGTGGCACACGCTTTGAAAAGGCGAAGAAACTCCGTGAACCATATCCGCTTGATTTGCCAGATGGTCAGCGTGTCTGGGTGGAATTTTTCAATCGTACACAGTGGTGTCAGAATGAATTTCAGGTCTCAAACCAAATTACTGTTGAAGGACGGAAAAAATGCCGCTATGATGTGACTATACTTATCAATGGTTTGCCATTGGTTCAGATAGAATTAAAGCGCAGGGGAGTAGAACTCAAACAGGCATACAATCAGATACAACGCTATCACAAGACTTCGTTTCATGGATTGTTCGACTATATCCAATTGTTTGTTATCTCAAATGGTGTAAACACCCGTTATTTTGCCAATAATCCCAATAGTGGTTATAAGTTTACATTCAATTGGACGGATGCCGCCAATCATCCGTTCAATGAATTGGATAAGTTTGCCGTATTCTTCTTGGAAAAATGTACGCTTGGCAAAATCATAGGGAAATATATCGTGTTGCATGAGGGCGACAAGTGCTTGATGGTGCTTCGTCCTTATCAGTTCTATGCCGTAGAGAAGATTCTGGATCGTGTGCAGAACTCCAACGATAACGGCTATATATGGCATACAACAGGAGCCGGAAAGACATTGACTTCGTTCAAGGCGGCACAACTTGTATCGGAATTGGACGATGTGGATAAGGTTATGTTTGTTGTTGACCGACACGACCTTGATACCCAGACTCAATCGGAATACGAAGCATTTGAGTCGGGTGCTGTGGATAGTACTGACAATACAGACGAGCTTGTGAAGCGGCTTCAAAGCAATTCCAAGATTATTATCACTACCATTCAGAAACTTAATGCCGCAGTCAGCAAGACGTGGTACAGTAGCAAGATTGAAACCATTCGTCATTCACGTATCGTTATGATATTTGACGAGTGCCACCGTAGTCATTTTGGGGATAGTCACAAGAAGATTATGAAGTTCTTTGACAATGCCCAGATATTCGGTTTTACGGGAACGCCTATCTTTACCGAAAATGCGGTGGATGGACATACTACTAAAGAGATATTCGGAAATTGTCTTCATAAATATCTTATTAAGGATGCCATAGCTGATGAGAATGTGCTTGGGTTCCTCGTAGAGTATTATCATGGTAACGAAGTTGTTGACAATGACAATCAAACTCGTATGGAGGAAATTGCCAAATTTGTACTTAACAATTTCAACAAATCCACATTTGACGGAGAGTTTGATGCTTTGTTTGCCGTGCAAGCCGTGCCGATGCTTATACGCTATTACAAGATATTCAAATCGTTGAATCCGAAAATCCGTATTGGTGCTGTATTTACTTACGCTGCCAATAACAGTCAGGATGATGAACAAACCGGTATGGGTACAGGGCAATATGCTAGTGCAAGTGTGGGTGAGGCGGATGAACTGCAAGCCATTATGGACGATTATAATAATATGTTCGGCACTGCCTTCACTACAGAGAATTTCCGAGCCTACTATGATGACATCAATCTGCGCATGAAAAAGAAGAAAGCGGATATGAAACCGCTTGACCTTTGTCTTGTCGTGGGTATGTTCCTTACTGGTTTCGACAGTAAAAAACTGAATACGCTCTATGTCGACAAAAACATGGAATATCATGGCTTATTGCAGGCGTTTAGTCGTACCAACCGAGTTTTGAACGAGAAGAAACGTTTCGGTAAAATTATTTGCTTCCGTGATTTGAAAAACAACGTTGATACAGCGATCAAATTATTCAGCAACTCTGACAATCCCGAAGATATAGTACGCCCACCGTTTGAGGATGTAAAAAAGGAATATAAATGCTTGGCAGCAGAGTTCCTGAAAAAATATCCTACTCCCGGAAGTATAGATCTTCTGCAAAGTGAAAATGACAAAAAGGATTTTGTGCTTGCATTTCGTGATATTATCCGTAAACATGCGGAAATTCAGATATACGAAGATTATAGCGAGGATGCGGAAGACCTTGGTATGACTGAACAGCAATTCAACGATTATAAGAGTAAGTATCTTGATATTACGGTCGGGTTTATTGAACCGCCTGCAACTCCATCAGCCGTAGCGGAAGATCCTGTCCCATATGGAAATAATCAAGGGTTGGAAGATATAGACTTCTGTCTTGAACTTCTGCATAGCGACATTATCAACGTGGCATATATCCTTGAACTCATTGCGGAACTTGACCCATATAGTGCCGATTACGCGCAGCACCGTCAGCATATCATTGACACGATGATTAAAGATGCCGAGATGCGTAGCAAAGCCAAACTTATCGATGGCTTCATTCAGAAGAATGTAGATGACGATAAGGAGAACTTCATGATGCAGCGAGGTAAAGTCGATGGGACAAGCGATTTGGAAGAACGGTTGAACCGCTATATTGCCGTTGAGAGAGAAAATGCCGTCAATTCATTGGCTGAGGAAGAGGAAATATCATCATCGGTATTGAATCACTTCCTTAAAGAATATGATTACCTGCAAAAAGAACAGCCTGAAATCATACAGAAGGCATTGAAAGAAAAGCATCTTGGACTGATAAAAACGAGAAAAGCGTTGACGAGAATTTTAGACAGATTGCGTAATATCATACGCACTTTCAGTTGGGATTAAAAGGAATAGAGATATGGTAAAGACAAACGAACTGGGATATGTGTATATCTTGACTAATCCAAGTTTTCGTGAGGACTGGGTCAAGATTGGTAAAAGTGCACGACCTGTTGATATACGTTCTAAGGAACTTGATAATACGGCGGTTCCATTACCTTTTGAGATTTATGCGACCATTCAGACGGTCAAATATAACGATGTTGAAAAACATGTACATAAAACTATTGATCGATTGACGGATTTGCGCATTCGTCAGAACCGAGAGTTTTTCAATGTACCGCCGCAAGTGGCTTTAGATATATTCAATGACATAGCCAAGATGATTGATGATGCAGTTGTTACGGTCTATGTTGATAATAAACCTATTTGCCATAACGAAAAAGAATCATTGCCTGTCGCACATAAACGAACTGTAAAGCGAGGACGTTTCAAATTCAGTATGGTAGGTATTAAAATAGGGGAATGCGTTACCTTTATTCCTACGAATACGGAAGTTAAAGTGGCAAGCGATGATTCCGTTGAATACGAAGGTCGTATTTATAAATTGTCCCCTTTTGTCGGAACGTTTATGCCGGAAGAAAAACGAAATACGTCGGGTGCATATCAAGGGGCAAAATATTTTTCGTACAAAGGGAAAGTGTTAGATGACCTTAGAAGCATAATAGAGAACAATATACCATTGTCGGAAAAAGATGTAATACAGAATAATATTGAGTAATAAAGATATGAGCGAAGAACTGCAACAGAAACTCCGTGACCAGCTTTGGGAGGTCGCAAACCGTTTGCGAGGCAATATGTCGGCAAGCGACTTTATGTATTTTACATTAGGTTTCATTTTCTATAAATACTTATCGGAGAAAATAGAGAAGTATGCCAACAATGCCTTGGTGGATGATGAAATAACCTTTAAGGAATTGTGGGAAATGGATGATACCGATGCGGTCGAGTTACAAGAGGAAGCAAAGAATCAATGCTTGGAAAATATAGGTTACTTCATTGAACCGAAATTTTTGTTTTCGTCCGTAATAGAGGCTATCAAACGAAAAGAAAACATTTTACCTATACTTGAACGTTCATTGAAGCGTATCGAAGACAGCACTCTTGGACAGGACAGCGAAGAAGATTTTGGAGGATTGTTTTCGGATATTGATTTGGCTTCGCCGAAACTGGGTAAAACAGCTGATGATAAAAATACCCTTGTTAGCAATGTACTTCTTGCATTGGATGATATAGACTTTGGTGTAGAGGCATCGCAGGAGATTGATATTCTGGGTGATGCTTACGAATATATGATTTCGCAATTTGCAGCAGGAGCCGGAAAGAAAGCAGGAGAATTCTATACTCCACAGGAAGTCAGTCGTATCTTGGCAGAAATTGTTTCCATTGGACACCAGCGTTTGCGTAATGTCTATGACCCTACTTGTGGTAGTGGTTCGTTGCTTCTTCGTGCTGCCAGCATTGGAAATGCGGTTGATATTTACGGACAGGAAAAGAATCCGACAACCTACAACCTTGCCCGAATGAATATGTTGCTTCACGGTATCAGGTTCAGTAACTTCAAGATTGAAAACGGAGATACGCTTGAATGGGATGCCTTTGGCGATACTCAGTTTGATGCGGTAGTTGCAAATCCTCCATTCTCTGCTGAATGGAGTGCTGCCGACAAATTTAATACCGATGACCGTTTCAGCAAAGCAGGGCGACTTGCGCCAAAGAAGACAGCAGATTATGCTTTTATCCTACACATGATTTATCACTTGAACGAAGGTGGTACGATGGCTTGTGTCGCTCCACACGGTGTTTTGTTCCGTGGTAATGCAGAAGGGGTAATACGCCGTTTCCTGATAGAGAAGAAAAACTATATCGATGCCATTATCGGTTTGCCGGCTAATATATTCTATGGTACAAGTATTCCGACCTGTATTCTTGTGATGAAGAAATGCCGTAAGGAAGATGATAATATTCTGTTCATAGATGCGAGCAAGGAGTTTGAGAAAGTCAAGACACAAAACAAACTGCGTAAAGAGCATATTGACAAGATTGTTGATACCTATCGCGAGCGAAAAGAAATAGAAAAGTACAGCCATCTTGCCACTTTACAGGAGGTTGCCGATAACGACTATAATCTGAATATTCCTCGTTATGTCGATACTTTTGAAGAGGAAGAACCTATTGACATTAAAGCTGTAATGGCCGAAATCAAGGAATTGGAAGCCAAACGTGCCGAACTTGATAAAGAAATCGAAGGTTATCTGAAAGAATTAGGCTTAGTTGACTAAAAATGAGAAACGATGGCAAAGCGATTTGAAATACGGAACAGTACGGCTGAGTTCCTTATCTTCGCAATTGAAGGTAAGGAAGAGGGCATACAAGTGATGTATCAGAATGAGACCATTTGGTGTACTCAAAAAGCAATGGCCACTCTGTTTGACTGCTCAACTGACAATATTGGACTGCATCTAAAAAACATCTACGCCAGTGGTGAGCTACAAAAGGAAGCAACTACCGAGTTTTTCTCGGTAGTTCAAACGGAAGGTAAACGGCAAGTGAATCGTAAAACTTTGTTTTACAATCTTGATGTCATTATTTCTGTCGGGTATCGAGTCAATAGCATCCGAGCCACCCAATTCCGTCAATGGTGTACCTCCATCATTCGCCAGTTCTCTATCCGTGGCTATGTGATAGACAAGAAGCGTATGGAAAATGGCTCATTCATTGGTGAAGACTATTTCGAGCATTTGCTGGCAGAGATTCGTGAGATTCGTCTGAGTGAACGCCGTTTCTACCAGAAGCTCACTGATATTTATGCCACAGCCATTGACTACAACTGTGATGCACCTACCACACGATTGTTTTTTAAGAAAGTTCAAAATAAAATGCACTATGCCGTACACGGTCAGACTGCGGCAGAGCTAATCGTTAGCAGAGCCGATGCCCAAAAAGAACATATGGGATTGACCACATGGGAAAAAGCCCCCAACGGAAAAATCGTCAAGACCGATGTAAGCATAGCAAAAAACTATCTGAAAGGTGTCGAATTGGAAGATATGGGTCGTTTGGTCAACTCCGTATTGGATATGGCAGAGCGTATGGCAAAGCGTCATATTCCGATGACAATGGAAGATTGGGCAAAGCGCATTGATATTATTCTTGAAGCTGGTGGCGATGCGATTCTTCCCGATGCTGGCAAGGTTACGGCAGAGTTCGCCAAGGAATTTGCCGAAAGCGAATTTGAGAAGTATCGAATCATTCAGGATCGATTGTTTAGTTCTGATTTTGACCGGTTTAATGATAGTGACAAATTGTTGCCGTTTGATATTAACCCTGATAAAGAATAATGATAATGACAAATAATAACGAAAATAAAGTCCTCAATGTTCCAACTTTGCGCTTCACCGGCTTCACCGACGAGTGGAAACAGTCCTTGCTAAAGGAATATTTAGTGGAAAACAAGGAACGTAACACCAAAGGAGTATTCTCAAAAGCAGAAGTACTGTCAGTTTCTGGAGATAAGGGCATAGTAAACCAGATTGAACTTTTAGGCCGGTCATATGCAGGCCAATCCGTTCTACCGTATCATATTGTGCGCCGCAACAATATTGTATATACAAAAAGCCCCTTAAGTGAATTCCCCTATGGAATTGTAAAGATGAACAGAGGCAATGATGGGATAGTCTCCACACTTTATGCAGTCTATTCCGTACAGGAAACCGCATACCCTTCTTTCATTGAATACTATTTTGCTTCTAAAGATCGGACAAATAGATATTTCAAACCAATAGTTCGTATTGGAGCAAAACACGATATGAAGATAGGGAATGGAGAAGTACTCGCAAATATGGTAAGGTTTCCATCCATAAAAGAACAACGTCGAATAAGTGAGTTTTTAGAGCTTATTGACGAGCGTATCGCCACCCAAAACAAAATCATTGACAAACTGAAATCCCTAATTAAAGGGATAGGCGATAAGTTGTTATTCAATGATGCGTGGACAACAACACGATTATGCGACATACTTACAGAGCGAATAGAAAAAAGCAAGACGAACAACCAACATGAGGTTTTAAGTTCAACTGTTAAAGGTATTTATTCGCAAAGAGAGTATTTCTCGAAAGATATTGCAAGCGAAAATAATGTTGGATACAAAATAATCCACCTGCATGATATTGTGTTAAGCCCTCAAAACCTTTGGATGGGCAATATCAACTATAATATTAGGTTTGATATTGGGATTGTATCACCTTCATATAAAATATATAAGGTGTCGCCCAAATTCGACAAACATTTTATAGCCTCCATGCTCAGGACACATAGGGCATTATACAATTATCAACTTGTTTCAGAACAAGGGGCAAGTGTGGTAAGGCGTAATCTAAATGTGGAAGCATTTGAACAACTAACATTCAAAATTCCCTCATATGATTTGCAAGTTAAGATTGGTCGTACGCTATCATTACTGCAAAATCAATTAGATACAGCCTTTGCCACAAAACAAGCATATCACCAACAAAAACAGTATCTGTTAAGCCAAATGTTTATATGAACATCTGCCCCAACAGGTAGCGTTTTTGCGAGTTGAACGATGCCCAAAGTTCTTGTTCTAGAAATAGTTTGCTTTCCATTTTACCAAGCATATTTGCTACACGTTTTTGTTCGGTAAGGGAAGGACAATATATTTTCGCTTTACCATAATCTTTGAAGTAGATATGTGGTATCGCCATACCAGTTCTGTACGGTTGAAAATTGAACACTGACAGCGCAAAGTATAGATACCGCAAATTATTGTTGCCTATGGCTGTAAGATAGTTGAGTGTGCCAATTACCGAAAATTTGTCCTGTGCGTAGGAAACTGTACCAACACCCGAACCATCTTTGATTACCAGTATCGCATCACCATTCATTTGTGCAGTATTGGTATAACCAACCAAACCATTTGCACCAAATACCTTATCGAATCCATTAGGCAAAACCTCGCTTTCTTGAAGTGTGGAACTATGGCACTCCAAACATTGAGAAATTGCAATGTTAGGCTTTCCTTTAGTAGTTAGTGTAACCGTAAGCCCTTTAATTAAGGATGCCGTATCGGTAGTGTACTCAATTACTTAATATGAATCCTTAATCAGCGGAATTATACAGAATGCTATTCAAAAGGGACTGAATGATAATACGTGGGAGATGATATATCTTTCCAAATTGCTTACTGAACGTAAGGAGAAAAATAGCAATGGATATGAAGTAAACTCTGTGTCTGTTTCAGAGGGTATTATAAACCAAATTGAATATCTCGGACGTTCTTTTGCTGCAAGCGATACTTCTAAATATAATGTTGTCAGGTATGGAGATATTGTTTACACAAAATCTCCTACTGGCAATTTCCCTTACGGAATCATCAAGCAAAGCTTTCAAAAACACCCAGTTGCTGTTTCTCCTCTATACGGAGTTTATGAGCCTTATTCTAATGAGGCTGGATGCTTTTTGCATTATTACTTTCTATCTTCAATTGTAACAACAAACTACCTTAGTCCGCTTATTCAGAAAGGGGCAAAAAACACTATCAACATAAGCAACCAGACTTTTCTTAATAATATGGTACCATATCCTAAAGAAGAAGTAGGTATTAGACCAATAGCAGCGTTATTGCGTAATGTACAAATCAAACTTAACATAGAGAAGTTGTCGTTAGTTTTGCTCGAACAACAGAAGACATATCTTTTGCGAAGTATGTTCATATAAACATTGACCCTAATAGATATTGCTTTTGCTCTTGATAATTCAATAATAGTTTTCGCTCTGTCTCCAGTTTGCTTGATAAAGTATTGAGAGTTCGAGCGATTTCTTTTTGGTTTTCAAATGTTGGTAGTAAAAATTTCTTCTTCATGAAGTCATTTTTGTGAAGATTAAATCGTGTACTTCCTTGTGCCAACGGATATATGAATTTTCTGAAAATGCTATTTGATACGAGGTAAGCTAAATATGGTGAATATACCTTATTGGCGGCTGTCATATGCAGTCCAAAACAAAAACTGTTAAGATAATATTTATCACTTTCACCAAGGTAAACAGCACCTATACCTACCTCATCAGGAGTTTCGGACGATAGAGTAAACAGCAAATCGCCATAAAGAAGAGTATTCTGCTTCTCATTATCGCCTATTACAACATAATCAACCTGGTCCTCATTGACGATACTATTGCTGTAAATATTGAGGTATGTAATATAAGGTTTGCCCTTGCCAAAATCATCTCCACTCTTGCCTGATAATCCTGAGTATGAAGTTCCCAGTTCCTCAAATGAAGTTGAAAAACCACCAACTTGCAGATGAAGAAAATCATTTAGTCCGCTGATTAAGGATTGTAGTTTGTCAATGATTTTGTTTTGGGTGGCAATACGTTCATCAAGCAACGATAGTAATTTGGCGATTTTTTGTTGTTCTTGCAAACAAGGGGTATAGGTGATAATTGCTTTTAGGTGTTCGCCATAAAGATGAACAACGGAAACCCCTTGTGCCACTTTTGCAATATCGTATTTACGTTTACCATTTAATTGGTAGCTCATAAAAGCTCCATCATACTGGTATAAACTAATGATATTCAAATCTCCACCCAACAGAATATTGTCAAATGGAACACAACGGGCTGTCGCTATATCTATTGCAGTTTCACCAGAACAAGGTATGATTACATCATTTGCTTTGCTCCTTTTAAGTTTTGAATTATCAATATTTGTCCTGCTATCGATCTCTTTAATAATCTCCGATTTATACTTGGTATATAACTCACCGTACAAAATACACGGTTCACCATTATTAGATAGTTGTTCCTTTGAAATACCGATTCCTTTTGACAGAGTAGCTATTTCGTCCAATCGTTCCACCTTCCATTCCCCCGTAAACTCCGGGAATCTCAGATTTGGAACATTGCCCTTCGGTCGAAGTTCCGCACGCTCGGCAATGCTCAAACAAGTTTGGCACTGCTCTCGCTTAGTTGGAACATTGCCCACTATTTTTCTCTAATTATAGGAAACTCCTAAAAAAGTAATTATGACAAAGAAAACAATTAGAGAAATTGCAATGGCTTGGCGAGAAGACAAGCGTCCGTATGTGAAACAATCAACATTTGCAGCCTATATGTTGATTCTGGAGAACCATCTTCTACCATATTTTGGTGAGGATGATGTGTTAAGTGAGAAAGCTGTACAAGACTTTGTGCTGCAAAAGCTCAATGGTGGCATGAGTGTAAAATCGGTAAAGGATATTCTTATTGTGCTCAAAATGGTGATGAAGTTCGGAGTAAAACACGAATGGATGAACTATTCAGAATGGGACATAAAATATCCTACAACTGAAAAGAACAAGGATTTGGAGGTGTTGACCGTAGCCCATCACAAGAAAATATTGGACTACATTCGCCAAAATTTCACATTCCGCAATTTGGGTATCTATATCAGTCTGAGCACCGGGCTTCGTATTGGCGAAGTTTGCGCTTTGCGTTGGAGTGACATTAATGTAGATAGCGGAACTATCAGCGTTCAGCGCACCATAGAGCGTATTTATCTTATTGAAGGTGAAAAGAGACATACTGAGTTGGTTATCAATACGCCTAAGACCAAAAACTCTTGCCGTGAAATTCCGATGAGCAAGGAGCTGCTTGCTTTGGTGAAACCTTTGAAAAAGGTGGTAAATGCAGATTACTATGTGCTTACCAATGAACCATCGCCCACAGAACCGCGCACATACCGTAATTATTACAAACGGTTGATGGAGCAACTTGGAATTCCCAAATTGAAATTTCATGGGCTGCGCCATAGCTTTGCTACACGCTGTATAGAAAGCAATTGTGACTATAAAACAGTCAGTGTATTGCTGGGGCATTCAAATATCAGCACTACACTCAATCTTTATGTCCATCCTAATATGGAACAAAAAAAGCGTTGCATCGCCAAGATGTTCAAATCGCTTGGCAAATAACATTTTACTGGTGAGTGTAGTTTTGAATAATTAACGATGATACCCCAAGTATAGTCTCAACCGATGATAGCTTATTCGGTTGAGACTCTTTTCATTTTACTTATCTAGGATTTTCGACACGGCTATCGCCATGACAATTCCTATAACAGCGATAAGGGTACAATAGGCAACAGCTTTCCAAATCAAACCTGAATGTAATAATTCGGCATTTGCTACGATTATGCTGACGAAAAAAGAAGATAGAGCAGCCAGTATGATAATCAAGATATAAAATGCAGTGTATGGCATTGAAATATATCTGTTTGTCTTGCGGATTTTCCGTTCAGTTTCATTACATTTGTCTTGAATCTGTTGGAGGAACTTAGCAAGGACGGTCTGCCCGAATTTTTCGGCTTGCTCCTGCGTATCTTTGGCAATGGCTAATCTATACTCCTGTAGAAATTTGAGTGAATTTACCAGATTTACACTCATTTCATGCACATTGTCGTTCAGGCTGGCAAGTTCTTTTATATTCAGGTCGAGTAGCCGATTCTCTTCTTCCAGATATTCATTCTTGGGGTTGGATTTTATGGGTTCCGCTTCATTCATTTCTGCGGAAAAATCGAATTTCTTTTTCATATACTCATCGTTTTAATCCGGTTTTAGGTTTCTTTCCCAATAGGCGACCGGCAGCACGGGCACATCTGCGTGCCCATTGCAAATCGTCTTCGTCTTTATCTCTCCACGGGAGATCGCTTTGCGAACCTCCGCCACCGCCTCCAGTTGCAATGTTGGGCGTTTCAAGCAGTCCGACAAAGATAGCTACTGCCATATCGGTCAGTTCCCGACTGTTGGCGATATACCTATAATCAAATTCTTCATTGAAACAGTCAAGCACTTTTTCAGGAATATAGAACTTGTTTTCTTTGCCTTCGTGCTTGAGTGTATAAGGAACTGTATCGGGATGATAAGTATTATATCTGCCATAATCAGCGGATGCTGACAGTTTGAAGTTTTGCCCCGTTTGAGCCCCCTTAAACGTATTGTTCAAAGTGCTAACTCTTGACTGATAATGCAATTTTTCCCATGTTTTAGGAAGTTTCGAGATCATCAGATTTCTGCCGATCCCCAATTCAGATGCCTTGTATTTGGTGTTTCCATTTACAAGCGCATAACCTCGGAGAATACCATTTCCGTCTTCTCTTTCATGGATCGTATAACCTTTCCGTATAAGGGCATTTTTGTACTCTTTCCATGACCACGATTGCATTGATTTTAATATTTCCATACAATCACGGTTCACTTGGTGAATATTGGAATTTCTAACTTGTGCTGCCGTTGTCCAACCTCGTTTCTTTGCCACTCGTTCGGCTGCATGTTGCGCACGGAGATGAATGTTGTGGTCGTTGTTGATGTTACCATCTTCATCCATACGACAGACTGCAGCATGAAGATGTGGCACTCCGCCTTCGGATTCCGTATGCAGCCAAACCGAATATTTGCTGTTAGCCAAATTGGTTGGACAAGAGCGAGTTTTTCCATCCTTGCCGATAATCACTTGTTTGTCAAATTCCGCAACGAAATCCTGCCAGAGTTTTTGCCAGTCTTCTGTGTCAAAGAATTGAGTGTGCTCAGCGGATGGGCTTAGCTCAATTCTGATGACTGAGTTTTTTATCGGCCGGAAGCGTGATAAGGTCAGTTGCATGGAGTTCCATATCCCCATAGCGTCCGGTTGTGATGGCAGCAGATTGTCCAATATCCGATGGATTTTCTCCGGGTGCTTTTTGTTCTGTGATTCACCGGTAATGTAACGGATGGCGTTTATGCCATGCGATATTGCTTTAGCTTTTGCAATCATATTTCTTCGGATTTATCGTTGGACGGAATCTTATTCTGTTCTTTTGCGGCATTCAAGAACTGGCAGACGTTTTCGGCTACTTTGCCAAGTTCTTTGAGCCAACCGACCATGAACGGAATCTGATTGAACATTGCCATACGTTGCTTTGTGGACATTCCGTGAAGTGCGGAAGTGTATTTTACAAGGTCAGAACGGCTGTTATCCAGATTTTGCAACAGTGCCGCTTCTTCTTTCGTAAGTCTTGCTTTGGGGTGATAATTGTATGCACGGGCAAGCAAATAATCGCTCACCGTCATACCACATTGCGCAGCCTGTAATTTTATATACTCCTTTTGGTTGGGAGTGACTTTCGCTCCGATGAAGACGCTTCTTGTCTCACTGGAGGTAGTCGATGAATTTTCAATATCTTCTTTCATGTAAATCGTTTTTATAATAGTGAATAGGTGCGAGCTTGCGAGTACCGCACCGGCGAAGTATCTGAGCAGGCAAGAGCGCCAATGTACAACCGCAACGCAGTGAGGTTATACCTTGGCATATCTTGCAACAGATACCTGTTGATGCTTCCAGACAAGCTATGTCGGGTGTACACATAGAACCGGCAGACGGATTGGAACCAGTAATTGATATATTCCTCTAAAAGAGGGGAGAGAATGAATACCTCATGCTGCACTCCTGATTACTTTGCTTTATTCCTATATGTACGCCCCGACAATAAAGTAAAGTCAATTTCAATAATGATAGTCCGGGTTGAAATGATATTCCTTACCGTCCTTTATCACCATCCGTTTGTTGCCAAGAAAGGTGATGACTTTAACCGCCTTGTTGTGACCGAGCTTTACGCCCTGCAATCCGTATCCTTTTTTCAGCCGCTCCAGATAGTCGTCATAACTGCCGATATTGCCATCGGCAAAAACGGCATCCAACGCAGCCCGATGTACACTCTCCGAAATCTCCCTGTACGGATCGAACGGTTCTTTTACTGGTCGACCGACAACCTTTGCTTTGGGCAGGTAGGATTCTACCAGTTCGGGTAAAGCATCGTCATTTATGCGGAAAGCGAAAGGTTCAAATTCCCGGTCACGGATATGCACAGCTTCAACCACGCTTATTGCCTTATCATCTTTGTCCACTTCAACCTGCATGATAGTTTCCGCTTTGTTGTTGAGTTCCGTGCCGATGTGCCCACGTGCGTTTTCATCATTCTTGTTCTGATGGAGGATGGTATGGATATGAATCTGCCTGTCATCCGTCCACTGCATGAGTTTTGAAATAATATCGGTGGATTCACCGGGCGAATTGATATCATAAAGGAAATCCCGAATGCCATCTATGACCACCAATCCCAAATCGGGAATTGTGCCAATAGCATGTTCGACTATAGCCAAACGCATTTTAGGGGAGTACTTACGCAAAGCCAGCATAACCAGATTGTCCGGCTCTTTGTCCTCCGGTAAGTCCGCCAAACGTAGAACGCGCTTTAACACGTTCTGACAATGATACCGTCCTTGTTCCGTGTCAACGTATAGCACTTTCCGCTTATCCTCGGGGAATATAGACCGGTAATGAAGAATAGTGCCGTTGGTTAATGCCGATGCGACAATGGCCGAGACATTGAACGTTTTCTTGCTTTTAGCCTTTCCGATGGAAGCACTGAAGTTGCCCAATGTTCCGATTGTGGCATCATCTACCATCAGCACCACAGGAGAGTGTCCGTATGCACTTGTTACGCTCACGGCTGACTCCTCCATGCATATTGCCAGTTCCTCGATGGAAAGAATTGGATTGTCTGTCTTTTCCATAGCCTACCAGTTTTTAGGGTTCGGTTTACGGCGATGGGAAGCGAGCATGGATTCATTCTCGTCCTCGAAACTTTGCGGAACCGGAGTCTTTCGTGAAGATTCCAGCCATTTGTCCAATTCATCCCGATAGATGTAGAGGTGCTTGCCTTGCTTTATAACCGGAATGTCATCTTTCTTTACCTTGTAATAAAAGGTCGATAACGGCATTTTCAGATAAGCGCAAGCCTCCTGCACGGTCATCGGAACGTGCGTATTCTCTTTGGCTTCGTTCTGACGGGAAAGTTTCTCCGTCAGAAGATTTTCCATACTTGCGATGCGGTCGCACAGTTCTCCTACCACAGTCGGCAGGTCATTGAAAGTCAGTTGGTCTTTTTCCATATTAAAACTCTTTTAATCGTTCAACATGCTGCGAACCAACTCAATGAAATCTTGCAGAACAATACAGACCGGATTAATTATTTCGTCTGCATAGGTTTTTTATTGTGAATTATCATTGTCTGTATCCAGATGGAAGCGAAAATCTCCCTTGTCGGGTACATCAATGGGAATTTGGCTTGTAACAGTATCCCGTAAATTAAGCCTGAGGTATTCATGAGTGGCATTTACGAGTTCATGTGGAAACGAAGCCTTTATGAATTCCGCTCTTTTTACCAAAGGTACATTCAAGCGTTCACCGATATTCCATGCCAGATGGCGAAGCCCCGGCGACCTCAGCGGATTGTCTATATTGGAGCGAATCGGTTTATATAAGTCGGGGTTGTCACAAGCCATATATTCAATATTGGCAATCAGTGTGGCAATAGCTTCTTTGGAGAGGTAAGGGGCGGTTTTGATTGTCACGTATTCCCGAATGGCATCCATGATTTTTACCTGCCTTTCGGCCTCCTTTTTTTTGACGTTCTCCAACATCGCATCGTAATTGTCTAAAACTGAAGGCTGTTCTATAGTCTGAGTTTCAGTTGTACAACCGGTTTCTATGTCGGTGTCTGATTCAAGAACGATCGGAGATTGCTGGGCAAAAGAAAAATTGATTGAATACTTCGTCATCCATTTATAGAAAGAGCGTTGTAACGTGCCGCATAATATAATTGTTGCCGCAAGTCCGATTATTACCGGAGTCATTATATTCATGACATCGATGTCGTGATAGGCGGAAAGATAAGTGTCTGTCGCTGTATAGGTGATTACCGACAATGCAAGAACGAAACTTATCCTTTTAGTACGAATTTGAGTTTTATTTGTCATATACTGTAAATGTTTGGAATGATTATGCGGCAAAGTTATGTGCCGTATTCCAGACACTTACAATTGGTGATGATAAATCGTTCAATTTTGATAAAAAATAACGGATATAGTATGATTTTCGGCGAAAAATCATACTATATCCGTATAAATGGGGGCAAAAACTGTTGTCAGCCTTTCCTTATCAAAGTGATTTTATTGCTGGCTTCACGCTTGTTGCTGTCCACGACTTTCATG
>ERZ839741.1265-NODE-1265-length-27755-cov-19.827978_pt1 | contig 27755 bp, 19 predicted proteins | sample MGYA00519880_ERZ839741 | MGnify/ENA primary metagenome ERZ839741 (study PRJEB31850, sample SAMEA3708851) | human gut metagenome | biome: human gut; feature: human-associated habitat; material: faeces | place: China | collected 2014 ...
GTCTTTCCTGCACCTGCCTTTGTGGCCGATTTTCCGCCAGTCGCACCCGAATTTCATCACCGTACGCACCGCGTACGCCTCAGAAATTTGGGCACAACTGACAAAAAATCTTCTCGTAAAATCAAGCGCAGAAAGACTCCGAGAGTACATAAAAAAACAGCAGGAGGAAGAATCAATGGCGGGAATTTTAACAGCGCTGCTTTCCGGCGCACTGATGAGTATTCAGGGCGTTTTCAACACAGAGGTGACGAAACAGACGAGTACATGGCTGGCGGCCGGCTGGGTGCAGATCAGTGCGTTTGTCGTCTGTCTTGCGGCATGGTGCATTACCGGGAGGGAGCCGATCGGGGATCTGTTCCGCGTAAAGCCGTGGTATCTGCTGCTCGGCGGGGCAATTGGCGCGTTTATCACGATCACGGTTATCTGGAGTATGGCAGGGCTCGGCCCGGCGAAGGCGGCGATGCTGATCGTCATTTCCCAGCTCGCAGCGGCGTGGCTGATTGAACTGTTCGGCCTTTTCGGTATGGAAAAAACGGATTTCACCGTGCGCAAGCTGCTCGGCATGGCAGTGGCAGTTGTGGGAATTGTAGTGTTTCAGTGGGAATAACGATTAAGATTTCTACTTGTATTTTTATGGTTTCTTCGATACAATAGAAACGTAGTTATGCGTACACAAGGGACCCTTGCGCGTCAGATGCGAAGCGGAAGGGAGTACACAGCATGAAATTGAAAAAACAGCAGGACAGAGGCAGAAAACATGCAAAAATACTGGCGGCGATGCTGGTTTTTTTGCTCTGCGGATGCAACCACAGGGATACAGAATACAAACTGTCAGATAGCACAGGCGGGAGCACGGCGGAAACCGTTTTCGGGAATCAGAAGGAAGTGGATGAGGAGCAGACGGTTTCCGAAAAAAGCGCCGGAGAAACCACAGGCATTCCGGAAAAACGTGAGGCACAGGAGGCAGCACCGGAAGAAACAGTGCAGGTTTATATCTGCGGTGCGGTCGCTTCCCCCGGTGTCTACACGCTGCCGGGCGGAAGCCGCGTAGTGCAGGCTGTGGAAGCGGCAGGCGGATTTCTGCCGGATGCTGAAGAAAAAATCCTCAATCTTGCACGGAAAATCGAAGACGGAGAGCAGATCACCGTCTGGACGCGCGAGGAGGCAGAAAACATGGAAATCACGGAAACGCCGCAGCAGAATACGGGCGGCACGGAGCAGGCTTCCGGTTCCGGCAAAGTCAACCTGAACACGGCCGGAAAAGAAGAACTGATGACACTCTCCGGCATCGGAGAGAGCCGTGCGGATGCCATCATCGCCTACCGCGAAGCAAACGGCCCGTTTGGTTCGATTGAGGAGATTATGAACATTGAGGGCATCAAGGGAAAGATGTTTGAAAAGATAAGGGGTTCTATCGAGGTTTAGAACAAGAAGGAGAAGAAATGGCAAAGAAAGTTCTTGTAGTTGATGATGAAAAACTGATCGTAAAAGGAATCCGCTTCAGCCTGGAGCAGGACGGCATGGAGGTTGACTGCGCATACGACGGCGAGGAAGCACTCTCCATGGCAAAAGAAAAAGAATACGATATGATCCTTCTGGATCTGATGCTGCCAAAGCTGGACGGATTGTCCGTCTGCCAGCAGATCCGTGAATTTTCCAACGTTCCGATCGTCATGCTGACCGCAAAGGGCGAGGACATGGACAAAATCCTGGGACTGGAATACGGCGCAGATGATTACATCACAAAGCCGTTCAACATTCTGGAAGTAAAAGCACGCATCAAGGCCATCATGCGCCGTGCGGCCCGCCAGGAGCCAAAAGAAGAGAAAGCAAAAGTCGTACAGGTGAAAGACCTGCGGATCGACTGCGAGAGCAGAAGAGTCTTCATCGGAGACCGCGAGATCAATCTGACTGCGAAGGAGTTCGATGTGCTCGAGCTTCTCGTCTTCAATCCGAACAAGGTGTACAGCAGAGAGAACCTGCTGAATATTGTCTGGGGCTATGAGTACCCGGGCGACGTGCGCACCGTAGATGTACATATCCGCCGTCTGCGCGAAAAGATTGAGAAAAATCCAAGTGAACCGAAGTACGTTCACACAAAGTGGGGAGTTGGTTACTATTTCCAGGCTTAAAAACAAAGAAAAATGGAAGTTTCTGCGGAGTCTGCGCTTCCGCATCACGGTGATTCTTGTGATCATCGGCATTGTACCGTGTGTGATCCTTGAGAAGAGCATCGTAAACAGCTATGAGGACCGTGCGGTATCGGTGCGCAGCATTACCGTAAAAAATCAGTGCGATATTATCTGCAACCAGCTCATCCAGCAGAATTACATGGAAGATCCTGGATCGGATGTCATCAACGGACAGCTCAGTATGCTGACAAATATCTACGGCGGCAGAATCCTGATTATCGACCAGGATTTCCGCGTCATCAAAGATACGTACGATATGGACCGCGGAAAGACGATTATCTCGCAGGAGGTCATCCAGAGCTTTCAGGGCAAGGAGACGAGCCAGTACGACCGGAAAAACAGCTATCTGGAAATGACGGTGCGGATTCAGAATACCGAGACGAAGGAGACGCTCGGCGTTATGCTCGTCAGCATTTCGACGGATGAGATCCGTGCGAATATGAAAATTCTGGAGACGAAGGGAATGACGATTCTTTCGATCATTGCGCTTCTCGTGCTGGTTTTTGGCTATCTGCTCGCGGGCATTCTGATGAAGCCGTTCCAGAAGGTCACCCGTTCCATCGAGGACATCACCGACGGCTATCTCGACGAAAGCATTTCTGTTCCGGATTACCTCGAGACAGAGCTGATCACGGACGCATTCAACAAGATGCTGACCCGCGTCCGCACGCTCGACGATTCCCGCCAGGAATTTGTTTCGAACGTCTCGCATGAGTTAAAGACGCCGCTTGCGTCCATGAAGGTTCTGGCGGATTCGCTGAACGGGCAGGAGGGCGTTCCGGTGGAACTTTATCAGGAGTTCATGCAGGATATTACCTCGGAGATCGACCGCGAAAACCAGATTATTACCGACCTTTTGTCGCTGGTCAAGATGGATAAAAAGGTGGCAGACCTCAATATCACCCAGGTCAATATCAACGAGCTGTTAGAGCAGCTGCTGAAGCGGCTTCATCCGATTGCCGCACAGAAAAATGTGGAGCTCATTCTCGACAGCTTCCGCCCGGTCAATGCGGAGGTGGATGCGACGAAGCTCTCGCTGGCGTTCTCGAACCTGATCGAAAACGGCATCAAGTACAACAACGAGAATGGATGGGTGCGTGTATCCTTAAATGCGGATCACAAATATTTCTACGTGACGGTGGCAGACTCCGGCATCGGCATCCCGGAGGAGTCGATTGCGCATATCTTCGAGCGTTTCTACCGCGTGGACAAGTCCCACTCGCGGGAAATCGGCGGAACCGGCCTTGGCCTTGCGATTGCGCGGAGCGCGATTGTCATGCACCGGGGAGCGATCCGTGTATACAGCAAAGAAAACGAGGGAACGACATTTTCCGTGCGGATTCCTCTGAATTACGTGATGTAGGAGGTGGCGCACATGAAACGGATACTTGGCGTACTGCTGGCCGGCGTGCTGCTTCTTAGCGGCTGCGGGCAGTGGCAGAAGAGCCAGAAGGAGTCGGCGTATCACCTGTACTGCCTGGACAAAACCGGCACAACACTGGTGCAGGAGCCGTATGAACCAAAAGAAGGAACGGATCAGAAACTGATCAAGGAGCTGGTTGACGCGCTGCAGGAGAAACCTGCCAAGGACGGAAACCAGGCACTTCTTTCCAATGGGATTTCCATCAAGACGTATACGCTGGAGAACGGGCTCCTTACGCTGAACTTAAGTGGAGAGTACGGAGAGCTTGCGCGGCCGCAGGAGGTTTTGGTGCGTGCAGGACTGGTGCGTACCTTTGTGCAGGTTCCGGAGGTGGAGCGCGTGACGCTTCTGATTGACGGGGATCCGTTAAAGGATTCCAAAGGACGCGAGATCGGAACGATGACGGCGGACAGCTTTCTGGAAAATTCCGGAAGGGAAATTTATCAGTATCAGTATGCGACGCTGACACTGTATTTTGCAAATGAAGCAGGCGATCATCTTGTGAAGGAGACGCGGCGGGTGCCGTACAGCACGAACATTCCGCTGGAGCGGGTCGTGGTGGAGCAGCTGATGAAGGGACCGAAAGAAGACGGCCATTATGCAGTGCTGCCGGATACGATGAATGTCTTAAGTGTCACGACATCCGATCGGATTGCCTATGTGAATTTTGACAAATCTTTTAAGGATTCTGCGCTTTCGAGTGTGGCGGAGCAGATTCCGATTTACGCGGTGGTGGATTCCATCACGGCGAACTGTAAGGTGGATAAGGTGCAGTTTTCCATCAACGGAGAGAGCGATGTAACCTTCCGTGAAACGATGAAACTCAATCAGTTCTACGAGGAAGACCTGTCTTATCTGGAGGAAAAAGATACATGAGAAAACGGCCCATGTGCCTGGCGTGTCTTGGATTCATGCTGGTGCTTGTGCTGCTGCGGATTGCGGGCGTGCCTCTTGGCACGCCTTTTTCTGACCCCAAATACGAAAACAAAGCGCAGCAGGGCAGGAAGGTGTGGATTGCAGGGACAATTGAAACGTATGAGAAAAAGAGCAGCAACAACGGGTATGTGCTGCGCGGGGAGGGAAGCAAAGGGAAAATTTATCTGCTCGCAAAGCGGGGAGATCTGCCGGTCGGAGCCGCTGTGCGGGTGTACGGAACTGTAAAAAAGCCGGAAAGCCCGCGCAATCCGGGGATGTTTGATGAGAAAACATATTATGAGGGAAAAGGATGTGCGTTTTACGTGATTTCGGAGCGGGAGGAAGTTGTGGATGCCGGGCGGTGGAATCTCGGCGAAGCGCTCCGGCTGGAGCGGGAGCGGTGCTGTGCCGTTTTAAAAGAAATGATGCCGGAGGAGGAGGCAGGTGTGCTTTCTGCGATGCTGCTCGGGGAACGGTCGGAACTCACGGAGGAGACGTATCTGGCGTATCAGCAGAGCGGTCTGCTGCACCTGATTTCCGTTTCCGGCATGCATCTGATGCTGCTCGGCATGGCACTCCGACGGCTGCTGATGGCGCTGCATCTGCCGAAAACTCCCGCGTCTCTGGCAGCGGCCGCCGGTATGGTGCTGTATGGCATGTTTACCGGCAGCGGAACGGCGACCGTGCGTGCAGTGGTGATGTTTGCGGTGCGGATGGGAGCTGTCGCAGTGGGAAGGACGTATGATTCCTTAAGTGCGCTCTCTCTTGCGGCAATTCTGATGCTGGCAGAAAACCCCTCGTATCTGGAGCAGAGCGGGTTCTGGCTTTCGTTTGGAGCAGTAACAGCCATTTCCGGGGTTTATCCGGTTCTGGCGGGGGAGAAGGCGGAACGGAAGAGACGCGGGGAAAAAACGGGGCTGGAAAAGCTTGCGGCGAAAGGAAAAGAGGCTGCGATGGTGTACCTTTCCCTGCAGCTTGTCATGATCCCGCTGCAGGCGTGGTATTTTTATGAGATTCCGCTCTTTGCGTTTCTGCCGAATCTGTTTGCAGGAGCTGTCATGACGGCGGTGCTGCTGACGGGTGCTGCGGGGCTTCTGGCGGGACTGGCAAGCGTGAAAGCGGGAAGTGTTGTTCTGCTTCCGGCGCGGTTCCTGCTCACACTTCTGCGGCAGATGACAGCGGCGGTCGCACAGATTCCGGGAAATGTGTGGATCTGCGGTCAGCCGGAAAAATGGCAGATGGCAGGATATGGAATCATTCTGACCGGTCTGCTGGTGATACTGTATGTGCGAAAACGAAAACGGGAGATGAATCCGGATGGGGCAAAACGAAAAGGTGCGCAGGCACGAAAGCGGGAGCGGATGCTCTTTGGTATTACCATGTTTTTTGCCTGTGTTCTGCTTTTTTACCGTCCCCGGGAAACGTTTTCCATTACAGCGCTGGACGTCGGCCAGGGCGATTCGCTGGTGGTGGAGAGCGGCCGTTTTGTGATGCTGAATGACGGCGGGAGCAGCAGTGCGTCTGCGATCGGGGAAAAAAGGATTCTCCCATATCTGAAACAGCGCGGCATTGCCGCTCTTGATGCCGTTGTTGTCACACACCCGGACGCAGATCACACGAACGGAATCCTCGAACTGCTGGAGCTGATCGGGGAGCAGAAAACGGCGCTTCGCATCCGCCATCTGTTCCTGCCTGTGTGGATGAAAGGAAGCGAAAAAGAAAATCCTTTTATTTTAGCCGCACAAAAAGCGGGAATTATGGTAGAATATCTAAAAAAGGGAGACGAGATCCGTGCAGGAGAACTCACCGTATCGGTACTTCATCCGGGAGCGGGCGAAGACTATACGGGAGAGGAAAACGCCGGAAGTGTTGTATTACAGCTTTCCTGCGGTGCCTGCCGCGCACTTCTGACGGGAGATCTGGAGGGAAGCGGAGAAGAAGAGGTCCTGGGGGCGGCAGAGCGGTGCCAGATTTTAAAGGTGGCGCACCACGGCTCGAGAAATTCAACGAGCGAGGCATTTCTGAACCGCATACAGCCGCAGATCAGCCTGATTTCCTGCGCGTGGCCGGGACGGTACGGCCATCCGCACCGGGAGCTGCTGGAGCGGCTTCGTGCCTGCAAAAGCCATATCTACGGAACACCGGTGGATGGAGCCGTGACAGTACAGCTGAAGCGTGACCGCCTGGCGGTTCACGGATACCGGTCGGATGTGGAATTTCCCGTCTCCTGAATGGTCAAAAGCTCCGGCTGCTGCGGCACTGCGCAAACGTGCTTCTGCCGGAACGAAAGAAAGAGGATGGAATGAAAAGCATTTTAGAAGATATCAAAACGCAGAATTTTAAGCAGGCCTACCTGCTCTACGGAGAAGAAGCCTATCTGAAGCATCAGTATAAAAACAAGCTGAAAAACGCACTGCTGCCGGAGGACGACACGATGAATTTCTCCCGCTTTGAGGGAAAAGGAACCGAGATTCCCAAAGTGATTGACCTTGCGGAGACGATGCCGTTTTTTGCGGACCGCCGTGTGATTCTGCTGGAAAATACAGGATTTTTCAAAAACAAAGCCGACGCGCTGGCAGACTACATGGGATCCCTGCCGGATTATCTGGTGCTGATCTTCGTGGAGGAGGAAGTCGATAAGCGGAACCGTATGTACAAGGCGGTGCAGAAGCAGGGAAGAGCAGTGGAATTTGCTCGTCAGGACGAAAAGACGCTGATGACCTGGGTACTCGGCATGATGAAAAAAGAGGGAAAAAAGATCACGCGCCAGGATATGGAAGATTTTCTGGAAAAGACGGGCGCGGATATGGGAAATATCTCGCAGGAGCTGGAAAAACTGCTCAGCTATACGATGGGAAGAGATGTGATCACGCGGGCGGATATCGAGGCAGTCTGCACAACGCAGATTACGAACCGGATTTTCGAGATGATCCGCGCGGTAACGGAGAAGAAGCAGCGGAAAGCGCTCGATCTGTATCAGGATCTGCTGGCTTTAAAGGAGCCGCCGATGCGGATTCTCTTTCTGCTGGCACGCCAGTTCAATCTGCTGCTGCAGGTCAAAGAGCTGCTGGCAGAGCACTGCGATCAGGCGACGATCGCAAAACGGACGGGACTGCAGAGCTTCGTTGTGCGGAACTATATTCCCATGTCGCGCCAGTATGCGGCGGAGGAATTAAAAGCGGCGGTCAATGACTGCGTGCAGATGGAAGAGGACGTGAAGACGGGAAAAATTTCCGATCTGCTGAGCGTGGAGCTGCTGATTACGAAATACAGCAGGGCGGCGTAAGAGCAGAGTTTTCTAAAAAGAACAAGGCGTATCGGCCAGTTTTCCTGTACCGGTACGCCTTGTTCTGTGTTTATCAAAAGATCTGTCGCGGCGCACTCTTTTGGTAAGCATAAAAAAAGAACCCAGCCACATGACGGTATGACTAAGTTCTCTTTGCTTTATATCTTTATTATGCGATTGAGTTTACAGCTTTGCTCAGATTGGATACTTTTCTGGCAGCGTTGTTTTTATGATAAACGCCTTTAGAAGCAGCCTTGTCGATGGTAGAGATCGCATTTACTAATGCAGCAGCAGCAGCCTCTTTATCGTTTGCAGCAACAGCAGCATCTACTTTTTTCATAGAAGTCTTAACTGCAGAACGGATTGCTTTGTTGCGGTCTGCCTTTGTCTGATTTACCAGGATTCTTTTCTTTGCGGATTTAATGTTAGCCAAACTGTACACCTCCAATATTTTTAAAATTAATGTGATTTAAGGGATGTTATTCAATGGAACAGACACGGGCGCTCCACTGAAACATGCTTTATTATCCTATAATATTTCGCATGTTTTGTCAATACATATTTTTGAAAAAATTGCAAAAACTACAACAAAAATACAGGAGAAGGAGAAAAGTATGATAGGAAAGTATAGGATGCGGACAGACCTGGCGATGGAGAATCAGGAAAAATTTGAGAGGGACCATGTGGAGATCTCCGGGGTCGAGATTGAGAAGAAGAAAAGAAAGGCGGAAATTCAGACAACCATTGTGAAAATCACATCGGAGCAGGGTGCAAAAATGATGGGAAAGCCGAAAGGGACGTATGTGACGATCGAAGCGCCGCTGCTTTTGACGGCAGACGAGGAGGAGAGCCGGAAAGCGGCGGAGGAGTTTTCCCACTGTCTGATGGAAATGGTGCCGGAAGCGTGCGGATCCGTTCTTGTGGCCGGCCTCGGCAACCGCGGCATCACGCCGGATGCGCTCGGGCCGGAGACGGTGGAGCAGCTTAACGTTACGCGCCATCTGGTGCGCACCTACGGAAAGAAGGGCCGGGAAGTGAGTGCCCTTGCTCCCGGCGTTATGGCACAGACGGGCATGGAGGCAGTGGAAATCCTGCGCGGAACGGCAGAACAGACCCATCCAGATGTGATTCTCGCCGTGGATGCCCTTGCCGCATGCAGTATTCACCGGCTGAACTGTACGATCCAGCTTGCCGACACCGGAATCTGGCCGGGCTCGGGCGTCGGAAACCACCGCAATGCCTTAAATCAGGAGACGCTTGGCGTGCCGGTCATCGGAATCGGTGTGCCGACCGTTGTAGGGGCAGGAACGATCGTCCACGATGCCGTCGCAGGTGTTCTGGAATCGCTGGAGGAGTCCGAGATGGATGAATTTCTGGGAGAAGTCATTTCACCGGCGCTCGAAAGCCTTTACGTGACGACAAAAGAGATCGACGAGATGGTCCGCCGCCTGGCCGGGGTTCTTGCGGCAGGTATGAATCAGGCATTTTCCGGGGAACTGTAACATATCATGAATATGGTGATAATATGTGGAATGCCAGGCGAAATGGACGATGGTTCGGATGGGGATGTCTTTTCCTGTCCTGCAGTATACTGCTGTTCCGCAGTGCAGCGGTTCTCCGGAAAAATCATTTCTTAGAGGGGAAAGTTCTGCTGCAGCGGGCGGCAGCACAGGCGGAGCAGTTATCCGTGGATGTGATGATGCCGCTTCTTTTTTATGACGGAAAAGAGGACGGAAGGGGATGGATGGAAAATCTCCTCGCGGCAGTGCGGGATCAGATACCGGCGCTTCGGGAGGGAAGCACGGCAGAAAATACGCTGTCTGCCGGGACAGAAGCAGCGGAAACGGATACGGCGAAGCAGGATTCGAATCCGGGACCGGGAGCAGAAAGAGGGCAGACAGAATCGAAGGAGCAGGGAACTGAGGAAGATCAAAAGGATGGAACTCAAAAAGATGAAACTCAAAAAGATGGAATGGAAATCACGGAGGCGGAGCAGACGGAAACAGGAATCACAGAACCGGCAGCCGGAGAGTCGGCATCAACGGCAGAACCCGAAGCGCCGCAGTCTGTCCCGGAGGAGACCATCGAAACCGGCGGCGCACCGCGTGAGATTCTCTACCCGGAGGCCGACACGATTCAGGAGACAATTTCCCCTGACCTTCTTGCTGACCCGCAGGCGCTCCTGAACCGCTTCTTCGTTGTCGATCCCAACACTTCGGTCCTGCCGGGCGAGATCGACGGCAGCACCCTGCTCGGAAAAGACCTGACCCTGCCGGAAAATGCCGAAGGCCCGCAGATTCTGATCTATCATACCCATTCGCAGGAAACCTTCGCCGATTCCCGTCCGGGAGAAAGAGCGGACACGGTAATCGGCCTCGGTGATGATCTGCAGGAGCTTCTGGAAAAGCAGTACGGATACGAAGTGCTTCATATTACAGAGGCATTTGACATGAAAGAAGGCTGTCTCGAGCGGAGCCGCGCCTACAACTACGCGGAGCCGGTCATCGCAGCGGCGCTGGAAGAACACCCGTCCATTCAGGTCGTGATCGACCTGCACCGGGACGGGGTCAATGGTTCAAAACGTCTTGTGACAGAAATCAACGGAAAGCCGACCGCGCAGATCATGTTTTTCAACGGCCTTTCCCGCACGAAAGAAAGCGGCGAACTGACAAGCCTGCCAAATCCGTATCAGGCGGAAAACCTTGCATTTTCCTTTCAGATGGAGTATGAGGCAAAACAGTATTATCCCGGCTTTTCGCGCTGTATCTATTTAAAAGGCTACCGCTACAACCTCCATCTCCGCCCGAGATCTGTTCTTCTCGAGGTTGGTGCGCAGACGAATACGGTCGAGGAGGTGAAAAATGCAATGGGGCCGTTTGCGGATATCCTGCATAAGGTTCTGTCGGGCAAAAGTCCGGCATCAGGCGGATAAATTTATCTTGCTTTTTTGAGTGGAATTTCGTATCATACAAAATAGACAGATTGCGGGAGTACGAAATATGAAGCAATCTGGTATCGTAGGGAAAAAGCAGGAGGAAAAAACTTGTCAGGAATAGATCAGAGTAAAATTCGTAATTTTTGTATTATTGCCCATATCGACCATGGAAAATCAACCCTTGCGGACCGTATTATTCAGAAAACAGGCCTTTTGACCGAGCGTGAGATGCAGGATCAGGTGCTGGACAATATGGATCTGGAGCGTGAGCGCGGCATCACGATTAAGGCACAGGCAGTCCGTACCGTATACAAAGCGGCCGACGGCGAGGAGTACATTTTAAACATGATTGACACCCCGGGCCATGTTGACTTCAACTATGAGGTTTCCCGAAGCCTTGCCGCATGCGACGGCGCGCTGCTCGTTGTCGATGCATCGCAGGGTATCGAGGCGCAGACCCTTGCCAACGTCTACCTCGCCCTTGACCATGACCTGGATGTGTTCCCTGTCATCAACAAAGTAGACCTTCCAAGCGCCGAGCCGGACCGTGTAATTGCAGAGATCGAGGATGTCATCGGACTGGAAGCGCAGGATGCTCCGCGGATTTCCGCAAAAACCGGCCTGAACGTGGACGAGGTGCTCGAGCAGATCGTACAGAAAATTCCGGCACCGGAAGGTGATCCGACGGAACCGTTAAAAGCACTGATTTTCGACTCCGTCTACGATGCATACCGCGGCGTCATCATTTCCTGCCGTGTGATGGAAGGAAGCGTGAAAAAAGGAACGAGAATCCGCATGATGGCGACAGGCGCTGTCGAGGAAGTTGTCGAGGTCGGCTACTTCGGCGCAGGCCGTCTGATCCCGTGCGACGAGCTCTCCGCCGGAATGGTAGGCTATATCACCGCCAGCATCAAAAACGTGCGCGACACCCGCGTGGGTGATACCGTGACCGATGCTGACCATCCATGTGCAGAAGCACTGCCGGGCTACAAAAAAGTCAACCCGATGGTATATTGTGGCATGTACCCGGCCGACGGCGCACAGTACGGCGATCTGCGCGACGCGCTGGAAAAACTGCAGTTAAACGATGCATCCCTCTTCTACGAGCCGGAGACATCGGCAGCACTGGGCTTTGGCTTCCGCTGCGGTTTCCTTGGACTGCTTCACCTGGAAATTATTCAGGAGCGCCTGGAGCGTGAGTACAATCTGGATCTCGTGACGACCGCACCGAGCGTTATCTATAAGGTTCACAAAACCGACGGAACCGTCATTGACCTGACCAACCCGTCGAATCTGCCGGACCCGTCCGAGATTGATTATATGGAAGAGCCGCTGGTAAAAGCAGAGATTATGGTGACGACCGACTACATTGGACCGATCATGGAGCTCTGCCAGCAGAGACGAGGCCAGTATCAGGGAATGGAATACATGGAGACGACGCGTGCGATGCTTCATTACCATCTCCCGCTGAATGAGATTATCTACGATTTCTTTGATGCTTTAAAATCCCGCTCCAAAGGTTACGCGTCATTCGACTACGAGCTGCTCGGCTATGAGAGAAGCGAGCTTGTAAAACTCGATATCCTCGTCAATAAAGAAGAAGTGGATGCGCTGTCCTTCATCGTATTCGAGGGATCTGCCTACGAGCGCGGAAGAAAGATGTGCGAGAAGCTCAAAGAAGAGATTCCGCGGCAGCTCTTCGAAATCCCGATCCAGGCGGCTGTCGGATCGAAGATTATCGCCAGAGAAACCGTCCGCGCGATGCGCAAAGACGTCCTCGCCAAGTGCTACGGCGGCGATATTTCCCGAAAGAAGAAGCTGCTGGAGAAGCAGAAGGAAGGTAAGAAGCGGATGCGCCAGGTAGGAAACGTGGAGATTCCGCAGAAAGCCTTTATGAGCGTACTGAAACTGGATGAAAATTAAAAAATAAAAATGAGACCGGCCTGTCGGCGCCGCCTGCTGTTGCGGGAGCGCAGGGGCCGGTCTTTCGATCGTACGGAGGAAAAGCAGAATGAATAAAAAAAGAAAACCACTGGAACTCTATGTGCATATCCCGTTCTGCATCCGGAAATGCGCCTACTGTGATTTTGTCTCGGGACCGGGCACGAAAGCAATGCAGAAGGAGTATGAAGAGGCTCTGCTGGCAGAAATCGATGCAGCGGAAGAGACGGCAGAAAGTGAAGTGATTTCCGTCTTTTTCGGCGGCGGAACACCATCCGCAGTGGATGCCGGAATGCTCGCCCGTGTGATGGAAAAACTGCGGAGCAAGTACGTTTTTTCAGAGGATGCTGAGATTACGCTGGAGGCCAATCCGGGAACGCTGGATGCGGAAAAACTGAAATGTTACAGGAAGAGCGGCTTCAACCGGATCAGTATCGGCTGTCAGTCGGTTCACGATGAGGAGCTGAAACGGCTGGGAAGAATCCACACGTTTGCGGAATTTCAGGAGAGTTTTGCACTGGCACGGGATGCCGGGTTTGCGAATATCAACGTGGATCTGATGTCAGGTCTGCCGGAGCAGAGTGAAGAGAAATGGGAAGAGAGTCTTCGGACGATCGCGGAGCTTTCTCCGGAGCACATTTCCGCCTACAGCCTGATCGTGGAGCCGGGAACCCCGTTTGCGGAGCAGAAACTGGATCTGCCGGATGAGGACACAGAACGCGAAATGTATGCCAGAACGGCGGAAATCCTCGCAGAATACGGCTTTTTCCAGTATGAGATTTCCAATTATGCAAAGCCGGGCTTCGCATGCCGCCACAATATCGGCTACTGGAAAAGGACGGATTATCTGGGGTTCGGGCCTTCCGCGGCATCGTTATTCGGAAACCGCCGGTGGACGAACACGGCAGATCGATCTTTGTATCTGAAAGCGTGCGGAGCACTGGAAAAGATCCGTGAGGATGAGGAAATTCTTTCCCGGCAGGATGCCATGGAAGAATTTATGTTTCTCGGCCTTCGAATGACACAAGGGATCTCGACGGCGGAGTTTGAGGAGCAGTTTGGAAAGGAGATCCATGCCGTATACGGCGGGGTTCTGAAGAAATACGAAGCGATGCATCTTTTACAGGAACACAGCGGGCGTCTGGCTCTGACACGCGATGGGATTTCCGTCAGCAATGTGATTCTGGCAGATTTTCTGCTGTAAAAAGATGATAAAGAAATAGAACAAATGTTTGCATAACGCACGGCGGTGTGCTATAATGGTAGAAAACGAGACAAGATTCCTGTCCCTGTCCGGACAGGGATTCCAATTAATAAGAGGAACAGTTATGGCAGAGAAAAAAGAGTTTATCAGAATACGGGGAGCCAGGGAGAACAACCTGAAAGCACTGAATGTCGATATCCCCAGAAACCAGTTTGTTGTATTTACGGGCCTCAGCGGTTCAGGAAAGAGTTCGCTTGCGTTTGACACGATCTATGCGGAGGGCCAGCGGCGGTACATGGAGAGCCTTTCCTCCTACGCGCGCCAGTTCTTAGGACAGATGGAAAAACCGAATGTGGACAGCATCGAAGGCCTGCCGCCTGCTATTTCGATCGATCAGAAATCGACGAACCGGAACCCGCGTTCCACCGTCGGAACCGTGACGGAGATTTACGATTACTTCCGTCTTCTGTACGCGAGAATCGGTATTCCGCACTGTCCGAAGTGCGGAAAAGTCATCAGCCGCCAGTCGGTGGACCAGATGGTCGATCAGATCATGGCACTCCCGGAGCGGACGAAAATCCAGCTTCTCGCGCCGGTTGTGCGCGGCCGCAAGGGAAGACACGAAAAGGTGCTCGAACAGGCAAAACGCAGCGGCTATGTCCGCGTGATGATCGACGGCAGCCAGTATGAGCTGTCCGAGGAGATTACGCTGGATAAGAACCTGAAACACAACATTTCCATTATTGTGGACCGTCTTGTAGTCAAACCGGACATTGAGAAACGTCTGACGGATTCCGTCGAGAACGTACTGGATCTGGCGGACGGCCTTCTGGTGGTCGACACGATGGACGGAAATCAGCTCAACTTCAGCCAGAGCTTTTCCTGCCCGGACTGCGGCATCAGCATGGAGGAGATTGAGCCGAGAAGCTTTTCCTTCAACAACCCGTTCGGCGCCTGCCCGAGCTGTGCCGGCCTTGGCTACAAGATGGAGTTCGACGAGGATCTGATGATTCCGGACAAGACCGTATCCATCGCAGACGGAGCCATCACCGTGCTCGGCTGGCAGTCCTGCACGGACAAATCGAGCTATACGAGAGCCATTCTCGATGCGCTCGCAGAGGAGTACGATTTTTCCCTTTCCACTCCGTTCTGTGAATATCCGAAAAAAATCCACGATATCCTGATTTACGGAACGAACGGAAAATCCGTCAAGGTGCATTACCGCGGTCAGCGCGGCGTCGGTGTGTACGATGTGGCTTTTGAGGGGCTGATCAAAAATGTAGAGCGCCGCTACCGTGAGACCGGATCGGATTCTACAAAACAGGAATACGAAACCTTCATGCGTGTGACCCCGTGCCAGGCGTGCCATGGCCAGCGTCTGAAACCGACGTCGCTTGGTGTGACGGTCGGAGATAAAAATATTTTTGAAGTAACATCCCTTTCCATCGACAATCTGCAGAAGTTTATGCAGAACCTCGAACTCTCCGAACAGCAGCTGCTGATCGGAAAGCAGATTTTAAAAGAGATCCGTGCGCGTGTGAGCTTCCTTGCGGATGTCGGATTAAACTATCTGACCCTGGCGCGTGGAACGGCATCGCTGTCCGGCGGTGAGGCGCAGAGAATCCGTCTGGCAACGCAGATCGGCTCCGGCCTTGTCGGTGTCGCCTATATTCTCGACGAGCCGAGCATCGGTCTTCACCAGAGAGACAACGACAAACTTCTCGCGACGCTGAAACATCTGCGTGACCTCGGAAACAGCCTGATCGTCGTGGAGCACGACGAGGATACGATGCGCGCCGCTGACTGCGTTGTCGATATCGGTCCGGGAGCCGGTGAGCACGGCGGAGAGCTGGTGGCGATCGGAACGGCGGAAGATCTGATGAAAAATCCGAATTCCATCACCGGAAAATACTTAAGCGGAGAGCTGAAAATTCCGGTTCCGTCTGAGCGCAGAAAGCCGACGGGCTGGCTGAAGGTAGTCGGAGCAAAAGAGCACAATCTGAAAAATATCAACGTGAATTTCCCGCTCGGTGTCATGACCTGCGTGACCGGAGTCTCCGGATCGGGAAAGAGTTCCCTTGTCAATGAAATTCTGTACAAACGGCTGGCAAGAGATCTGAACCGTGCGCGGACGATTCCGGGTGCACACAAAGACATCATCGGTATGGAACAGCTCGATAAGGTCATCGACATCGACCAGTCCCCGATCGGAAGAACACCGCGTTCCAATCCGGCAACGTACACAGGTCTGTTCGATCAGATCCGCGACCTGTTTGCGGCAACGCAGGATGCCAAGGCGCGCGGCTACAAGAAGGGAAGATTCAGTTTTAATGTGAAGGGCGGCCGATGCGAGGCCTGCGGCGGCGACGGTATCCTGAAGATCGAAATGCACTTCCTGCCGGATGTCTATGTGCCGTGTGAGGTCTGCCATGGAAAACGGTACAACCGTGAGACACTGGAAGTCAAATACAAAGGAAAGAGCATCTACGATGTGCTGAATATGACGGTCGAGGAGGCACTGGAATTCTTCAGGCCGGTACCGTCGATTTTCCGGAAATTACAGACCCTGTACGATGTCGGCCTTTCCTACATCCGACTCGGCCAGCCGTCCACCACGCTGTCCGGTGGAGAAGCGCAGCGTATCAAGCTCGCAGCAGAGCTGAGCCGCCGCGGCACGGGAAAAACGATCTACATTCTCGACGAGCCGACGACGGGACTTCATTTTGCGGATGTCCACAAACTGGTGGAGATTCTGCACCGCCTGTCCGAGGGCGGAAATACCGTCGTTGTTATCGAACACAATCTGGATGTCATCAAGACGGCGGACTATATTATTGATATCGGACCGGAGGGCGGAGACGGCGGCGGAACCGTGATTGCGTGCGGAACGCCGGAGGAAGTGGCCAAGAGCCCGGTATCCTACACCGGAAAATATGTCGAAAAATATCTCTAAAAAATCCTTTCCATTTTAAAAGGGATTGTATATAATAAGAAGCGGGTTGGGTTCAGAACACATTCGATCCTTTTGTGTTTCGGGTGTTTTGAACCCGAACTTATTCTATACAAATTTCAAACAGATTAAAATAAAGAAAAATAAAAGAGAACAGGAAAGGGGATTACTATGGCTGCAACGACCGATATCGGAATTGATCTGGGGACGTCCAGCATCCTGGTCTATGCCAAGGGAAAAGGCATTGTATTAAAGGAGCCGTCCGTAGTTGCGTATGATAAAGATGCAGATAAAGTACGGGCAATTGGAGAAGAAGCGCGTCAGATGATTGGACGGACACCGGGCAATATTATGGCGGTCCGGCCCATGCGGCAGGGCGTGATCACGGACTTTCTGATCACCGAGCGCATGCTGCGCTACTTTATCCAGAAGGCAATGGGAAGAAGAGCATTCCGGAAACCGAGAATCAGCATCTGTGTGCCGTCCGGTGTGACGGAAGTAGAGCGGAAGGCTGTGGAGGAGGCAACGTACCAGGCGGGAGCCCGGGAAGTGCTGATCGTGCCGGAGCCGGTGGCAGCGGCAATCGGATCCGGAATTGACATTACGAAACCATGCGGAAATATGATCGTGGACATCGGCGGAGGCACGACGGATATCGCTGTGATCTCGCTTGCGGGAACCGTTGTTTCCAATTCGGTCAAGATTTCCAGTGAGACATTTGACCAGGATATCATCCGCTATGTACGGAAAACATACAACGTATTTATCGGAGAACAGACCGCAGAGGCAGTGAAAATCCGGATTGGTTCCGCTTATCCGCGGGCCGAGGAGAAAACGATGGAGATCAAGGGAAGAAACGTCATCACCGGACTTCCGGCGACGATTACGGTTTCCTCCGACGAAATCCGAGGTGCCCTTGTCCAGACGACAAACCAGATTGCGGACGCGATCTGTGCCGTGCTGGAAAAAACGCCGCCGGAACTGGCATCCGATGTTTCTGACCGCGGCATTATCCTGACCGGAGGCGGCAGTCTCCTTGCCGGAATGGACGAGCTGATCCAGGAGCGGACCGGCATCAATACCGTGACAGCAGAAAATCCGGCGAGCGTCGTTGCGCTTGGAACCGGCCAGTACCGCGAAGTGATGAATGAATTTGAAAGCCAGTTTTGATAAAAGATGAGTGAAAAAGAAAAAGTAGAAGGCTACGTAGAACACATTATTTTCCGAAATGAGGAGAACGGCTATACCGTCCTGAATCTGAGCATGAAGGGGCGCGAGCTGACATGCGTCGGCACGCTTCCGATGATCGGAGAGGGCGAGCTGATCGAGGCTTCCGGAGATTATATTGAACATGCTGCTTATGGAAAGCAGTTCCGCATTGAATCCTATGAGACGAAAGTTCCACAGGATTCTGTTGCATTGGAGCGGTATCTCGGTTCCGGTGCGATCAAAGGAGTCGGTGCGGCGCTGGCGGCAAGAATTGTGCGCCGCTTCGGTGACGATACGCTTCGGATCATCGAGGAAGAGCCGGAGCGCCTCGCGGAGGTAAAGGGAATCAGCGAGCGGAAAGCGCGTGAAATTGCACAGCAGGTGGCAGAAAAGGCCGAAATGCAGAATGCGATGATTTTCCTCTCGGGATATGGCATTGCGCTGAATCTCGGTGCAAAGATTTATCAGCAGTACGGGGACAATGTGTACCGGATTTTAAAGGAAAACCCGTATAAAATGGCGGAAGATATCGCAGGCGTGGGATTTCGGACGGCGGATGAGATTGCCGGAAAAATCGGGATTGCCGTGGACAGCGAATTCCGCATCAAGAGCGGTCTTTCGTATGTGCTGAATCAGGCGACGGCAGAAGGCCATGTCTATCTGCCGGAACCGGTGCTGCTTCGGAGAGGGCAGGAACTTCTCGGCGTAGAACCGGAGCGGATGCAGAAATCTCTGCAGGATATGGCAATCGACAAAAAAGCGGTCATCCGCGAGCTCCCGGCCGAACGGGAAGGGGATGAGCCGCTGCGGATTGTGTACGCCAGCCAGTATTATTATCTGGAACTGAGTACGGCGCGCATGCTGCATGAGCTGAATATTACATGCGAGGAAGACCGTGAGGCAATCGAAAAGCGGATCGGAAAGATCGAGAAAAAATATCAGATCGAGCTGGATGAGATGCAGAAGACGGCAGTCGTTGAGGCGGCATACAGCGGTCTTATGATCCTGACCGGAGGTCCCGGAACCGGAAAAACGACGACCATCAATGCGATGATCCATTATTTTGAGGCAGAAGGCCTCGACATTTTCCTGGCAGCGCCGACCGGAAGAGCGGCGAAACGAATGACAGAGGCAACTGGCTGTGAGGCATGCACGATCCATCGTCTTCTGGAACTGACGGGAAATGTGGATGACTCCTCGGCAAATGTGCATTTTGAGCGGAACGCAGATAATCCGCTCGACGCGGATGTCATCATCATTGATGAGATGTCGATGGTTGATATCCACCTGATGCATGCCCTTCTTTCCGCGATTGTGCCGGGAACAAGGCTGATCCTGGTGGGAGACCAGAACCAGCTTCCAAGTGTCGGCCCGGGCAGTGTCCTCCGGGATCTGATCCGTTCGGAATGCTTTCCGATTGTCTGCCTGACGCACATTTTCCGGCAGGCATCCCAGAGCGATATTGTTGTCAATGCACATAAGATCCATAATGGGGAAGAGGTTATACTGGACAATAAGAGCAAAGATTTCTTCTTTTTGAAACGGTACGATGTCAACGTGATCTGGAAAGTGCTGGTGACGCTGGTGTCCCAGAAACTGCCGCGTTATGTGGATGCCCGCCCGCAGGATATCCAGATTCTGACTCCGATGCGGAAAGGTGCACTCGGCGTGGAAAATCTGAATCAGATTCTGCAGAAATACCTGAACCCGCCCGCACCGGACAAAGCCGAGCGGGAAAATGGAGGTAATATCCTCCGCGAGGGCGACAAGGTCATGCAGATCCGCAACAATTACCAGATGGAGTGGGAAATCCGCGGCATCAACGGAATCGTGGCGGAGCGCGGTATGGGTGTATTCAACGGAGACCTCGGCATGATCCGGAGCATCAACCCGTATACCGAGGTGATCACCGTGGAGTTTGAGGAAGGAAAATTCGCAGACTATACGTTCAAACAGGCGGACGAGCTGGAGCTCGCCTACGCCACAACGATACATAAAGCGCAGGGAAGCGAGTACCCGGCGGTTGTGATTCCACTGCTCGGCGGCCCGCGCATGCTGATGACGCGGAATCTTCTGTATACGGCCGTGACGAGAGCCAGAAAGTGCGTCACCATAGTTGGAAGTGATGTGACATTCCAGGCAATGATCGGAAATCATATCGAGGCGAACCGGTATACAACGCTCGCCAGAAGAATCTGGGAAATGCGGGAAGAAAACGCGTAAACACGTTTTTCCGGGGCATGGATGCGGCTGCATCCGGCAGAGTGGATAAGGGAAAGCGCAGGTTACATGAAAGAAAAAAATAAAACAGGAAACTGGCTTTTAAACGCAGTTTATCCGAGACGATGTCCCATCTGTGACGGACTGCTGTCACGTGAGGAGCCGTATCTATGCCGGAATTGTGTGGAAAAGATCCATCCGATTCTGGGCGCGCGGTGCAAAAAATGCGGGAAACCCGTGGGCAGTGAGGAAGAGTTCTGCCGGGACTGCAGCAGAACGAGGCACAGCTTCGACCGCGGTTTTGCGCCGTACGGTTACCACGGGGAACTTGAGGCTTCCCTGATGCGGTTCAAATATCATGAACGGCAGGAATACGCCGGATTTTATGCTCACGCGGCGTTTTTCTATGTGGGAAAGCAGATCCAGAGAAGAAATCCGGAGGTGCTCGTTCCGGTGCCGCTTCATCCGGCGAGACAGCGGCAGCGCGGCTACAATCAGGCGGAGGTATTTGCAGAAAAGCTGGCAGAAGAAATGGAACTTCCCATGAATGCCCGCCTGATCCGCCGTGTGAAAAAAACAAAACGCCAGAAAGAGCTTAGTCCCGCCGAGCGGCGGAAAAACCTGGAGGGAGCTTTTGCATTGGCAAAGCCGGGACAGATGAAATACTGCCGGATTCTTCTGGTAGATGACATTTACACAACGGGAAGCACGGTTGATGCCATTGCGTCACTGTTGAAAGTGAATGGAGCAGAACAGGTGGATTTTGTTTGTGCGGCAATTGTAAAATAGTGTGTGAATATTTTGAGAATAGCTTTCCAATATCGGAAACATATGGTAAAATAAACATAATTTAGAACGGGAAGAGGAGACCAAGAGGCATGTTGGACGAAAAAAGGATTCGTCAGATGACAAAACTGGCTTTTTTCGAAAAAAAAGAAGAAAAAAATGCCTTACGAATCGGCCGCTATTTTCGGAGTGATTACATCGGAAAAGAGCTTCTGAAAAATTTTTTTCTGGCTTCCATCGGATACATTCTGGTACTTGCGGTTGCAGTCTTATATCATATTGAATGGTTGGTGGACGAGATAGACACAATCGACCTGCAGTTTGCAGCAGGGTGTCTGATCGCGTCCTATCTGTGTTTTCTGGCAGTCTATTCCATTGCCGTGTATGTGATCAGCACGATCCGTTACCAGGGAGCACAGAAAAAGCTGAAATGGTATGGAAAAGAGCTGGATGACCTGCAGAACATGTATGAGGAACAGGAAAAAAGCGGGAAGAAATCCGGGCGCAGGAGGAAGGAAACATGACAGTATTGATTGAACTGAAAGAAAAATTAAAAGAGTTTTACGGCTCCTGCAGCGGAATCGTACTTCCGATTGTGAAATTTCTGCTCGCTCTTGCTGTATTTCGTGGTATTAATTCCAATCTCGGCTATCTGAAGATGCTGGACAGCATGTATGTGGTATTGATTCTGTCACTGATCTGCGCTATCCTGCCATTGAATGGAATGGTTTTCCTTGCAATGCTGGTGATCATCGGCCACTGCTTTGCACTTCACATGGTAATCGCGGGTCTTGCGGCGCTGGTTCTGCTGGTGCTCTGGTTTCTATATCTTCGCTTTGTGCCGAAGGATGCGCCGGCACTCCTTTTGACACCGCTCGCATTCTGGCTTCACGTGCCATCTGCCGTTCCGGTTGCCTATGGTCTTGCCGGCACGCCGCTCTCTGCATTTTCATCAGCCTGCGGTGTCGTTGTCTACTATATGTGCGACATGATTCACGGAAAAATGGAGCCGCTGCTTCATGCGGCGGAAGCACCGGAGATCACGGCAGTCGTACAGGAATTTTTCAACGGCCTCTTCCGCAATGAGGAAATGCTGCTGGTTCTGATCGCCTGCGCACTGACCGTACTTCTTGTCAATGCAATCCGCCACAGCAGTGCGGACTATGCATGGCAGATTTCCATTGTGGCAGGTTCGGTTGCCTATGCGGTTATTATGATTGCCGGAAGCCTGGCACTGGATGTACAGATTGCACTCCCGATGGTTCTGATCGGGGCGGCGGCCGGCTGTCTGGTTGGATTTGTTCTGGAGTTTTTCCTGTTCGGTGCAGACTACACCCGGACAGAATACCTGGAATATGATGACGACGATTATTATTACTACGTAAAAGCCGTTCCAAAATTCAATGTGACAAAGGCACAGCGCTGTGTGACTTATATTCGGAATGAAAAGAAAAAAGAACCGGATCTGACAGACGAGGAACTCGATGCTCTGGCAAATCTTGGACATACAGAAGAATCCGGGAACAGCAGGGATCTTGATGAGATCGAGGAAAAAGAAGAAATAGAAGAAATAAACGAAACAGAAGAAATTCAGGAAGAAGAAATTCCGCCGCTGGACGAGGGCGATTATCAGGATGTGGATTATAAGAGCATGCTGGAGGACACCTTAAAGGATCTTTAAAAGAATTTTGAAAATCAGAAGAAAACCGGCCGTGGGAAAAGAAAGGAAGTGACAGTGTGCGTGGCGTGTGGAACTGGATTGTCACAAGAACGGCAGACTACGGGCTGCCAAAACAAATTGAACTGATTGATATTGTGCAGATTCTGCTCATTGCATTTTTCGTCTATCACCTGATCCGCTGGCTGCAGAATACAAAGGCCTATACGCTGATGAAAGGTATTTTTCTGATTGGTGTCTTTGTCATCATTGCAAACGTGCTGAAAATGCAGACGATTCTGTGGCTGTTCGGAAACATCGGCGGGGCGGCGATCACAGCGGTTGTAATTATCTTTCAGCCGGAGCTTCGAAGAGTGGTCGAGCAGATTGGAGAAAAGAATCCGCTGTCTGCCATTTCTTTTGCGAGCGGCCAGGAGGAAAATGAACGGTTCAGTGACAAAACCATCAATGAACTGGTAAGGGCCAGTTTTGAAATGGGAGAAGTAAAGACCGGAGCGCTGATCGTCATCGAAAAGACCATCACCCTGGAGGAATATGAAAAGACCGGAATCCCGATTGACGGCGTTCTGACCAGCCAGCTGCTGATCAATATTTTCGAACACAATACGCCGCTGCACGACGGAGCCGTGATTGTACGGAACAACCGTGTCACGGCAGCAACATGTTACCTGCCGCTGTCCGACAACATGGATCTGAACAAGAATCTTGGAACACGCCACCGTGCAGGTGTCGGCATCAGTGAGGTGACGGATTCCTTTACGATTATTGTCTCCGAGGAAACCGGAAATGTGTCGTATGCTTCCGGCGGAGAACTCCACACGGCAGTAACACCGAGCGACCTTCGGGAGCAGCTTCACAAAATCCAGAAGCTCGCGAAAAAACCGGAAGAGAAGAAAGGATGGCATATCCGTGGAATGCGTCAGAAAGTGGAGGGAGAGAAGAAATGAAAAAGAAAATTCTGAAAAAGCTTCTGAACAATCTCCCTTTGAAAATTCTTTCTATCCTGATTGCCATTGTAATCTGGTACGTTGTGGTCAGTGTGAATGACCCGATTGTGAAAGAGCGCTTTGATGTCCCCGTGCAGGTGACCAATGAAGCCTACATCGCAGCCGGAAAGAAAACATACCAGATTGCGGAGGAATACCAGACGGTCACGGTTACTGTCACGGACAACAACTCGGTTGTCAGCCGGCTGAAGGCATCGGATATCACCGTCACGGCCGATCTGACCCAGATTGTGACGATGGATACAAACCCGGTTTATGTGCCGATCAAGGCAGCGTGCTCCATGGTAAAACAGGAAAAACTGAGCACAGTGACAGCAACGATCCCTGTGGAAATCGAGGATGTGGACAGCGAAAAATTCCCGATCACAATTGACGCAGGAAATACGAAACCGGCAAAAGATTACGAAGTGGGAACGATGACTTCCGATCCGGAGAGCATCACCATTTCCGGCCCGACGTCCCTGATCAATAAGATCAGCAGTGTGGTGGCAAAAGTAGATGTAACCAATATGCGGAATTCCGGAACCGTCACGGCGGATCTGATGATTATTGATAAAAACCAGGATGAGATGCCGGAATCCCAGATGGAATTTTTGAATTTCGACAGCGGCTCCCCGCAGGTGGATGTGGATATTGAACTGTGGCACCGTGTATCCGGTATTAAGCTGAGTGCACTGTACAGCGGAATTCCGGCAGACGGCTATCAGATTAAAAATATCTATACCACACCGGAGGAAATCACCGTTGCCGGATCCGAGGAGGCACTTGCAAAGCTGGCGGATGAAGGCAATACGATTGAAATTCCGGAAGACTATACCTCCGTTGCAGGACAGCGCTCCGATGTGGAGACGACGGTTGACTTAAGCGATGTTCTCGCCGATGTGACAGATCTGAAAGTATCTTCCAGTTCGTCTGCATCCGTTACCGTTCACGTAACGGTTATGCCGAATGAGAGCAGGGAATTTGAACTTGATGTCGATCAGATCGAGACGGGCAATCTTCAGTCCACTTATACCGTTCTGTATGATCAGACACAGCTTGCAATCCGCATTAAAGCATCGGACAAAAATCTGGCCAAATTAGATACTTCCCAGATCAACGCATCCATAGATCTGAATGGAATGGGTGTCGGGGATTACGAGGTACCGGTAAAAATCACACTGCCGGATGGCTATGAGCTCGTAGACAGTGTCAAGACAACGATTCATATCAAAGAAAAAGCAGTAGCAAATAAAACGACAGGAACAAATTAGGAGGGAAACCAATGGTAAGCGGAAAAGTGACCGTGAAAAATCCAACCGGCCTTCATCTTCGCCCGGCCGGAACCCTGTGCAAACAGGCAATGCAGTTTAAATCATCTATTACATTCCACTACGGAGATGGAAATACAGCAAATGCAAAGAGCGTCTTAAGCGTCCTTGGCGCATGCGTCAAATGCGGAGACGAAATTGAGCTGTTCTGCGAGGGAGAGGACGAGGAGGAAGCTCTGCAGTTCCTTGTCAATTCCATCCGGACGGGACTTGGGGAAGAACTGTAAGGAGAAAGAACAATGAAGAAATATGATTATGTTCTGGTTGGCGCCGGTCTGTATTCCGGAGTGATTGCTTATCTTGCCGGTCAGGCAGGGAAAAGCTGTCTTGTACTGGAACGAAGAGATCATACAGGCGGAAATATTTACTGCGAAGAAATCGAGGGAATTCATGTACACAAGTATGGAGCGCATATTTTCCATACTTCGAATAAAGAGGTGTGGCAGTTTGTCAATTCGCTGGCAGAATTCAACCGTTATACAAACTCGCCGATTGCCAACTACAAAGGCGAAATTTATAATATGCCGTTCAATATGAATACCTTCAGTAAAATGTGGGGAATCCGCACACCGGAAGAGGCGAAAACAATCATCGAAGAGCAGAGAAAAGCTGTTCCGGGAGAGCCGAAAAATCTGGAAGAGCAGGCGATCAAACTGGTTGGAAAAGATATTTATGAAAAGCTGGTTAAGGGTTATACAGAAAAGCAGTGGGGAAGAGACTGCAGTGAGCTGCCGAGCTTTATCATCAAACGGCTTCCGGTGCGCTTTACGTATGACAACAACTATTTCAATGACCTTTATCAGGGAATTCCAATTGGAGGCTATAACGTTCTGACAGAGCGGCTTTTTGAAAAAGCGGATGTACAGATAGGTGTTGATTTTCTGGAAAATAAAGAAAAGTACCTGGCGATGGGTGAGACGGTGATTTACACCGGAGCGATTGATGCGTTTTACGATTATGCACTTGGCAAGCTGGAATACCGTACGGTGCGCTTTGAAACAGAAGTGCTGGATACCGACAATTATCAGGGCGTGGCTGTAGTAAACTACACCGATCGGGAGACACCGTATACGCGTGTGATCGAACACAAGCATTTCGAATTCGGAACCCAGAAAAAGACCGTCATTTCCAGAGAGTATTCCACCGACTGGAAAGAGGGGATGGAGCCGTACTACCCGGTGAATGATGCCAGAAACCAGGAACTTTATCAGAAATATGCCGCACTTGCGGAAAAAGAAGAGAAGGTTATCTTTGGCGGAAGACTTGGAGAATACAAGTATTACGATATGGACAAAGTCATTGAGGCTGCACTGAACCAGTGGGAGAAAATGCAGCGGTAGGAAAAAGAACTGCAAACGGAAATCAATCAAAACGGACTGCACACTTGACAGCAGTCCGTTTTTTGACTATATTATAAACGATATCCGGCTGGAAAATACCGGAAAATAAGAAAATGAAAGAGGTCGTTATGAGAAAAGAATATGATGACGAGGATGAAATCCCGGAAAGACGCCATTCCTCAGGAAAGAAAAAGAAGAAATTCGGCTGGGTTAATGTGCTCACCATCCTTCTCGTAGTTGTACTGGTTGTGCTCGTCGGTGTCTATGCTGTAATCAATCACTATTACAGCAAGAGTAACTACGTAAGCGACGATAAAATCACGATCAATAAATCCACAGAGGTTGAGACCGAAAGTACCGGGTTGACTGATGAGGAGACGGATGCCCTGCAGTCTGAGATTTTAAATGAGACACAGGACATTGAACTTCCAAACAACAATAACGTGTACAACATTCTGCTGATCGGTGTTGACCGTCGTGACAAAACGTGGTATGGAAACTCCGATTCCATGATTCTGATGTCCATCAATAAAGATACAAAACAGATCCACATGACATCCTTTATGCGTGACCTGTATGCAAATATCCCGGATGTCGGTGTGAAAAAACTGAATGCAGCCTGCGCATATGGCGGCGGTCCGCTGGTTGTACGAACCATCGAGGACAACTACAAACTGCCGATTGACAATTATGCAAGTGTTGACTTCGATTCCATGATTGACATTATCGATGCCATCGGCGGAATCGAGCTTTCGCCGAGCGATGATGAAATCCGTGTAGCGAACCAATATGTTGATGAAATGTGCAGACTCCGTAATGTGGAGGCTTCCGCCCATCAGTATACAGCAGGCGGAGAGCAGCATGTGGATGGTTATCAGGCGGTTGCATATGCACGAATTCGTTACGTCGGAAACTCGGATTATCAGAGAACCGAGCGCCAGAGAGAGGTATTAAGCAAAATGATGCAGGAGATGAAATCTTCCAGCGTAACAGAACTGAGCGCGCTGGCAGATACCATTCTTCCGAGTGTCACCCATAACATCGATCAGTCTACACTGATGACGCTGATCGGCGAGCTGCCGACGATCCTCTCCTATGAGATTGTACAGAGCCGTGTACCATACGATGATCTGTACTCCAGCAAGGGTGAGATGCTTGTTCCGGATTTCTCGGCAACCATTTCCAGACTTCAGACAGAAATCTACGGATCTACTACCGTAAACGAATAAAAAAGAAACAAATGAAAAACCTCCTGTATCCGGCAAGAAAACCGGAGCCGGGAGGTTTTTTCTGCCCGAAAAACCGGAAAAAACCATAAGAAATTTGTAAGGTATTTTACCGGCGGATAACTTGAAATAG
>ERZ839741.1268-NODE-1268-length-27700-cov-5.994393_pt1 | contig 27700 bp, 19 predicted proteins | sample MGYA00519880_ERZ839741 | MGnify/ENA primary metagenome ERZ839741 (study PRJEB31850, sample SAMEA3708851) | human gut metagenome | biome: human gut; feature: human-associated habitat; material: faeces | place: China | collected 2014 ...
CAATGGTCGCCCCTACACATTCAATAGGGCAAGAATGTGATTTTTTGACACGCTGATTGCCCCTGCGGGGCATGCCCGGCCCCTACAGGGTGATGGAAGATTGCATGGGTGATCAAGGAAAAGGTGGGCGGGCGGCATGTATGCCGCCCCTACAGAGTGAACGGTAAGGCTGGTGGCGGGGAAAGATACACAGTGATCCCCCGGTACCTTGCAGGGGAGTAATGCGCTGCTGATTTTGGCCGCCGAAGTTCCCCGAAGAACAACAGACAAAGTGATATACACTCCGACTTGGCGTACTGTGAAAAGCAGTATGGGGAAATATCACTTTTTTCTGTAGAGAGCGGCCGGAGGATAGAGAAAATCGGTGAGCAATTTAATTGTCTGTATGAGAATGATCGGGATCATATGCATCCGAAGTTAGGAATGCAGGAGTGTCCCAATCTTCGAGTTTCGGCAAGCTTTCAGCAGGCACCGGTTGTCCCCAGCCTGCGGGCTCTTCCTCAATTCCGATAAGCCGGTAGGTCACGCGGTAGTTTTTGTCGCAGTAGTCAAGCTGTAGAACGGTGGCGAGTGCTGCTAAATCTTCTTCATTAGGCGATGCGATGTAAATGCGCCATTCGCACTCGTCCTCCGTTATCTCTGCCAGCGCCATAATCTCCTTGGCCATAGCGTGGGCGATGTGCTCATTAGGCTTGTCATAGCCCACTCCGTTTTTATCAAGAACCAGCTTACCATCCGCATAGGCCTCGGTGACGACCGCCTGCGAGGCAACCAGCACGGCGCGGGCCTTGGCAATGACCGCATTCTGCCGCGCCTTGTCTATGTAGCCGGTCAGCGAGGGCACCAGCAGCGCCGCCAGTGTCGCTAAAATTACCAATACAACAATTAGCTCCACCAAAGTAAAACCGGATGTCTTTTTAGAACTGCGGGATGCTTTCATGGCCGGACCCTCCTGCGCAAGACAGTATAATATCGTATAAAAACAGTATAAAATTGCAGGGACGGTCCCGTCAATGCGTAATAACGACAAAAATTGCTGCCGCCCTTTGTGATTTCTGCCCGCAGTGGCACTTCTTGCGCAGGGGGGCGCGGTATGCTATACTAACAGCAGGAAAAAATATCCGGGCATCACCGCGCACCGCACCGGCACGGGCGTTATGCAGCGATGCCCGGGTGCGATACCAGCCAAAAGGAGGTGCTGCGGATGACCCGCATTGCGATCGTGGAAGACGAGGCCACCGTCCGGGAGCAGCTGACAGGCTATGTGCAGCGCTATACACGGCAGTACGGTACATCGTTTGAGGTTTCGGCCTTTGCAAGCGGCATCGAGATCCTTGAGGAATACCGTCCGGTCTACGACATTATTTTTCTTGATGTTGAGATGCCGCATCTGGACGGCATGGAGACCGCCCGCCGCATCCGTGCGCTGGACAGCGATGTGCTGCTGATTTTTATTACCAACATGGCGCAGTATGCCATCAAGGGGTACGCGGTGGGGGCGCTGGATTATGTGCTGAAGCCCGTGCCGTATTTTGCCTTTTCGCAGCAGCTGCAAAAGGCTGTGAACCAGCTGACCCGCCGTGTGCGCCACTATCTGGCCGTTCCGGTGGACGGCGGCATGCGCCGGCTGGATGCGGCAGGCATCTACTACATTGAGAGTGAGGGCCACCGGATCCACTTTTACACCGAGGAGGGTGATTTCTCGGCCCCCGGTGCGCTCAAAACGCTGGAGGAAAAGCTGGCTGCGCAGCCCTTTGCGCGCTGCAACAGCGGGTATCTTGTCAATCTGGCACAGGTGTCCGGTGTGCAGCAGAGCGTTGTGCAGGTCGGTCCGTATGAGCTGCAGATCAGTCGCCCCAAGAGAAAGAGCTTCCTTGCGGCGCTGGCGGATTTCATCGGGGGTGAGGGGTAATGTCCGTTTTACCGGATGTACCGCGGCTGTACACGGCGCTGGCGGAGATCCTGGCCGCGCTGCTGTATGCGCAGGCACGGCCGCCCCGCACCGCAAAGCCGGTGTACTGGGCGATAACCGCCATCTGGGCGATTCTGCTGGCAGTGTTTTTACACCTGACTGGCCATGTGCCGCTTGCGTGGTGGGTGCCCTGCATGGTGACGGCCATTGCGGCGATGTATCTCTACCTCTGGGCCACGCGGGAGATGAACCTGCGGGAGGCCGGCTACAGCTGCGCGCGGGCGTTTGTTCTGGCGGAGCTGGCGGCCAGTCTGGAATGGCAACTGCACTGCTGGCTCTGGCCGCAGCGCGTGGGCGGCGAAATACCGGCGCTGCTGCTGTTGGTGGCTGTCTACGGCGCACTGTACGGGGGTCTGTACTGGCTGGAGCGCCGCCGCGTGATTGCCGCGCGGCTGAAGGTTACGGCGGCGGCCACGCTGATGGCAGCCGTTATGGCGCTGACTGTATTTGCTGTGAGCAACCTGAGCTTTATCGCCGAGGCACAGGCGACGATGAGTGTCTACTACATCCGCACGCTGGTGGATTTTGCTGGGGTGCTGATTTTGAGCGTCCAGCATGAGCAGCTGCGGGAAACGGCGCTGCACAGCGAGCTTTCCGCCATGGACGCTGTGCTGCACCGCCAATATGAGCAGTACCGCCAGAGCAAGGAGAATATACGCCTGATCAACCGGCGCTACCACGAATTGAAAATGCAGATTGCGGCCATCCGGGCCGAGCGGGATCAGGCCAAGCAGAATGCCGCTCTGGCGGAGATGGAGAGCGACATCCGCTGCTATGAGGCCGAGAACAAGACCGGCAACCCGGTGCTGGACACGCTGCTGACGGCTAAAAGCCTGTACTGCCAGCAGCACGGCATCAACATGACCTGTGTCGCAGACGGCACGCTGCTGAATTTTTTGACAACGGGGGAGATATGCACCATCGTCGGCACGGCGCTGGACAACGCCACCGAAAGTGTGCTGACCGAGCAGGACCCAGAAAAACGGCTGATCCGCACGGCTATCTACGCCCAAAACGGCTTTGTGATGCTGCGGTTTGAAAACTACTGCACCCAGCCCGTGGAGTTGGGCCCGGACGGTCTGCCACGCAGCAGCAGCCACGGCGGCTACGACCTGAAAAGTGTCCGCGCTGCCGCTGAGGCCCGCGGCGGCACCCTGACCCTGCACTGGGAAAACGAGTGGTTCACCCTGCGGGTGCTGCTGCCGCAGAAATGACCAACCGCTATGGTGTTGGCAGGTTGCACAACTGAACAAGCATGAACTTGGGCAAAACGCGCAGAAAATTTCCTGCGCGTTTTGCCTTTTTTGCAAAGTATGCACCAAAACCGGCAGGTTATGCAAAAAGTGCGCTGTTTTGCCTCGGCTCTGCTACAATAGAGGCAACACAAAGGCAACTGCCTGTGAATTGCAGAAAGAGGAGAAACACAAATGACGAAGCAACCGAAAGTCCGCAAGCCGCATCCCGTGCTGCATGGGATCGGGCTGGTACTGTCCGCGATATTGTTGGTCGCAGTGCTGGCCGGTACCTATGTCCTGTCCATGATGGCTACCATCATCGACAGCTTTATCGGTGCGCCCAGCGGCCATTATTCCGAGACCGAAATTGCCGACACCAAGCTGAAGGCCGAGGCCCTTGCCGCTGAGGTCGAGGCCGAGGGCACCGTGCTGGTGCAGAACAACGATAACACCCTGCCCCTGAACGCCGACACCAAAAAGGTCAATGTGTTCGGCTGGGCATCCACCGCATGGCTGGGCGGCGGCTCCGGCTCCGGCGGCGTAAGCAGCGTCAATACCGACCTGCTGGCTGCCCTGACCGCCTACGGTATTGGGTACAACACCGAGCTGACCGATATGTACAAGGACTTCCAGCCCGGCCGCGAATATCTCAAAACACTGAACAGCCGCCCCGAGCAGTCCGGCCGCCTGTACGAGCCTGACATCAACAACACCGCCTACTACACCCAGTCGATGCTCGATAACGCCAAGAATTACTCCGATACCGCCGTGGTCGTCATCGGCCGTCTGGCAGGCGAGAGCAACGATGCCACCAAGCAGCAGTACAAGCGCACCGAAAAGGGCGGCGACATCGTGGTGGACGACACCCGCACGATGCTGGAACTGACCACCGAGGAAGAAAATCTGCTGACCTATGTCGGTGCCAACTACAAAAACGTGGTCGTGCTTGTCAACTCCACCAATGTGATGGAGCTGGGGCAGTTGGAAACCATCCCCGGCGTGGACGCCTGCCTGATTGCCGGGCTGTCCGGCTCGGAGGCTGCCTCGGTCATTCCCGCTGTTTTGTGGGGTGAGAAGGAGCCGAGCGGTCGCACCGCCGACACCTGGGCCTATGATCTGACCACCGCCGCCAGCTACGCGAACGCTGGGCTTGAGGGCGTGGGTGCTTACGCCGATGCCGAGGGGCTCTACCCGGCAGACGGCACCACCTGCGGAAACCTCGATGCACCCTATGCCTATGAGCAGGTCTCCTATGTAGACTACGCCGAGGGCATTTACATCGGCTACAAATGGTACGAAACCGCTGACGCCGAGGGCTACTGGAGCAATGTTTCCAACGAGTACGGCACTGGGTATGACGGTGTTGTGCAGTATCCGTTCGGCTACGGTCTGTCCTACACCAGCTTTGACTGGGCTGTGACCGATGCCGCCGCCGATGGCAGCACCCTGACCAAGGACGGCGATGTGACGGTCAAGGTCACCGTTACCAACACCGGCGACCGCGCGGGCAAGGATGTTGTCCAGCTGTACTATACCGCCCCCTACATTGCTGGCGAAATCGAGAAATCCAGCGTTGAGTTGGCCGCCTTTGCCAAGACCAAGGAGCTGCAGCCCGGCGAGAGCGAGGAGGTCACCCTGACTGTCCCCGTAGAGAATATGGCCAGCTACGATGCCTACGATGCTAACCACAACGGCTTTGCCGGGTATGAGCTGGACGCCGGTGACTATATCTTTACCGTGCGCCACGATGCCCACACCGTGGACGATGCCGAGAAGGCAACCCTGACCTGCACGCTGCCCGCCAATGTGCAGTATCCGACCGACAGTGTCTCCGGCAGCGAGGTCGGCAACAAGTTCACCGGCAGCGATGCCATTGACGGCGTCAGCTTGGACGGCAGCGACTCCAACCAGAACATCACCTACATGACCCGCGCTGACTTTGCGGGCACCTTCCCCAAGACCAACACCCCCAGCCGCGCTATGACCGACAACGTCAAGGCACTGAATCTTTACACCGCCGATATGGCGAACGGCTACATCAATGAGGCCGACGAGGCCATCACCACCGGCGCAAAGAACGGTCTGAAGATTGAGGACAATGGCAAGACCACCGACCTCGGCTTCCAGCTTGGCGCTGACTTCAACGACCCGCAGTGGGATGCGCTGCTCGATGAGCTGACCGTGAATGAGATGGAAAATATGTACATCAACGCCTACGGCGGTCTGGCCGAGCTCAAGAGCGTCGGCAAGACCAAGAGCAAGGACGCTGACGGCCCCTCCCAGATTGGCGGCTTCACCGGTATGGGCGCTGGCACCGGCTTCCCGAGCTCCAGCACGCTGGCCCAGACGTGGAACGGCGAACTGGCCCAGGAGGAGGGCCGCACCATCGGCACGCAGGCTTTGCAGAACGGCTATACCGGCTGGTATGCGCCTGCCACCAATATGCACCGCAGCCCCTTCAACGGCCGTAACTACGAGTATTATTCCGAGGACAGCCTGCTGTCCGGCGTCATCTGCGGCAACACCGTGCAGGGCGCCAATGACGCTGGTGTCTACACCTACGTCAAGCACTTTATCTGCAATGACGGTGAAAGCGGCATCTACCGTGATTCTGTCTACACGTGGATGACCGAGCAGGCTCTGCGTGAGATCTATCTGCGTCCCTTCCAGATGCTGGTCGAGGACTATGACGCTGTCGGCCTGATGAGCAGCTACAACCGTATCGGCGCGGTCTGGGCTGGCGGCAGCGAGGCGCTGCTGACCGGCATCCTGCGTGACGAGTGGGGCTTTGACGGCGCTGTGATTACCGACTACTGCGACCATCACAGCTATATGAACGGCGACCAAGCCCTGCGCGCAGGCGGCAGCCTGTGGATGGCTGGCTTCATCGGCGGCAAGATGGCCTTTGAGACCGGCTCCAACAGCTATCTGCAGGCCCTGCGCCGCGCTGCAAAGCAGACACTGTATATGTATCTGCACGTCCGTGTGACCAACCGCGACTATGCCGAGAGCATCGGCGATACCACCGCGCTGCGCCACGACTTTAAGCCCGCTGTGCTCGGCTGGCGTCACCTTGTTGCGCTGATCGACCTTGTTGCCGTGGCACTGTTTGCACTGGCGATCCGCGGCATTGTCCGTGATGTCAAGCTGTACAAGGCCGCCAAGGCCGCGAGAGCCGAAAACAAGAACGCATAAAAATAACCCCCGCAATACCGCACAATGCAAGCGCATGACCGTGACTTGAAATTGCGCGGTATTGCCTTATAAAAAAGGAGTGCGTCCCCCTTGAAAAACGCTGAAATCATCGCAAAACTGAATCTGGAACAAAAATGCGCGCTGCTTTCGGGCGCGGGCACCTTCACCACGCGTGGCTGCCCCAAGGCGGGCGTGCCGTCCATCACCCTGTCGGACGGGCCGAACGGCGTGCGCAAGCAGGCCGGGGCTGCGGACCATCTGGGCCTGAATCCCAGCGTTCCGGCGACCTGCTTCCCGACTGCGGCCACCGTGGCCTGCAGCTGGGACCCCGCACTGGGCGAGGAAATCGGCCGCGCCATGGGCGAGGAGGCCGCTGCGCAGGAGGTTGCCGTGCTGCTCGGCCCCGGGCTTAACACCAAACGCAGCCCCCTGTGCGGACGAAACTTTGAGTATTTTTCCGAGGACCCGTATCTTTCGGGCAAGATGGCCGCCGCCTATGTGCGGGGTATCCAAAGCGAGGGCATTGCAGCCTGCCCCAAGCATTTTGCCGTCAACAGTCAGGAACTGCGCCGCATGGCGTCCGACTCCGTTCTGGACGAGCGCACGCTGCGCGAGCTGTACCTGACCGGCTTTGAGATCGTGGTCAAGGAGGCTGCGCCCAAGACCATCATGTCGAGCTACAACCTCGTCAACGGTACTTATGCCAACGAGAACGCCCATCTTCTGCAGGATATTCTGCGCAGGGACTGGGGCTTTTCCGGTGCCGTTGTGACCGACTGGGGCGGCTCCAACGACCATGCGCTCGGCGTAAAGAACGGCTCCACGCTGGAAATGCCCGCCCCCGGCGGTGACGCCGTGCGGGAGCTGCTGGCTGCTGTACAAAGCGGTAAGATCACCGAGGCGGATGTGGATGCCCGGCTGGACGAGCTGCTGACGCTGGTGCTGGATACAAGCGCTGCCGTGCAAAAGCACAGCCGCAGCTTTGACGCCGATGCGCACCATGCGCTGGCCCGCCGCGCCGCCGCCGAGAGCGCCGTGCTGCTGAAAAATGACGGCAGCATCCTGCCGCTGGTCGCCGGTGCAAGAGTTGCCGTTATCGGTGACTTTGCCGAAACACCGCGCTATCAGGGGGCTGGTTCGAGCGCCGTAAACTCTATCAAGGTCGATACGCTGCTTGATTGCCTTGCGCAGAGCGGGCTGCAGTGCGCAGGCTTTGCCGCAGGCTTTGACCGTCAGGGCCGCCCCGATGCCGACAAAAAGGCGCAGGCCGTGGCACTGGCCCAAAAGGCCGACACGGTGCTGCTCTGTCTGGGTCTGGATGAGATCAAGGAGAGCGAGGGCCTTGACCGCGTGGACATGAAGCTTGCCGATAACCAGATCGAGCTTTTGCAGGCGGTCGAGCAGGCTAATCCCAACACGGTGGTGGTCCTGAACGCCGGTGCATCGCTGGAAACGCCGTGGCTGGCCCACTGCAGGGCGCTCGTCTATGGGGCGCTGGGCGGGCAGGCCGGTGCCGGTGCCATGGTGGATGTGCTGACCGGCAAGGTCAACCCCGGCGGTAAGCTGGCCGAGACATGGGCCAATGCCTATGAGGAAACCCCCGCCAGGGATAACTTTGCCGGGGCAGGCCGCACCGTGCAGTACCGTGAGGGACTGTATGTCGGCTACCGCTATTACCAGACCGCCGGGGTGCCGGTGGCGTTCCCGTTCGGCTACGGCCTGAGCTACACAAGCTATGCCTATTCCGACCTGAAGGTCACTGCCGACAGTGTGAGCCTGACCGTGACCAACACCGGTGCGCATGACGGCGCGGAGATCGTGCAGGTCTATATCGCAAAGCCCGGTGCGGAGATCTTCCGCCCTGCGCAGGAGCTAAAGGCCTTTGCAAGGGTGCCGCTTGCGGCAGGGGAGAGCCGCACGGTTACGCTCCCGCTCGATGACAAGGCGTTCCGCTACTGGAACACCAGAACCGATGGCTGGGAGATCGAGGGCGGCCGGTATGAGGTCCGTGTCGGTGCCTCCAGCGCGGACATCCGCCTGACGGCCGATGTTGACATCCGCGGCACCAATGCCCCCGACCCCTATGCCGGCAAGGCGCTGCCGCACTACAAGAGCGGCAGTGTGCAGAATGTGCCCGATGCCGAGTGGGAGGCCCTGCTCGGACATCCCATTCCGCGGGACAAGGTCAAAATCGACCGCAACATGACGCTGGGCGAGCTGAACCACAGCCGCAGCCCGCTGGGCTGGCTGATCTGGGCCGTGCTGACAGCACTGCTGAACGCCAGCTTCAAAAAAGGCAAGCCCGATCTGAATGTGCTGTTCCAGTACAACATGCCGCTGCGCGCGCTGGCCAAAATGACAAGCGGTGCCATCAGCATGGGCATGGTGGACGGCCTTGTCATGGAGCTGCAGGGCTTCTGGATCATCGGCCTTGTACGGGTCATCTATGAAGCTGTTAAAAATCAAATTCTGAACGCGCAGATGGAACGCCGCCTGCGCAACGACTGAAGGGAGACTATATGAAAGCGTGGAATACCTTTGCAGCCAGGCACCCTGCCGCCGCCCAATGGGTGCGCGAGGGCGGGCTGTTCGTCATCGTATCAAACCTTATCACGGTGTTCAAATACCTGCTGCTGCAGTTTCTGCCTGCGGCGTTTGCCGGGCTGCCGGTCGTGGACTTCGGCTGGCCGGGCATCCCGGTCACACTCTTCGGAGAGACCTTCCGCTGGAATATTCTGGGCTATGACGCTGCCCACGGCGGCCTGCCGTACTTTTGCGCCTATATGGTGGCAATGGTGGTGGGGGAGTGCATCAACTTTCCGATCCAGCGCAGCTTTGTGTTCCGCAGCAAGGGCAATTTAGGCAAGCAGATCGCGTGGTATGTCCTTGCGTTCTGTGCCATTACCTGCATTGTCAACTCCATCAACTGTGTATGGGTCGCAGTGGCGGGACTTCTGGTGCCGGACTTCATCTACAACATCGGTACGACCGTACTCAACGGCGGTATCTCAATGGTCATCTTCTTCTTCGTCAACAAGATCATCTTCCCGGAAGGGGAGGCTAAGAAGGCATAAGGATAGCCACCGGACAGCTTTGCGCTGTCCGGGGGCTTGTTTATTTGCACACTGAAAGGTGCGATGCAGGCATCAACCTCCGCATCGCTGCATAGAACGCGGTATTGCCTTACAAATAATTCACTGCCAGAATCGCCGCCCCCAGCACGACCAGCACAACACCGGTGGCGCGGTTCAGAGTGGCGGGCGCGGCCTTGTTGGCAAACTTGGCGGCAATACGCGCCCAAAGCAGGGTGCTGACAACACAGCAGATAAGGCAGAATACATCCGGCATACCGCCAATGGCGAAATGGCTGGCCGAGCCGGTGAACGCCGTAAAAGCCATGATAAAGACGCTGGTGCCCACGGCGGTTTTCAGCTCATACCCCAGCACCGAGGTCAGGAGCAGCAGCATCATCATGCCGCCGCCTGCGCCGATAAACCCGCAGATGAACCCGACACCCGCACCGCAGAGCAGGGACTGCACAAACCGCTTGTCTGCGCTCACGGCGTTCATTGAGCTTTTGGTGGTCATGACCGGCCGCACAATGAATTTTACGCCCAGCAGGAGGGTCATAAAGGTGGAAAAGCCGCCCATCGTGCGGCCGGGCACAAGGCTGGCCACATAGCTGCCCACCAGCGTGAAGCAAAGCACCGAGGCCATCATGACAGCGCCGTTTTTGATATCCAGATTCCCGCTTTTGCCGTAGGTATAGGCAGAGACGGCGCTGGCCAGCACATCGCTGGCCAAGGCAATGCCAACAGCCATGTAGGGGTCCATCCCTAGAAAGGTGATGAGCATGGGGCTGATGACCGCTGCCGCGCTCATGCCGGCAAAGCCGGTTCCCAGCCCGGCCCCGATGCCTGCGATAAAGCAGACGATAAATGCGATAAGATATGTCATAGGGTTACTCCTTTTTCAGCTGACGCTGGATGTTTGCGTCCATGCGGGACAGATATTCCTGCAGCCTCTGCTGCTCCTCTGCGGTAAAGCCCTCAAACAGCGGCTCGACCGTTCGGTGCTGTATCTCTGCCAGTGCGGCGGCGATGCGCTGACCGTCCGCAGTAAAGGCCAGCAGCCGCTGGCGGCGGTTGGCCGGGGCGGTGCAGACCGACAGCACGCCGCGGCTGCGCAGCCGCTCTACCGCTGCCGATACATTGGATTTCGCCAGCCCGCGGTAGCGGCAGATGTCCCCGGCGGTGTGACATTCAGGGTTGTTGTGCAGAAACAGCAGGATGTCGATCTCCAGCTGGTTAAGCCCATATGCCGCAGAGGCGGCCTCAAACTGCGCGGCATAGTATTTTTTGTAGTGCTGTATATAGGATAATACAGGCAGCACAGAGAGCCCTCCCTTACAAGTAATAAAAAGAACAGTTCTAATTATAACTATCTGAACTGCTGATGTCAATACAAAGCGCCGTATAAACAAAAAAATCCCGCCGGAATACGGCGGGATTTCTGGTGGACCTGGAGGGATTCGAACCCTTGACCTCTCGGATGCGAACCGAACGCTCTCCCAACTGAGCTACAGGCCCATGTCTTTGCGACTAAACCAGTGTAATCCATTTTGCGCAAAAAGTCAAGAGCAAAACAAGAATTTTGTGGGGCCAAGGGGGGACAGGTCGTGTAACATACGATTTTTATTGCGGGTGGCCATTTTCCGCACGCTTATTGCGCTACGCTATAAATAGTGCTATAATAATACAAATCTTGCTCTGGCCGTATAAAATCGTATACGCGGTTTGGATTGAACCAGCACAGGTGTTGCACTATAGTATTTTTAAGCAAACGGGAGCAACATTATGTGGAGGGAGATTTTTGTATGGATACGCAACGGATCGCAAGCTATCGGCGGGAATTTTCTGCACTGGCAGACCTGCAGGCGGCTGGGACCGTGACCTATTCACTGCTGCGCGAGGCAGACGCCTTTGTCGTCTGCGTGCAGCGCGATGAAGAACCGCCGGTGGAGCGGATGCTGTGCGACACAGAGGAGGAGCGCGCCGGGATGCTGACACGCTTTCTGTATGAAAATGCGGTGGAGCCTGACCAGATGCCCGCAATCCTCCGGGATATCTGCGGATGGGCGGTGGGCTGAGATGGCAGTGGCATTGATGGACAGGGCTGCCGGGCAGGCCAAACTCCCGGAAACACCGGCCGTTGTGGCACTTTTTGCGTTCGGCTCCCGCCTTGACCGGGATACGATGCAGCTGTTTGCCCGGACCCACAGCGAGGAGGTCCGCGCGGCGGCAATCGCATCCACCGGGCAGGAGGTACTGGAGCTGCTGCACGGCGGCCTTCGCCCGCAGGTGCTGGTGCTGGACGCGCTGCTCACAAAGCCTGCCGTGACGCAGGTACTGCAGGAGATCGGCAAAATGGATCTGAATCCGGAGCCGGCTGTGCTGGTGCTCGTGCCTGTGCCGGAGGAGACGGCCGCCCGCCGTGCGCTGGGGCTGTTCTCCCGGTATGAGGTCATGCTGCGCCCCTACGGCATGAAAAACCTCTTTGATGAGATCTACCGCATGGGCACCGATGAGGAAGAAAACCGCCTCTACCGGCTGCGCCGCTGCTGTGAGGAAGTGCTGGAAGGCTACGGCGCACCCACGACCCTGAACGGCTACCGCTACGCCGAGCGGATGCTGCTCTACGCCCTGTATGCGGACAAGCCGCAGCCGATCGGCGTTTTGCAGCAGTATGTCGCAACGGAGGAGGACATCGAGGTCGGAACGGTGACCTCGGCACTGAACCGGCTATCCGCCGGCATGGCAAGGCGCGGCACCGATGCGTACCGGGCGCTCTGCCTGCGGTGCGGCCGCCCGGAGGACGGTGTGCTTTCCAACGGACAGCTTTTTAAAGGAATGCTTCAGCAGCTGCGCGGCCGGTTCCGCCGTGTGTTTGACGGCATGGAAAACGCTTTTGAGGTCCTGCTTGACCAGCTTGAGCACCCCCTGAGCCCGGCGGACCGCGCCGGCATGGCGCAGCTTGTGCAGGATATGCAGACGCAGCTGCTCGGCGCGCGCCGTCTGGGGGATCAGGCCTCCGATGCGGCGACAGCCGCCGTGCTGCACAGCACCTGCGTGCCGCGCCCCATCGACCTGCTGAGCCAGCTGGGCGAGATCTGCGACATCCTGCGGGAGGAGGCCGCCCGGTATGACCTGCCGTTTACGATCGAGCTGCAGACCGCCGGGCAGAGCGTGCTGCCCACGGTGGGGGATGCGGCCCTTCTGAACGGCCTGATGACGAACCTGATCTCCAACACGCTCTCCGCAGACGCGGGGGCCTGCATTACGCTGCACTGTGAGCCCGGGCTGTTCTGCTACCGGGACAACGGCCCCGGTCTGCCGCCCGATGCAAAGGCGCTGCTGACCGATGGCTGCTGGAGCGCCCGGCTGCTCTATGCGGGCGGGCTGGGGCTGCCGCTCATCGCGGCCTACACAAAGGCCATGGGCTGGTCGCTGGCCGTGGGGCCGGGGCCGGGCACGGAGCTGCGCTTCACCCTGCCGCCCGCGCCGCCGCTCGATGACCTGATGCTGGAATCCCCCATGGAGCGCATGGCCGAGCAGCAGACCCGGCGGCTGGCGCTGCGCCGTGAGCTGGCTGTGCTGCAGGCACAGGAATTGCTGTAAAATGACATGGCACCGTTGTCCCGGCAGGGAAGCGGTGCTTTTTTTGCTGCACCGCTTTACTTTGCGCGCAAATTATTGTAAAATGTAATACAAAAAGAATGGTTTACTATGCCTGTACGGCAGGGTAGACCGCCAAAATAACTACAGGTGGTGTTTTTTATGGCAATTCAGTATAAACGTATTCTTCTGAAGGTCAGCGGCGAGGCACTTTCCGGCCCCAAGGGCACGGGCTTTGATGAGGAAACCATCGCCTCTATCTGTGCCGGCATCAAGGCGGCGCACGATCTGGGTGCGCAGATCGGCATTGTTGTGGGCGGCGGCAACTTCTGGCGCGGCCGTTCCAGCGGCAAAATGGACCGCATGGACGCCGACAAGATCGGCATGCTGGCTACCGTCATGAACGCGCTGGCCGTCAAGGATGCACTGCGCCAGCAGGGCGTGGAGGCCGTTGTCATGACCAGCTCCTTTATGCCGCAGGTGGCCGAGTGCTTCACCAGCGACAAGGCCATCGCTGCGCTGGAGAGCGGCAAGATCGTTGTGTTCGGCGGCGGCACCGGCAACCCCATCTTCTCCACCGATACGGCCAGCGCGCTGCGCGCACTGGAGATCAGCGCCGATGCCATGTTCAAGGCTACGATGGTGGACGGTGTCTACGATAAGGACCCCCACAAGTATGCCGATGCCGTGCGCTATGATACGCTGACCTTTACCCGCGTGCTGGACGAGCGTCTGGCCGTTATGGACTCCACGGCCGCGACCCTCTGCCGTGATAACGGCCTGCCCATCCTTGTGTTTGATCTGGGCCAGCCCGAGAATATCGCCAAGGCTGTGCAGGGCGAGATGGTCGGCACCCTTGTGAAGGAGTAAATCAAAAAAGCTGAAGCTTTGAAAAATTCATAATTTTCCCCTATACTATTTTACGAATAAGGAGAATCTTACTATGAGCAGCACGACCAAACCCTTTGAAGAAAAAATGAACGCCAGCGTCAACCATCTGGTCCATGAGCTGGCTTCCATCCGCGCCGGCCGCGCCAACCCCGCCATCCTCGACAAGGTGGCGGTGGACTACTACGGCAGCCCCACGCCCATCCAGCAGATCGCTGCTGTGGCTGTGGCCGAGGCCCGCATCCTGACCATCTCCCCGTGGGACCGCTCGATGCTCAAGCCCATCTCCAAGGCAATCCAGACCAGCGACATCGGCATCAACCCCATTGATGACGGTCAGGTCATCCGTCTGGTATTCCCGGCTCCGACCGAGGAGCGCCGCAAGCAGCTGACCAAGGATGTCAAGAAGCAGGGCGAGGATGCCAAGACCGCCGTGCGCAACATCCGCCGCGATGCGATAGACAAGGTCAAGGCCATGAAGAAGGCCGGCGAGATCACCGAGGACGATCAGAAGAAGCTGGAGGAGGAGACCCAGAAGCTGACGGACAAGTATGTCAAGATGATCGACGACACCTGCGCCGACAAGAACAAGGAGATCATGGAGGTCTGATCTCTCCATGAACGATAGCCTGTGCGGGCATGTCATCTGACACGCCCGCATAGGCTGTTATTGCAAGAAAATCTATTCCGCGAAAGGGAATCACTGTTTATGAAGACCCGCATCATCACTGCCATTGTCGGCCTGGGCGTTCTGGCCGTTGTACTGGCGTTTTTCGACACCTTCCTGTTTGACCTGGTGCTCAGTGCCATCTGCCTGCTGGCCATCCATGAGGTCTTTTCCGCTATGGGCTTTGGCAAAAAGCAATGGTATCTGTATGCCGGTGCTGTGCCGCTGACCCTGCTGGTCATGCTCAGCAGCTCACAGATGGTGCGCGGGTTGCTGCTGCCGGTGGCGTTCCTGACCGTGCTGTTCTACAATGTCTGCCAGATCACGCATGTCCAGACGCTGGATTTCGGCAAGCTGACGGGGTTTGTCTACTTTTCGGGCGTGATCACCTTCTGCTTTTACTCGCTCATCCATCTCAAGCGGATGCTGCCCTTTGCGCAGTATCGCTATGATGCCATCTATTTCATCCTGCTGATCCTCTGCTTTGCATGGGGCGGGGACACCGCTGCCTACTTTGCGGGCCGCGCCTTCGGCAGGCACAAGCTGGCCCCCATTGTCAGCCCCCACAAAACGGTGGAGGGCGCTGTGGGCGGCGTGCTGGGCAGCATGGCCGCCGGCTGCGTGCTGACACTGGTCTACTCGCTGCTGTCAAAGACCTATAATGTGCTGAGCATCCATGTGCTGGCGCGGCACTATATGGTGCTGCTCGGCATGGGTGCCGTGGCATCGGTGCTGGGCATTCTGGGCGATCTGTTTGCCTCTGCCGTCAAGCGTCAGGCGGGCATCAAGGACTACGGCACGATTTTCCCGGGGCACGGTGGTATTCTCGACCGCTTTGACAGCGTTATGTTCATTGCGCCGTTCGTTTCCATCGCGGTACGCTATTTCTTCTATCTGCTGTGAGGAATGTACAATGAGTAAAGTTATCACACTGCTGGGCTCTACCGGTTCAATCGGCACCCAAAGCCTCGATGTCTGCCGCATGCACGGCTATGAGGTGTTCGGTTTGTCAGCCAACTCCAGCGTAGACAAGCTGCTGGCCCAGATCGCTGAATTTCACCCGAAGTATGTGGCTGTCACCGACCCGGCCGCGTTCGACAGGCTGTCCGCCGCGCTGGCGGGGCAGACGGGCGCGCCCAAGCTGCTGAAGGGGGCGGACGGCCTGCGTGAGCTGGCCGCCATGGACGGCGCAGGCACGGTGCTGAACGCTGTTGTCGGCATTGCCGGTCTGGATGCCTCGCTGACGGCTATCGAGAGCGGCCATGATCTGGCGCTGGCCAACAAGGAGAGCCTTGTCACCGGTGGCCATCTGGTGACCGATGCCGTCAAAAAGCACGGTGTTCACCTGCTGCCTGTGGACAGTGAGCACAGCGCCATCTTCCAGTGCCTGCAGGATCAGCACAGCGCCAAAACGCTGGAAAAGATCCTGCTGACCGCCTCGGGCGGGCCGTTCTTCGGCATGGGCACCGAGGAGCTGCGCACCAAGACGAAGGCGGACGCCCTCAAGCACCCCAACTGGAACATGGGTGCAAAAATTACCATCGATTCTGCCACCCTGATGAACAAGGGCCTTGAGCTGATCGAGGCTGCGTGGCTCTTCGGTCTGCCGGAGGACAAGATCCAGATCGTTGTCCAGCGGGAGAGCATCATCCATTCCGCTGTGCAGTTTGCCGATCATTCCATCATCGCGCAGCTTGGTGTGCCGGATATGCGCATCCCCATTCAGTACGCGCTGACCTGGCCGGAGCGTCTGCCCAGCCCGGTGCCGGAGCTGGATTTCACGGCACTGACCAAGCTGAGCATCGCCACTGCGGATGACGAGACCTTCCGCTGCCTCAAGGCCTGCAAGAAGGCGATCCGCAAGGGCGGTCTGGCCCCCTGCGCCGCCAACGGCGCGAATGAGGCTGCCGTGGCGCACTTCCTGCGGGACGAGATCGGCTTCCTCGACATCGGCCGCCTTGTGGAGGGCATCGTGGACAGCGATTCCTTCGGCGGGGATTACACGCTTGCCGATGTCCATGAGTGCGACCGCATGGCGCGAGCCTATGTGGAGGCACATATCTAAAAATTCCGCTTTGCCTTCCCCTGCGGGGGAAGGTGGCTGCGCTCGTCGCAGCCGGATGAGGGGCGGCCTACCCATGGCAGCCCGGTATTGTTTTGTGCAAAAATATTAACTTGCGAGGTGCCTATGACTGCATTGCTGACCGGGCTGGCATCGCTGCTCGTGTTCGGCGGCGTTGTTCTGGTGCATGAGCTGGGCCACTTTATGGCGGCCCGGCATTGCGGTATCCATGTTGAGGAATTTTCCATCGGCTTTGGCCCGCGCCTGTGGTCGGTTCAAAAAAACGGTACGACCTATTCACTGCGCCTTTTCCCGCTGGGCGGCTACAACCTGTTCAGTCAACCCCCGGAGGAGGACGCCGACCCGCCGGCGGAGGAGAGCGCCCCGCCGCGCAAAGCTGCGCTGTTCCCGCTGACGGTCAGCGGGCAGCAGTTTGAGCAGGCCGCGGCATGGCAGCGCTTTTTTGTGACGCTTTGCGGTGCGCTGATGAATTTTCTGCTTGGCATGGCGGTGCTGCTGGTGCTGGTCCTCTCGCAGGGGCGGCTCGGCAGCACAACGGTAGCGGATTTCGGCGAGAATGCCAAGAGCGCCGCTGTCCTGCAAAAGGGGGATGTCCTTCTGCAGGTGGACGGTAAGCCCTGCCGCACGGTCTACGCACTGTCTGATCTGTTTGACGGCACCGAAAAGATGCATACCATGAAGGTGCTGCGCGGCGGCGAGGTCGTGAGCCTGCCCGCCGTGACGGTCAGCCCAACGCTGGATGAAAACGGCCGTGTGCAATACGCCACAGACTTTCGGGTGGCAGCGCAGCCCTTATCGGTGCACAGCACTCTGGCCATGGCGGGGGAGCTGTTCCGCTATTACAGCGGTGCGATTCTGGGCGGCTTCTGGCAGCTGTTTACCGGCAAGGCGGGCATGGAGGATCTCTCCGGCCCGATCGGCACGGTGTCGGCAGTCAGTCAGGCTGTGCGGTACGGCTGGCGGGATGTGCTTTCCCTGATGGCTCTGCTGACGATCAATGTGGGCATCTTCAACCTGCTGCCCATTCCCGCGCTGGACGGCTGCAAGCTGCTCTTTCTTGCGTGGGAGGGGCTGACCGGCCATCCTGTACCCCTGCGCGCGCAGAGCTTTATCAACACGGCGGGCATGGTTGCCCTGCTGTGGCTCATGATTTTGGTAACGATGCAGGACATTACACGATTCTTATAAGGAGAACTACGATGCAGCGTCAACTGAAAAAAGAAGTCAAGATCGGCAATCTCAAGATTGGTGGCACAAACCCCATCGCCGTACAGACGATGCTGAATGTGCCCGTCAAGGATATTGCGGGCAATGTGGCACAGGCGCAGCGCGTTGCGGCCGCCGGCTGTCAGATCGTCCGCGTGACGGTGCCCACCCCGGCGGACGCCGCCGTTGTGGCTGCTATTAAAGAGAAGGTGGGCATCCCCGTTGTTGCGGACATCCACTTTGATTACCGCGCCGCGCTTGCCGCGCTGGATGCCGGTGCCGATAAGATCCGCATCAATCCCGGCAACATCGGTGATGATGACCGCGTCAAGGCGGTGGCCGATGCCTGCAACGCCAAAAATGTACCCATCCGCATCGGCGTCAACGGCGGCAGCCTTGAAAAGCATATTCTGGCCAAGTACGGCGCGCCCGTGCCCGAGGCCATGGTGGAGAGCGCCATGTACCATGTGCGCCTGCTGCAGAAGTTCGACTTTGACAACATCGTCATCTCGATCAAATCCAGCAATGTGCCCCGCATGATGGCGGCCTACCGCCTGCTGGCCAGCCAGACCGATTACCCCCTGCATGTCGGCGTGACCGAGGCGGGCGGCAACCGGATGGGCCTGATCAAATCCGGCATGGGCATCGGCGGTCTGCTGATGGAGGGCCTTGGCGATACGCTGCGTGTCAGCCTGACCGATGAACCCGAGAACGAGGTCTATGCCGGCTATGACATCCTGCGCGCGGCAGGCTACGCCGTGGCAGGCCCCGAGATCATCAGCTGCCCGACCTGCGGGCGCACCCAGTACCCGATGATTGAGATCGCCAACGAGGTCGAGCGCCGTCTGCGGGACGAGGGCTTCAAAAAGCCGCTCAAGATCGCCATCATGGGCTGTGTTGTCAACGGCCCGGGCGAGGCGTCCGATGCCGACATCGGCATTGCCGGTGGCAAGGACGAGGCCCTGCTCTTCATCCGCGGTGAAAAGATCCGTATGCTGAAGGGCGACATTGTAGGGCAGCTGCTGGAAGAAATTCATAAAATGTAACCCATAAAGCCTTCCCCCGCGGGGGAAGGTGGCCCCGCAGGGCCGGATGAGGGGCGCGTCTGCCTTGCCGCCCTTTTACCGGGCAATGATGGTAAGCCCGCCCCTCATCAGTCCGCTTCGCGGACAGCTTCAGTCTCCGCGCTAAGAGCCGCCTCCGGCGGTTGCGCTTCGACACGCGCCTGCGGGCGCAGCCCCGAGGGGGAAGCCAACCCTCGTAGGGGCGGATGCCTGCATCCGCCCGCGGGGCGTCGGGGACGCCGCCCCCTACAACATGCTATCCACTTGTGAGGTAAAATTCCTTTGAAACCATTCGTCACCCAAGTCTGGCCGCAGTTTACGGCGGACCAGCAGTTCTGTGCGGCGTTCGGCAGTGTGCTGGTCGACCGCGTGGAGCTTTACCGCACAAAAAGACAGGTCGTGATCTGCCTGCGCAGTGCTGAACCTCTGGATCAGGCGCTGTGCGGGCGTCTTTGTGCATCCCTTTCCGAGGTGTTTGCCGGGTATGAGCTGCAGATTCGCAGCTATTTTGCGTACCAAAGCATCACCCCGGAGGCGGTGCGCCTTATGCTTGAGGAACTGAAGCAGCGGGGCATGCCGGTCAACGGCTTTCTCGACAAGGCCCAGCCTGTCACCTTCGGGGAGGACGGAATCACCATCCATGTCAATGCGGGCCGCCAGATTCTGGAGAGCGTGGAGCTGCCCCGCGTGTTGGCAGAGCTTATTCAGGAGCGCACCGGCGCACTGCCCATCGTGCGGCTGGCCGATACCGGCAACACCCGCACCGAGGAGGAGTTTGAGCAGTACCTGCAGGAGAAAGCGCCTGTCGTCAAGTTTGAGGCCAAGGAAACGCCGCCCGACTTTACGATCGAGGGGCTGGCCCTTACCAATAAGCCGGTCAAGCTGTTCTACGGCAAGACCTTCAAGCCGACCGACATCCGCCATCTGAACGATCTGGGGGACGGCGGCAAGGTGACGGTCTGGGGCGATGTGTTTGCCACCGAGGTCAAGGGCAGCCGCCGCAAGATTTATTTTACCTCCATCACCGACTATTCCGGCTCGGTCAACCTCAAGGTGTTGGGGGACGAGGACGCCGATATGTCCAAGTGGGAGGGCCTCAAGCCCGGCACAACCCTGATTGTGCGCGGCAACTATATGTATGACAAGTACGAGCATGACTTTGTCATCCTGCCCTACGATGTTCTGCAGGTTGAGCGCGAGCAGCGGCAGGACACTGCGCCCGAGGGGCAAAAGCGGGTCGAGCTGCACCTGCATACCAAGTCCAGCTCAATGGACGGCTTCAACGATCCCGGCAAGATTGTGCGTCTGGCGCACCGCATGGGCCACCGCGCCATTGCCATCACGGACCACGGTGTGTGCCAAGGCTATCCGGAGGCCATGCTGGCCACCGATGCCATCCACGAAACCGACCCCAACTTCAAGCTGATCTACGGCTGCGAGGCCTATTTTGTCGATGATATGATCCCCGCCGTCTACGGCGCGGCGCAGATGCCGCTGTCCGGCTCGTTTGTCGTGTTCGACACTGAGACGACCGGCCTTGACGCTAACACCGAGCGGCTGACCGAAATCGGCGCCGTCTATGTGGAAAACGGTAAGATCAACGAGGAAAAGAAATTCTGCACCTTCGTCAACCCCGGCAAGCCGATCCCGCAGAAGGTCGTTGACCTGACCGGCATCAACGATGCCATGGTGGCCGATGCCCCCACGCCGGAGGAGGCCATCCGCGCTTTTAAAGAATTTTGCGGGGACAACATTCTTGTGGCCCACAACGCCCACAGCTTTGATATGCTGTTCATCCGCAAGGCGGGGGAGAAGGCGGGCGTCAGCTGGGACGAGAACACCTATATCGACACGCTGCCGATGGGACAGGCGCTCTTCCCGGGGCTGCGCAACTACAAGCTGGACACGATCAACAAGCATCTTGAGATACCGCCCTTCAACCACCACCGCGCTGTCGATGACGCCATGGCGCTGGCCAGAATCTATGAGGTCATGCTGACCGACCTCGAGGAAAAGGACATCCACGCGGTCGAGGCCATCAACACCGGCCTTGGCGGCAACAAAGAGGTGCTGAAAAAGAAATACTACCACCTGATTATTCTGGTGCAGAATCAGGTCGGCTTAAAAAATCTCTACCGCATCGTCAGCGCCGCCCACACCCAGTATTTCTTCAAAAAGCCGCGCGTGCCGCGCAGCCTGCTCAACCAGTACCGCGAGGGCCTGCTGCTCTCCCCGGCCTGTGAAGCGGGCGAGCTTTACAGGGCGATCGTCGCGGGCCAGCCTTACGAGCAGCTGCTGCGCATCGCCGATTATTACGATTATCTCGAGGTGCAGCCCCTCGGCAACAATGAATTTATGGTTCGCAACGGGCAGGTGGACTCGATCGAGGCGATCAAGAACTTCAACCGCACCGTCATACAGCTGGGCGAGGACCTGCACAAGCCGGTCGTGGCCACAGGCGACTCCCACTTTCAGGAGCCGGAGGACTGGATCTACCGCGCAGTCCTGCAGGCCGGCAACGGCTTTAAGGACGCCGACAATCAGGCACCGCTCTACTTCCGCACGACGCCCGATATGCTGGAGGATTTCAGCTACCTGCCGCAGGAAAAGGCGTATGAAATTGTGGTGACCAACCCCAACAAGATCGCAGCCACCATCGACAACAACCTGCGCGCCATCCCCAAGGGCACCTACCCGCCCAGCATCCCCGGCGCCGAGCAGGAGCTGCGCGATGACACATGGAAGCATGCCGCGCGGGACTATGGCGCGCCGCTGCCCGATGTGCTGCAAAAGCGGCTGAAAAAGGAGCTGGATTCCATCTGCGGCCATGGCTACGCCGTTTTGTATGTCATCGCCGTGCGTCTGGTGGCCTACTCCAACGCGGGCGGCTATCAGGTCGGCAGCCGTGGCTCCGTCGGCTCATCGGCCGTTGCGCACTTCTCCGGCATTTCGGAGGTCAACTCGATGCCGCCGCACTACCTGTGCCCCAACTGCAAGCACAGCGAGTGGATCAATGACGGCATCCACTTTGACGGCTTTGATCTGCCCGACAAAAGCTGCCCGGTCTGCGGCAAGCCGATGATCGTGGAGGGACACGACATCCCGTTCGAGACCTTCCTCGGCTTCTACGGCGACAAGGAGCCTGATATCGATCTGAACTTCTCAGGCATGTATCAGTCCTGTGTGCATCGCTACACTGAGGAGCTTTTCGGCAAGGAGAATGTGTTCAAGGCGGGCACTGTTTCCGGTTTGCAGGATAAAACGGCCTACGGCTATGTCAAAAAGTACCTTGAGGAACGCGGCCGTACCGTCAACCGTGCCGAGGAAAACCGCCTTGTCATCGGCTGCACCGGCGTAAAGCGCACGACCGGCCAGCATCCCGGCGGCATGGTCGTTGTGCCTGATACCTTTGACATTTATGATTTCTGCGCCATCCAGCACCCGGCGGACGATGTCAAGGGCGGTCTGCTGACCACCCACTTTGAATTTAAATACCTGCACGACACGCTGCTCAAGCTGGACGAGCTGGGCCATGATGTGCCGACCTTCTACAAATTCTTTGAGGAATACTCCGGTATCCCCATTGACTCGGTCCCGATGAATGATGAAAAGGTCTACAGTCTGCTGACCAGCCCGGCCGCGCTCGGCGTGACCGAGGAGCAGATCGGCTCGCGCACCGGAACCTTCGGCATTCCGGAGATGGGCACAAACTTTGTGCGCCAGATGCTGCTGGATGCCCAGCCGAAGAATTTTTCTGAGCTGATCCAGATCTCGGGCCTGTCCCACGGCACCGATGTCTGGACCGGCAACGCGGACGAGCTGATCCGCTCGGGCACCTGCACGATCGCAGAGGTCATCGGCTGCCGTGACAGTATCATGCTGTACCTGCTGCGCAAGGGGCTGGAACCGAAGATGTCGTTTGACATTATGGAGGCCGTGCGTAAGGGTAAGGTCGCCAAGGGCGGCTTCAAGCCCGGGTGGGAGGAGGCCATGCGTGAGCATGATGTGCCCGACTGGTATATCGAATCCTGCCGCAAGATCAAGTATATGTTCCCCAAGGCCCACGCCGTGGCCTACCTGATGGCGGCCATCCGCCTGATGTGGTTCAAGGTCTACCACCCGGCGGTGTTTTATGCCGTCTACTTTACGGTGCGCGGCGCGGACATCGACTATGAGGCCGCTGTCGGCGGTGTCCGCGTGGCCAAGCAGCACCTGAAGGACAACGAAAAGATCCCCAAGGATGAGCGCACCGCCAAGGACGATGACGCCTTGGTCAGCCTGCAGCTGGAAAACGAGATGCTGCAGCGCGGCTGCGAGTTTTTGCCGATCGAGCTGGGCAAGAGCTATGCCAGCAAGTATGTGGTCGAGGACGGCAAGGTCCGTCTGCCGTTTACGGCCATCCGCGGTCTGGGCGATGCCGCCGCTGTGGCGCTTGAGCAGGCCACGATGCACGGGCAGGAGTATATCTCAGTCGAGGAGCTGCAGCAGGCCAGCGGCGTTGCACAGTCGGTTTTTGACAAGCTGCGCGCAGTCGGCGCTCTCGGCAATCTGCCCGAAACCAGTCAGGTCGATTTGTTCAGTATGATGTAAAGGGATTACTCATCCGCGGGGCGTCGGGGACGCCGCCCCCTACAAAATCCACCGCAGTAGGGGCGGCATATATGCCGCCCGTCCCCCCCTTGACAACCCACCTGATTTGCGCTATAATAGCAGTCACTGATGCGGGATTAGCTCATCCGGTAGAGTGACTGCTTCCCAAGCAGTAGGTGGCGAGTTCGAGACTCGTATCCCGCTCCAAAATGTCCTGATGCTCTTGCATCAGGACATTTTTTGTTGTGAGGTGCCCGCCATGCTTGACGCTTTCCCGATCTATCACTGGTTCCATAACGGCAACCCCTATTCCGGGGCCGAGGGCGGTATGCGGTATGTCATCACGCCCGGCAAAAAGGCAGACCCCAACGATGAAAGCGGTAAGAAAAAGCTGGAGTACCTGACCGCCCAGATCTGGCCCGGCCCGTGGAGCATCGAGCATACGGCGGAGGAAAAAATCGAGACCGCTGAGTTTGACGGCAGTCAGGCGGGGCTGGATGCAGCGGTGGCATGGCTGCAGGAGCGCTACCGGAGCGAGGCGGCCCGCTGGGAAAATATCCCCTCCATTCTGGACTGCGAGCCGGACCGGTAAGCGGCGGCAGCCAATAATTTACGGTTCGGGCAACACCTTTTGTTATAAAGGGTGTTGCTTTTTTTATGGATATTTGTCATAATAAATATATATGTAAGAAAGGGGAGACAGCCCGTGGCAAAGATCGCTGTTGTCGAGGACAACGCTGCTGTGCGGCAGGAGCTGTGCGGCTTTATTGCGCAGTACGCGCAGGAGAGCGGCCAGCTGCTGGAAGTGACCCCCTTTGCGGATGGCTCCCAGATCGTGGAGCCCTACCGCCCCGGGTTTGATATTATTTTTCTCGATATTGAGATGCCTACGCTGGGCGGCATGCCCACGGCGGAGCGCATCCGGCTGCTGGACCCCGATGTGGTGTTGATCTTTGTGACGAATATGGCGCAGTATGCCATACGCGGCTATGAGGTCGATGCGCTGGATTTTGTGCTGAAGCCCGTCAGCTACTACCAGTTCAGCACAAAGCTGGATCGTGCGCTGCAGCGTATCTGCCGCCGGCGCGGCGGGCAGATCACCCTGCAGGTGGGCGGCGGTGTGCAGCTGCTGGCCACCGATGATATCCTGTATCTGGAAACGCGCGACCGGCTGCTGCATTACCACACCACGACCGGGACATGGTCGGTGCGCGGCAGTCTGCTCAAGGCGGAGAAGGATCTGACCGCCTACCATTTTGCCCGGTGCAACCAGTGCTATCTGGTCAATCTGCGCCATGTGCGCGGCGTGCAGGACGACTTTGTGCAGGTGGGGGAGGAACGGCTGGAGATCAGCCGCCGCCAGCGCGCAGCGTTTTTGGCCGCTGTGGCGGCATATGTCGGGGGTGCGCTGTAGGTGGATTCCATCCTGAGTCTGGCCGTCTGCGCCGCAGGCATCTGCGGGGCCCAGCTGGCCTACTGGCTGCCGCTGAAAAAGCGGGATCGCTTCCGGCTGCGCGCCCTGCTGGATCTTATTCTGGTGATCCCCCTTTCGCAGCTGATGGTCTTTGGCAACAGCGGCCATCTGGACACCTTGCTGCTGCTTGTGATCTACGCCGTTTATTTTGCCTGTGCTGCGGTATCCACACATCTGTGTACCCGGCTGGACTGGGCAGCCAGCGCCTACTGCAGCGTCTGGATCGTACTGACCTCGGAGTCGGTGTATGAGCTGTGGCGGGTCCTGATCTGGACCGCCGAGGCACTCGGCATGCGGCACCTTTCCCTGTACAGCACGCCGATGCTGCTCGGCCAGCTTGGCTTTGTGGTGGTGTGCTGCATCGTGGTCCGCTTTACCGTGGCCCGGACGATGCCGGAGGACGGTACCTACCACATCGGCCCGCGCCAGCTTGGCAGTGCCGGGCTGCTGGGGGTCATGTTCGTCTTTCAGTTCTTTGCCCTGCAGACGAGTCTGCGTATCGGGCTGCGCCCCTCGGCGGTGGTGGCACCGTCATTGCTGACCCAGTTTTACTGTGTGACGCTGCTCTATCTGCAGACGGAGCTTTTCAAAAAGTCCGCCCTGCAAAAGGAGATGGATGCCCTCAACCTGCTGTACGACCGCCAGCGCAAGCAGTACCAGATCGCGCGGCAGAATGTGCAGATCATCAACCGTAAATGCCATGAGCTGAAGGTGCAGATCGCAGACCTGCGCCGCCTGCAGCCCGATGCAGCCGTCTCGCAAAGTCTGGACGAGGCCGAGCAGGCCGCCCGGATGTATGACGCCAACGCCGCCACCGGCAACGAGGTGCTGGATGTTGTGCTGACCGAAAAGAGCCTGCTGTGCGAGGCCCAGCGCATCCGGCTGAACTGTGTGGCCGATGGCACCTGTCTGGCGGCCATTGAGCCGGGAGACCTGTATGCGCTTTTCTCCAACCTGCTGGATCAGGCCATTGACGCCGCTGCCCAGCAGCGGGATACCGACCGCCGTATGATCGACCTGCTGGTCTGCAGACGGCAGGGCTTTGCGGTCGTCAATGTCATCGGGCCGCACCCGGCGGAGCAGCCGGATCACGGCCGCCGCCACAGCTATGAGCTAAAGGTGGCGCGCCGCATCGTGCACAAATACAGCGGCACCATGTCAACGGAACCCCGCGGGGCACTGTTTGCAGTCAAGATCGTGCTGCCGCCCCCGAAAGCTGAATAGACAAAACAAGCCCCACGGATTTGTGCAGATTGTACAAAGCGGCGGGGCCTTTTTTTGTGGCGAAAAAACCGAATTTCGCACAGGCAGTACCGCTTTTCGCAAACCTATTGCGAATAAATTTGCACTCCTGTACAATGCTTATAGTATAAAATACAACACAGGAGGGCGCAATGCGAAGCACGACCAAGCTGATGAAAAACTGGCAGTTCACCGGGCCGGACGGCAAAACCGCTGCGGTGAATCTGCCCCATACCTGGAACAACATCGACGGTCAGGACGGTGGCAATGATTATTGGCGCGGCACCTGCACCTATACAACGCAGTTTGCGGCCCCCGCTTATGACGCTGAAACGCAGCAGGTCTGGCTGCAGTTTGAGGGCGTCAACGCCAGCGCAAGGGTCACGCTGAACGGTCAGGAGGTCATGCGCCATGACGGCGGCTACTCGACCTTCCGCGCAGAGGTGACCGGCCTGCTGGCGGAGGAGAACGAGCTGACTGTGGCGGTGGACAACAGCAAGAACGACCGCGTCTATCCCCAGAAGGCGGACTTCACCTTCTACGGCGGCATCTACCGCGATGTCAGCCTGCTGGTCGTCAGCAAAAATCACATTGCGCTGGACTATCTGGGCAGCTGCGGCGTGCAGATCACCCCGACTGTCAACGGCGCAAATGCAGACATAACCGTCAAGACCCGCGTTGAGGGGGAGGGCGAGATCGAGTTCTCGATCCTCGATGCCGCCGGGGCTGAGGTGCTGACCGGCAAGGGCAGTGACGCCGCAGTCACGCTTGCGCATCCCCATCTGTGGGACGGCGTGCGCGACCCCTATCTCTACACCTGCGCGGTGCGTCTGGTGCTGAACGGAGCCGTACAGGACGAGGTGCGGCAGCGCTTTGGCGTGCGCAGCTTCCATGTTGACCCGCAGAAGGGCTTCTTCCTCAACGGCCGCGCCTACCCGCTGCACGGTGTTTCCCGCCATCAAGACCGCAAGGGCCTCGGCAATGCCATCACCCGGGAAATGCATGACGAGGATATGCAGCTCATCAAGGAGCTGGGCGCGAACACCATCCGTCTGGCACACTACCAGCACGACCAGTATTTCTATGACCTCTGCGATGAGGCGGGCATGGTCGTCTGGGCAGAGATTCCCTATATCTCTGAGCATATGCCCAACGGGCGTGAGAACACGATCTCCCAGATGAAGGAGCTGATCGTCCAGAACTACAACCACGCCTGCATCGTCTGCTGGGGCGTCTCCAACGAGATCACGATCTCCACAAAAGACAAGCGCGACATGCTGGACAACCACCGCGTGCTGAACGACCTCTGCCATGAGATGGATAAGACCCGCCTGACCACGCTGGCCTGCTATGCAATGTGCGGCCCCTTCAACCCGGTGGCCCACATCACCGATCTGGTCAGCTGGAACC
>ERZ839741.1275-NODE-1275-length-27596-cov-3.182383_pt1 | contig 27596 bp, 27 predicted proteins | sample MGYA00519880_ERZ839741 | MGnify/ENA primary metagenome ERZ839741 (study PRJEB31850, sample SAMEA3708851) | human gut metagenome | biome: human gut; feature: human-associated habitat; material: faeces | place: China | collected 2014 ...
TGCGAGTGGATAAATCCATTGCCTTGCTGTTGAGCGACTTGATTTCTACGTTTATCTTTTTATCTGGAAGTTCGGCCGTAGCTTTGCCGTATCCTGTCATCGACTGTATCATATACTTAAAGTTTTGTGCAAAAGTACACGAATATTTTAAGAATTGGAAATAATCATGTAAATTTGTATGTGTATCTGATTATCAGAGACTTATGCGTACTGTTCTTAAAGTTAGTTCATATCTGTCCTAATAAACTAGTCGCAAATATAGCTATTTTCAATGATACATTTAAATAATAGTTGTAATAAAAGACTTTGATGGCAGAAAAATCGTGGAAAGAAGTATTAGGATGATGAGATAATGAAACGTTAATTTTGATCTATTTATTGTTTCTCATCATAGATTGTGGTAGGTAGCAAGTTTATTTGAATGAGTTTGCAAATCCAAGAAATGCTATTATCTTCGTAAAGTACATAGGAGCATTCTTGCTCCTAGACAGCAAATGAGTAGTAGCACGGAATACTCACCAATATAAGTCTGATATCATAGAAAGGCTAGATAAAATGAATCCGACATAATTGAAAGAACTTTATGACCACATTAAGAGTATAGCTTAACAAAATTTCATATATTTGAGGTAGCATTCGGGAAAAACGGGTGCTGCTTTTTTATGATTAATATTTAATTTTAACATCTATGACAAACAAGGAATATAAGAATGCAGCTCAAAAAATACTAGAGGAATGTGACGAACTGGAAAATGATAATTATACTATAACAACTATTTCTGAACTGTTCTTTCTCAGACTCCGGAAAGCTTTGCTGAAGTATGAAAGCAAAGAGTCTTCCTATACAATAGCAAAGGAATTGAATAATATACAGAACGTATCTGATGAAAGTAATAATACATCTTTTAATAAAGAATCTGACTTTAATGTGTCGATATATTCCAGACCTGAAAAGGTCGATGCAGACATATTGAAGCTATCATGTTTTCGCATGTTGCAATTTACGGTTAATAGTTTTCCTAATATAGAGAATATTCTTTCCGGATATGGGGCAGAAAATCCTACAGAATTAATTCAAAAGATTAAAAGTGTACAAACTATTAAAACCCTAGAAGATAAGGAATCTGTCAATTTAATAATCAAAGAACTTGAAGAAAATGAAAAATTGCAGATACATTTCTTTTTATTTTCTCTTTATTTCTCTTCTAAAAAGAGCATTTTCTTCATACTAAGAATAATGGAAGAAAAATATTGTATTTCATTTTTTAAGCGGGTCCAATATGTGGGGACTCATTATAAAGAGCTTTATTGTGAAAGGATTGCAGTATATAGCAATATTTTCAATGGTTTAGATGAGTACTGGGATCTTCATGGAGATGCTATTTTGAGACTTTTGGATAAGTTTTCATCTATGTATCGGGAATACGATCTTCATAAGATTAGGAACTTTGATATAGAAGAAGATTTGGTGGAATTTTCTATATCTCCTGCTCTTGTACTGGATTGTTATTTCCTATTTTATTTTCTTTTACATGACTCTTCTGTACTGATTTCCCTTAGTTTTTTTCTGATGTCTGATAATATGCCACTATATCTTAAGGACTCAATAATTAAATCTTTTAAAGGGGAGAAGTACTATGCTCCAATAATTCAATATGAATATGAATGGTACTGTTTAAAAAATGATTTGCACCCAACCTTTCCTAAACTGTTCTATTACGGGGAACCTGTAGATTTGAATAGCTTTGGTATAATAGATTACGATTTATATGATTCTGTAGAGGTATCTAATGAAGCAATCCAATCATCGAATGGTAACAATGCAGACGAACCTTTAGAAAATCTAAATAAACTCCTCGCTCAAGATAATAATATTCTGGTTCAGATAGCCCGTGATTTAGATCCATATTTTGTAGTATTTGACAAAAGTACTTCTTGTGAAAAAGGATATCTTTTTAAGTCAAAATATTTGCTACCTTTGATTACACTCTCTGAAAATATACAAGACAGTTTAACAGTGCATGGATTTACTTACATCTTATACAAGTCTCATTATTTTAATTGGATGGAACGTAAGTTTACAGTTGATTTCGTTTTTAAGATTGCTCAAATTTTTCAGATTAGAGATAAAATAGGTACACCATATACTGAAAATAAAATAAAAATGAAGGCATGGGATATTTTGGCTTCTAATCCAGAACTACAGGGCTTATTAGAAAGTAGTGTAAAAGACGATTTGAAATGTTATTTTGATAGCCGTAATAGAAAGAAATAATAATTTTCCTTACTATTCCTCCTCAATTCCTTACTCATTCCCTCTTTTGACTCCTTATGAGTGGCTAAATGCTTGTTTCATAAGGAGTTATTATTTTATCTTTTCAAAGAACCGTTTCGGCTTGATTCCATCATATCAATACTCATTTTTTAATTTCAGACCTTTGTGTCATCCTTGCAAGGGTAAGTTACAATAAATAAATTAGAAAAAAGAAAACGATGAAACAAGAAAATCCTATTTTGGAAATCCCAGTTAGTAAGCGAATAGTGGACATGATTGGAGGAGATCTGTTAGTATTGATACGACAGGCGGTGAAAACAGAGCTAGAGAACAAGACTCCACCTCCAATTATCTATCCGGGCTTACCTAGATTTGTGACGGGGTTAAAATCATTAGCTTTTGTATTGAATACCTCAGTCAGCACCGTAAGTAGATGGAAAAGTAAAGGTTTACTTGACGCAGTGACATTTCAGGATACTAATGAGAAATTTATGTCATTTGACGTGTATGGTGTGCTGGATGTCTTACGGCTCAGTAACCAGCAAGGTAAGTATAATCAATCTAAGTTTAATCATAAAAAATAAAAGAAATGGCAGAAAATAATAATGAAGGGGTTACTATGCCAAACAATGAGCAGTTTGGACAAAACTCAAACTTTAATGTAGGAGAAAAGGACCTACAAGCACTTGCTGATAGTGTAAAACCGTCAGAACAACTGCAACCTCTAAAGGAAAATGTTCTAGATGTAAAAAGTGATGATTCGCAGGAAATGATAGATGATAGTTCTATGGAAATACCTGAAAAAAACGGATTAGATAGAAAGATGATTTATACAATGTCTACATTGATAGAACTAGGGTATCAATTTGCTGATCTGGAAGTAAATCGAGCGGTGGATGAAAATGCAAAGAAAAAGAAAAAGGCTTCCATAAAAGCGAGTAATGGCGTGATTTCTCCTTGCTTAGTTGTCATGGCAAAAGATTGTTTGAAGGCAGGATTGGAAGTTAATCTGAAAGATGGTTTAAAAGTAACTTCTAGCACTTTAAGATTAGATTATATTTTGGTAACAATTGATGGAAAGCACCGTGAAGCTGCTATTCAAGAACTAAATGAAAAATTAAAGGAAGGTGAACAGAAATATGAGAACTATTACTATTTTCCTCAAAATGCTAATGCCGACATAACAACTATGTTGAGAGAATGTAATGTTGCTACTCATCCGTGGAAAGGATCAGATTATTTAACTAATCTGCTTCTATTATGCTCGGATAAAGGAGTGGATTTGTCGGTATTGCATTGGGTTAAGAAACGTCAAGTAGACTGTTCTGATACTGCTGCATGGTTATGGGCTACGTTAGATAAAAGTCGTGTCTATCCTAAAACTAAAATAATAAAAGCGACGACTGATACAAAAGTTCTAAAAGAAATTGCAAAAATAGGTGATTTTGAGTTTGGAAAGAAATTGTATGAGGGCATGGTCAGTGCATTTAATCGGGATTTTGTTGGCTTGAAATCTGCTCCTTTGTGGGTTATTGATAAAAGGCAAGAGTTAATCAGCACAGATATAACAATGTCTAATGCAGTGGAAAAACTTATGGCGTTTTTCGTAAAAGTAAAAAGAGAGGATGCCGAAATTATAGAAAACATTAAAGGTAATAAGGAAGCTTCAAAAGATTCTCAAATCATGATGGCTTTGGATAAACTCTATGATCAGGAAATGAATTAATGTAAATCTAATTCTCTCCATGTGACAGGTGGAGAGGATTTTAAATCCATCACAAATATATGATGACACTAGAAGAATTAAAACAAAAAGAATATATCTTAAGTCTGCCGCAAAAGATACGCTTAGACACAGGACTCATAGGAAAACTGACATGCAATCTACATTGTAATGCCAACGCACCGATGCTACATGTAATTCCTGCTAAGATATTCTTATCAAAGGGATGGTTGGCTGTAGATGATAACGGAGAATTGATTTCCCTTCTTGATAGTGATATAGACCGAAAATTAGCACTAATAGAAGATATTAGCTTGTACTTTGCATTACAGCAGACAAGGATACTTGATAGCAATATAGCGGTAGATATACTCACAGAAATGCCAAGAGGTAAAAAATGGAGTTTTTAAAGAGATAGCATTATGCCAAAAGTAAGAGACTACAAGGACATAGAAGTTGTGTTCGATTCGTCTGATACAAATCTAACCATTAAGCACCAAACCGGAGATGCCATAATTCCATGCAAGGGAGGAGCTTCTATTGTTCCTCTCCCATGTGGAGGTGGAAAGAGTACGGCTACTTGTGATCTGGTTGCCAAGAGATGTGATAAAGGAATCGTGATCTTTGTTGCTACACGTGCCGATGCAAACGATATGAAGAAAAGGCTGGAAAGTCTGTCTCTCCCTGCATTGAAAGACGAAATAGTGACTTTACATCAAGAAGATTCTTACTATTGTAATTATATAGCACATCCTGAACAGGTGACAAAGAAGAAAGTTCTGATTGTACCCAGTGTTCATCTCTATTTGGATTATCTGCCAGCCCTATTTGCTTATGACAGTGGAAAGGTGATTGATATATCTAAATATACTGGAAACTTAGGAGCATTACTAAAGTCTACCGAAGTACGCAAGTTTTGTATAATAGACGAACAGCCATCCTTTATACAACCTTTTAATACATTTGAACGGCTTAAAATTCTTGCTTATATGGGCAACTTGGGGACATCATCAAAAGGTAGCATCCCCGTTGGAGCAGGTTTATATTACCATTGTTTGGGAATACAGGAAATGAAGGCTGTGAATAGTACATTCTTAAGAAAAACCAGCGATCATTTATATAGTACTAAGTCAGCCTTGAATGCATATCGGGAGGAAGAGGTATTAGTGTATATCAACCAAAATTATTCAGTAATATGGAATGCAAAAGGGAAGTATTATCCAATATATCACTTTATAAAGGATTGGGTGCTAAAGGGGATGCAGATGAATGTTATCATACTGGATGCTACTGCGGATGTTCTAAGTGATTATAAGAAAACACCTTTCAAGTTGATCCAAAATTCGGGGAAGATGTACTCGTCACCTATTACTTTTCAAGAGTTTCCGATGTCCCTTGAAAGATGGTTGTTCGAGAAAGATGTAGACGATAATACAATTCGTGACAGAATACAGGATATAGTTGATGAGTTGGCAGATCAGATACAACAGGCTTCTCCGTTGCTTATTGTCACATGGAAATACATGGTAGCCAGAGACAGTGATCCAGATAAAGAAGATAAGCACCTGAATATAATGACAGTACTTGAAGAAGAACTAAATAAAAAAGGATTGGCAGGAAAATACAGTATTATCTATCGTGGTTCCGGTCAAGATAAAGCTACCAATGCTTTTAGTAATTATGCAGGCATCTCTTTTGTCGGAGAATGGCGAACGGGCAAATCTGGATTATCCTTGATTAATAAAAACTACGGCATTCATTCGACTGAACGAAGAATAAGAACAGCTGGAATGATTCAAGCTATATGTAGACTTCGGATAAGGCAGCATAATGGTGATCCGATTCATGTATTCTATTCCGATGATATAGATCCACAGCTAATGAAAGATGTCTTTGATTATTTCAAGGAGAATAGTGATGTGGGGGTAATCATAAGTGGAATGCCTGTTCTTATGCCAGCGACAAAAAGAACACCTGTATTTCTTAAGAAGGTAGTAGCCTTGTGTGGCTATGATCCTAAACTATTGGATGCCATAAAGTATTGTAGGACATATACACTTACAATTAGATTGAAGGATATCCTTGTACTTATCCCTATGAAAGAAAAGAAAGCTCGCTCGTATAATCCGTTAAGAGATACGTTAAAGAAGGAGTATAATATTATCCTCAAAGTGGTACGATAGTAAAATTTCGTTAGGTGGGATATTCTCCTACGATCTACATTACTATTATATAAGAGATTAATAACTTAAATCCCACCTTTTATAATAAATAGAATATGACAGATAAGATAACTTTAATAGAAGGATTATTTAGGAATCAGTATGTCTGTATATCAGAACTACTTGATCTAAAGAATAAAATAGAAACTCCTTATGGATATATAAAGGATATTACTTTAGATATTCAGAGAAATATGGGTAATAAGAAAAAACAAGATTGGTTAAAGAAGAAATTACCTGTAGCTTTGGTTAATGGCATTTTTGGAAAAAGATTAGATACGGCATTATCAGATTATTCTTGCTATATCTGTATAGACTTAGATTATGATCTCCCCAATGAGTTATCAGAGAGAGATTCTGATTGGGTGAAATACACTAGTGATCCCTATGTTAAGATGGCTTTCCATTCACCAAGAGGAGGAATAAAACTAATTATCCAACATGATTCCCTTGATCCAGCTTTTCATAAAGAACTGTATAGCTCAATCAGTGGTTACTTGGGGAATACGCATATAGATTCTAAATGTGACAATCTATCAAGGGCACATTTCATAAGTTATGATCCAATGGTATATTATAATGCGGATTCAGAGATATACCACTTTGTCCCTGCTTCATCAACAGCAAAGATTACTCCTTATGTGGCATCAAAGACTATAAAAAGTACAGGTACGACATTTTGGAAAAATCTCATGTTACAGCCACCAAAATTTAAGAATCCTGATCAGGATATAAAGAAAGTACAAGAACTATCGGATAGGTATTTTCCTGTTAGTCATGGATTTCGGAATTCTAATCTGTTTCGGTTTGCTTGTAAACTACATGACTATGGTGTCTCCAAAGATGATGCTCTTATGTATTTGATGTTGCGTTATGTTGAACCAGACTTTGACGGAACAGAGATTGAAGGAATAGTCGAAAGTGCATATAAATAAAAATGATTGAGGAGATAGTTAGGAGTGACTATCTCTTTTTTTGTTAATTTTCTTATTTTCTATTCAATATAATGATTTTATAACTACTTTTACAGAAAAGGGCAATACATAAAATTACGGAATATGATATGTCGGAAACATAAAGATAATCAAAAATATGACCTTGAACGTACATTAAATAAGTTATATAGATGTCGAGATATGGAAATCACCAATCTTTGGCAACGTTCAATTTTCTTGGCAGTATTTTTAACATTAACGCTTTCAGGGTATGGTATTCTTATCTCAAATCTTTTTAGCAATAATGTATTTATAGAACTAAATTACAAGATTCTTCATGGTGCTGCCTTTGCTATTGGATTATTAGGTTTTACACTGTCTGTTATTTGGGTGTTAATGGCTAAAGGGTCTAAAGCATGGTATGAAGTATATGCAAAAGCTATCTCAGATTTTGAAGAAGAGTTTAAACATGAATTAGGAATACCACAAATATATTTGATGGGAAAAGTAGACTTTTTAGACAAAGATATGGAGAAAAAAGATGATGATGGCTTCTACTGTAATAAAAAAATAAGTAATATTGATAGTGGGGCTTATTCGGTGTCTAAATTGAATATATTAATAGGGTGGGTTTTCCTTATCACATGGAGTGTGGTGATAATATTACATTTATCAGCTTTTATGGCTTTATTATTAGAGTCTTGGAGTTGCTTCTATTTATCTATTTGTCAAAATAACTACGTGTTATATATTATCTCTGCTTCTTTGGCTGGTCTTTTTTTTACATTTATCTCACTATTTATAACAGTGAGATTAAAAACTTTATCGGCTAGTAATTATCTTATGGATTTTGACTATAGAAAGGAGAATAGAGAAAAGTATGAACAACTTACTAAAATAATAAAATGAAAAATACATTAAAAGGAATTCTGGAGGCTTTTCAAGGAGCAAATGGAGATGAAAAGTTATTGCTAGAGGAAATGGATAAACTTGCTCACCATTTCTTCTTTGGTGGATATTTCCAAGTAAACAATAGAAAGATTTATCTTCGTGATATAGAATTCTATTACCATGAAGAAGGTGAAGGAGCAAAGATCAAGGATTATATTATGTATCATACTTCTGATAAAATAAAAGATCCTACTATGAAGAATGAGTATTATTCCTTTGGTTCATTTAACGCACATGTATCGGGAATTGATTTTACTTTTGAAAATAAAAAAAAGGAATATAGAGCTTCTATTCTAATCAGAGGTATTAAGGTAATAGACAAAGATAGTGAACCTATAATTGAAACAAGACCAACCTATGTCTATGAATATCTTCTTATGGGTAATTCTCTTTTTGATGATGGCATACATATTAAATGGATTGACGAAGAATTACCAACCGAACCAATAGAACAGGGTTATCGAAAAAATGTATGTCAATATGATCCTTTTGGTAATAGGATAGAATATCAAGGCGATGCAAACAATAAACCTGTCACAATCGGAAAAAAGAAATACTACCAATGTACACGCAAGTGGAGGTTTGGGATTAAAGAAGAAACAAGTAAATAATTAAATTTGAAAGTAATGAGTCTAAAAAATATTAACAGTTTTGGCTAGTGAATACTTTGTAATTGGTATAATAAATATGAAAAGTTGTGTTGCAAATTTGACTTTGAAAAATTATCCTTCAGTAGATATTTTTGAAATAGAACTCAAAAATGGATAAAACAATAAACATACAGTGAAGATAATAAGAGAAAAATCAAATTATCAGGTAGGATTAATGAGAAGTTAAAGAATATTGTAAATGAAAAAGACAAAGGATTTTATATCTTTGTTTATATTGATAAAAGTGAAAGGGCTCAATATTTTATTATCGTAAGAAGAGATTGTTAAACTTATTGTAAAGACGGATAATCTATGCTTTAGTAAACTTCGGTTTAAAGAATTGAAGGATTATAAAGAAAAAGACGGAGTTCACTAAATACTTATTTTATAAGTGAGTTTTTTGATAGCTAGCACTAGTAGAGACTTCAGAAGCTCTTCATTTTATGATATATCCTTGCTTGTGTGTTAAATTTTACAAATAAATAAATTTCTGTGAAAAGATATTGACCAGCTATAATAAATATCGGCTTTTATTTTTTTAATTTGCATAAAAATTATTATTAGTATGATTACAAAAATAACTTTCTCTAATTATAAAGCATTTGATTATGCGACTATTGACATTCGACCAATAAATGTATTTTTAGGTGCAAATAGTATTGGTAAAAGTAGTATTTTACAACTGTTGTTGATGCTTCAGCAAACAGCTTTGAGCCCTAATTATAAGTCTCCTTTACGATTAAATGGTAGTTATGTGAGCCTGGGCGAATGTATAAATTTATTAAAAGGGAAAGACCCTAATAAGAAACTTAAATTTGAATTGGAAATTGATAAAGAAACCAAGGATGTTCAATTTTTTTTCAGTAATATAATTGAGACATATTTTAAACCTATTATTATTGTTACATTAGGAATATGTAATAATAAAGACATATATAATAGAATAGGTTATAAGAGAGATATTGATTTCTTTTTTGATGATTCAGCAGAAGTATTTAGAAGGATTTCTAAGTCTTTATTTTTAAGTTTGGTAAGTGATGCAATTAGAAACTTAAATGAGTTGAATGAAAAAAACAATGAAATGGTAGTGCAATATTACCCCTTTACCAAAATGGATTATAGGGCGGTTATTATAGAAAATTTAAAAAGAGGAAAAATCAGTGAATTTGAAACTGTTTATGATTTCTTTTGGAATTTACTGAATCAACGAGAACACAATTTGTCTTTTGCTTGTGAATTAGAGTATATGGACAAGGCTTTATTTTTAACTGAGTATACAATTTATTCTGATAAAAAAGCTCTGTTAAGAATAAATATCGACATCAATAGAGAACGAGATATTGAATTCTATTCCGATTTTGTAAAATTAGATGATATCAACTCGCAATATAAACAGGAAATAAATCGTATATATCAGAAGAATAGGACCATTTTCTCTTTCATAACAGATTATCTGCCAGAAAAGTCTGTTAATGTATTTATTTATAGGAACATAATTGATAAATTTAATAATATTATTAAGAGTGAATTAGGTGATAATGCCCTATCTCATATTAGTCCCCTAAGGGCTTTCCCTAAAAGATATTACTTTTTAGACAAATCAAGGAACAATCAAGATGTCGCAGATTCCTCTGATGGAGATGTTATTGCAGAAATCTTGAATGGCAATAATGCTGTTTTAACTAAAGTCAATAATTGGTTTAAAACTTTTGGATTGCGCTTGGATGTATTTCAAGTAAAAGACGTTATTCATAATTTAAGAGTACAGCAAAAGGAAGTGCTGCTAGATATTACTGACGTTGGATTTGGAGTGTCACAAATATTACCCATTATAATTCAAGGTTTTCTTTCAAAAACAAATAGTATAACTTTAATAGAACAGCCGGAAATACATTTGCACCCTAAGATGCAGGCTGATTTAGCAGATTTATTCATTGGATTTATACAAAATAAGAATAAGCAAGCGTATAAAAAGATTATAGTGGAAACTCATAGTGAGTATCTTTTAAAAAGATTGAGACGAAGAATTTCTTCTAATGAAATACCATCTTCAGATGTTGCAATATACTTATTTGAACCATTAGAGTTTGGTACTAATATACGGAGATTGATTGTTTCTGATACAGGGAACTTTGAATGGCCTAAAAACTTTTATGAAGGTGATTTACTTGATGATACAATTGAATTCTTAAAAAACCAAGAGTAATGTCATTATATACTTTATCTGACACTTTATTACGAGATATAGATGATCATCCTAAATATGTAACGGAGATTCTTCATCGATTTACAACAGATGCAAATTCACATAAGATTGTTGTTGACAAAACTAATCGAATTCTACAAATATACTCAACATATTGTACCAATCCACATATTTATAGTTGGTTGGATTTGTTGACTAAAACAACAGGAATCACCAAAAAGGATATACATATCCCTGATGAGATTCCTAAAGAGGAAATATTTTTATATCTGTGTAGTTCTTTATCTAGTGACAGGAAAATTATAGTTTCTTCTAAAGAGGATATTAAATGTGTTCCATATAAAACAGAAGGTATTGTAGTATATAAAAATATCGATATAAATGTCCTAGACAGGGATGACGCAGTCCTAGAATTACAATATAATAAAATAAATAATTACATCAGTAGCTCGATAATTGCGGGAAATAATAATGATATTAGTAATGTAGAAATAAAATAATGAAAAATGAATAATAAGACGGAAATTAACAATTCGATATTAGCTGGAAATAATAATAAAATTTCGAACGTAAATATTGGTAGTAATAAAAACGACTCTTCACAACAAAGTCCTAAAAATAATCCTTGGAAATCCGGAAGCTTTTATATAATTGTTTCTATCCTTATTTTATTAGTTATTGCTATTATAGCATCACAATTTGAAATATCAATACTACTGATTATATGTATTGCTAGTTTATTTCTTATTTTATTGATAGCATTATTACAATTAAAAAATGACGATAAAATAACAGATAAAACATTCTTAAATCTATGCAAAGAACTGTTGAAAAAGATAACGTTAATTAATACCACTTTCAACGCTAAGAAGAAATAATTAATAAGTGTAAATAGGTATTTCTTTTCTTTCTTTTTTTTGGGGGGGAGAAATAAAAGGGGAAGATAGTCTTGTACAACTACCTTCCTTTTCTTTTTCAATATGCTAACGCCACAATTATCTTGTCCAGCATTATTCCAACTTCTGCAAATCTCAACCTGCTTCCTCCAAGTTTAATCGCTGACTTCTTATAGCACCCAATAAATTCCTCCTTTGGCATAAAGAATGGATAACCGTATGGGACTCCTCCCCAATAGACAGGAACTCTAAAACCATCGAATCCATGACCAGTTATGGTCTTTGCGTCAGTGCAGTAAATTGTCTTTGAATCATAATTAAGCCAATCAATTTCTCCGTCCCTATATTGGCGAGTGAATATTAGCTCCAAAGTCTTCTCGGATGTAATATCTATTTTGAATCTAATCTCACCGCCAGAGAACTTATCTAAATCCATCTGTATTTCATTTTCTATTTCACTAATTTCTTGTTTGGCAAGATCATACACCTTGCCCATAACGAATATTTTCTTTTTCATATTATTCTAGTTTTCTTTCTATTATTATTGATATTTCTCCTTGTCCGTCAGTTTTGAAACTTAGTTTCTCGTAATTAACAAGTTGGCATAACCGATCCTCATATGTATCTATCAGCCATTCTAGGCTAACCAATGAATGCCCATCTTCATCTTCATATAATTCCCCGTCTTCATCCGCTATATCTGTCATATCAGAGGTAGTCAGACTGAATATATGAGCAGCCAATTCTATAGAGATGTAATTAGCGTCATCAGTCGCATATAACTTAGGGGGATATTTTATCTGGATGAATACTGCATTCTCAAAACAACTGATTCTGTGTCTTACCGGAATATCAGAGAGCCCGTCCATTAGAAGCTCGACTATGGGGTAATCTACTTCCCGTATATCTCCTGTATAATAACGCTTCATCATTTCCACTCTAAAATTGGCTATCAAAGCCAAGTCCTGTATTGGCATCTTTGCTAGCCGGGGGTATAAGATACCGTTCTCATCAATATAGCTTTCGGGATCAGTACATTTCAATTCTTCATCTCTTGTTGTTGAAAATCTTTTTACTTTCATACTACTTAGTTTTTTGTGATTTAATGATTAAGGTTGTGTTATGATTCTCTTTCAGATATTCCTGTAGTTTTTCATATCTGTCTGCTCTACATCTTCCACGTGGACATAGAACAAATATTTCTTTAAGGCTTATTTCTAATGTTAAGTTATAGTCCGTACTATCCTTTTTATTCAATAGAGAAGCCAGTTGAGGGAAATATTCTCCTAAAGCCTTTATATCATCGGAGAATTTATTCGTTGTCTCTTTCGAATCGGAGTATGATTCTACCGGAGTTTTTGATATGTCACTTTGTTCTTTGTTTAGTATATGCCAAAAAAATGCAGTGTCATTCATAAATTTAAGTGTTTAATTCATAGTTAGGGATTTCAAGGCTTCGTAGTAGAGTTTTCGGCATTTTTTAGGATAGGAAGAAACAAAAAACGAGATACCAACTTAATGATACCTCGTTAATGATAGCTTTTATTGCAAAATTATTCAAGACGGAAAGTGTGTGAATATCCTCTTTATTACTGGATTGTATTTATCTTTATCTTTTGCTGGATAATAAAAAGTCGCAGTAAAAAAGACTCCATTTTGAAGAACAGTCTTGGTATAAAAGATATTTCCATCAGATGTATAATCTGAAATTACAAACCAGTTATCTTTTTGTATATTGTATGTTACCGACTTACTTTTGCATTCGTTGTATCTAGATGTTATGCTTTCATCTAAAGCGTTATACATTCCCGAAACAACCAAATAAGTATTATCATCCATATAGAATTTACACCCGTCTCCATTTTCGGAGTCTTGTCTTTTGGTAAGGAATGAAGGATATGTAATTGTGTAATTAAAACGAGGATTCTGATAACTATTAAATATTATATCTGAACTATTTGTTGCTGTAGGGTTAGGGGTATCATTAGATACTTCTAAGCCAAATTCTTGGGCTAATGTATTCTTCGTTCGATTTATTACAGCTATAATATCAAATATTTCTGCACGAATATATTTTTTATTTTCTCTTATAACTTGTGGATTTATACTAATAAAGCCTTTAGCAATATCTCTCATTGTTTTACCTGCAATATAATCCTGTACTAAAATAGCATCATTTTTATATCCAGTAGTAAATACGAGGAAATAATATGTTTGTCCTATTATAAGCTTTTTTGCATCTTCTCTTGCATTTCCATCGTCCCGGTTTGATTGGATTATCATTTCCGATGAATTAAGTGGTTGTATGTTTACTTGATATCCACCGAAAATCTCACCAAAAGTGGCAGATATTACTTTCCCTTCAAAAATCATAGTCTTTTGAGTGAGTACATCATCTGCTAATAATGTATTCCTATTAGCTAATTCATAAATTAGATTAGCATCAGATAATATATAGTCATGTTGACTGAAATCTTTGGCAAGATTGTCTATCAAACTTCCAAACTCTTTTTCTATAGAATCATAGGTTTGAGCATGTGATATATTAATGCATACACTTATTAAGTAGATAAAACTTATTACTTTTCTCATAATGTTTTTCACTATTAGCTATCCTTGTATTTCTTAATTTAAAGACTTTAGTTCATCCTTTCTTCGTATGTAACCTTACCTACTTTATTATAAAGAAGGAAAAGTGCAATATACCAAAAGACATTAATATTCCACTTTGTTATACTCTCTATATTTATAGGTGTATCATCAGTTGATAGAAATACTATAACTATCGCAATTATTATAGATGTGATCCAGTTGCATACTATTGACCAAATTCCCAAAAACCTAATTGCATGTTTCAATTCTGGATATGTATATTTTGACAATAAGTAAAAGAAGTAAATAATTAATCCCCCTCCTAGAATTGAAAACAATATTGTTTTAGGATATGTAACTTCTTGTATGTATTTTCCCCATTCTTCTGCTGGGGCTGCACTGGCAAATATTCCCCATGATGAGTGTATCACTTCATAAATATCATATAAAATAATAAATTGAGTTATTAATAACAATGAGCTTCCGATTAAAAGAATTAATTTGAGCTTTGGTTCCTTGTCGCCAGCTTTCAATGTTTTTTTCAGTAGAATAAAATAAAAACAAAGATTTACTATTAAAAGAAATATTCCATTGATTGCCATTGTTGGCACTGCATTCGTAGTAGACCTAGATATTATATCAGTTATTAATGAAATAATAATAGTCCAAATGATAGCTGTTCGTAAATCAATACTATCTATGAATTTTGATATGCTATTTTCCATGATTTTGCTTTTAAATTAAATAAAATGCATTATTGTTTCGATCAGAGTACGTATCAGTGCTGCTATTGGATTTATAACAGATAAGATAATTAATTGAAAGGTTTTTAATCCTTCCGGTTCGATTGGATCTGAGAATGTATACATAATGATTTGTACCACTATACACAATACAACTAATCCCACGAATAGAAATGAAAGATTTGATTTACGTTTTGCTGTAGTAGCTTCATTTGTTTTCATAAATATGATCTCCTATACGCCTATAAGTCTCCGAATTCAGCCGTTAATTTTGATTAAACGTTGTATATAAGAAAGGCATGAGACTTGTCTGCTACTCATTAAGATCAGGTATCTGGAAAAACCTTGCAAAAATGAGTGAAGAAACAATACCCCATGCCATATTGTTATGTAGAGATACAACATTGGCTGTATCAAGTACATATACAAAACAGAATGAGCGTCATATTGTCTCTATCCCTTTGCCTTGAAATTTTCCAGATTTCGATCTTAGGATAAAGCAAAAACGCTTTCTATATATTCGACCATTTCTCTTAGTCGAACACTGCAAAGATAGCTTTTTTGTTCAATATGACGCTCTTGTTATGAGTATTATTTCTTCAAAGATAAGGAAATTAGGTCTTTCGAGGCGTAAAGATACAGGGAAAGAAAAAGAAAAGAGGGAATTTCACCCTCTAATTTCTATTTATCACTCAAAAATTGATTTTTAATTCTCTGAACTGTCGAAATCCCGATTCCTTGAAGTTTAGCAATATTACGGACGCTATATCCTTTCTTTAACAAGATAATAGTCTCCTTATATTCCTCCTTCTTCTTTTCCTCTGTTTTAGTTGAACCAGTTTTTCTACCTAGCTTACCTCCATTTGAGATATAATTTGCTCTGCCGGAATTTAAGCGATACTGGATATTACTTCGTTCTATATTTGCCATCTCCGCCAGAACTGTTACCATAATGCTGGCAATGGGATTAACTTCTCCATTTGGCTGCAAAGTATATATACCTAAGTTCTGTATGTAAACCGATACTTTGGATTCGTGTAACATTTCTAGACTCCGTAACACTTGTAATGTTGATCTACCAAGTCTACTTAATTCTGAGAGAAGCAAGAAATTCACAGATTCACGTTTACAGTATTCTAAACATTCTCCTAGAATCTGCCTTTCTTCAATTTTCTTTGCTCCAGATATATGCTCTTCGTAGATATTCACTATTTCTATATTTTGTGACTTAGCATAATTTTCCAAGTCCTTGATTTGTCTACTTGTGTCCTGTCTGTCATTGTTTGAACTGACACGAGCATAAATTACTGCTGTTTTATTTTTTGTTTCCATATTATTCTTTGATTAAATTGATAACACGAAAAGATGTATTCAAAACCGTCTATCAGATTTATTTGAACACATCCTTGATTTGAACACAAAAAGAGGATAACCACCGTAAAGCAGTCTCCTCCTTCATTTGATTAAGTATGTCAGATTTTGATTTTTCTGATATTTACTCTTTTCTTATAAAATACTCTATCGCTGAATGAACGAGAATATAATATTCCCGATTCATCCTACATTGATACATATTTTATATATAAGGTAAACATTCTGTTGCTATCACTTTCACCAATTTCTTGGCTACTTCATGTGAGGCTTTGTTTCTAGCATCATAATATCTGCTGTCATCAGCTTGTACGCTAATTATCTCTCGTATTAACCTGAATAAAGACTGTTGTAGTGTCGGATGAAAGTACTTAATACTCTCGGCAAAACTTTTATAATTAAAACATGTATCATTTAAAGCATTTTCTAATTCCATTGCTGCCTTAAATTCTCTACTGTTTTCTAATTCAAATCTTTCCATAACATTTCATTTAAACTATTTATTCTAATATGATTTTTACATTCGACTTAATTTCTATCCCCATTGGTTCACAACCGAACTGCTGACCGAAATAGCAAATGCAATTATTCAGTAGCATATCCCTGTAGAAATTAAGGACATCATCTTTATTAGCTGCATAATCAAATAGATGGTCTGTATCACCAAAATACCGACCGTTATCATCCATAAATACAGGACGATTCCAATCATCAATCCCTTTGAACTTTAATCTTAAATCTTTCATATCTGTTTTTTTATGTTGTTTAAAAATTAAAAGAGGAACACTCACCATATTTTTAGTGAATGTTCCTCTTCGGTACATTTCTTTTTCTTATGACAAGAACCATGAAAAGCTGTTATCTTCTCCAGTTAATGCCTTTTGAATTCCAATAGCTATATCCGTTGCATTCTGATTTCTTTCCAACCATTTATCAATATAACTCGACTTAGCCGCTTCATTTAATAACTGCATTAGCTGCCAACAAGATATACTGCCTAATCCCCTTTCTCCAAAGTTTTCATTTGACACAAAACCTTTGGTAGCTGCATTTATTTGCGAATCTCCTAAAAGGATTGTTGGTAGTTCTTTCTGCTCTGACAGTGGTAATACTTGATAAAGTCTTAGCCGACCTATTAATTGACAGTACTGTTGAATTGTTAATCTAGTGCGTCCTAGATTCTCTAAAAGTCTTAGATTTGCTTCTGGTTCAAAAGACGTGAATAGTTTTATTGCCGATTGGTATATATCCAAATCAGACATAGCTTCCAGTTTCTCTTTTAATCCATCACAAGTTAGCATGAGATTTGAACAAACCTTTACTCGGTAGCCGATGAATATTTTAAATTTCTCCGGACTTTTCCTTGAATAAAGATTTTCTTCGTGATAACTGCGTACACCGCCTATACAAAGATGTACTTCTTCTCCATTGAGTGTTTTACTTATGGATTTAATCTCAAAGCAGAATGCCATTCTTTGATAAAACAAAGTCTTTTCGTCTTCTCTGAGTTCACTTGCTTTTTTATGGAGGGCGGTCGGAATTCTGCCAATGACAGGATGCGATACCCGACACTCTATATTTCCTAATTGTTCTCCTAGAAAGCAATCATTTGCAGCCTGATAAACTTTTTCTATAAAGTTCTGATGGCTGATTGTTAATGAATTGTCTCCAAAAACGGGAACAATACATTTGTTCTTAAGTTCTTCCAATGTGATTTCATTGGTATTACTTTCTATGAAATGAGGATGATCTTCTTCAACCATTACGTTTGGTTCTACTATAACTGCATCTTCTATTTCTTGATCTAATATATTTCTTCTCATTACTGCCATCCCTGTTTGTGGGATGATACTTAAATTTGTTTCCATTTTATTCGATTTTTAATTTGTTTCTTACTCTGTTTTTGTTTTTGAGACCTTCTTCTTCAAAAGGTTTCTAAATTTCTTTCCATTTTTAAGCGTACATAGTACGACCTCAAAAACGATAATCAGACCTGTTTCGATCTTCTCGAATTTAGTCATGTTCATTCTTCTGTTTTAAATCCAACCGGATTTGGTTTCTGTCGAGTTCTCCTTTTAATAAAGGATTCTATAAACTCAAACGCTTCTAGTAAATGGGCAAGTAGCCCGATAAACTTTACTACTTCAATAATCATTTTTACTTTTTTCATTGTTATTTCTCCTTATTTTTTAATTGTTAATAATTTATTGTTTCTATTTATTTCATAAATAAGGCTTTCAAATGAATAGAAGTGGGTGGTAAGTGATGAGAAGAAAAAATAAAGAGAGCCTTTAGCTCCCTATGTCGAAAGAATATAGATACGAGAAAATCCCCATTTCCAGTGATCATAACTTGTATAATCAAAACTGAAAATAGGGATTTAGTCTCTCGGTGCGATAATGTTTTGTTTTTAGCATTACCCAACCGCTTATATGCTTTTTATTTCTTATCTATTTGTTCTTTCTCATATATTAGGTTTTGAGAGGTTTTGAGAGGAGGTTTTACTTTTGTTGTTTGATTTCCTCTTTTTTGATAGATTCAATTTTTATCGCTTCTGCTTTTAATTCATCCAATACTAATTCATTCATGTTTTGCATCGGAAAGTATTGCCCACCTGTCATTGTGACACTTACCGATCCTATAATACCAGACGCTTCCAACATATTGATGATCGTTTGAGAAGGAGTATTGTCTTTCTCTAAAGAAACTACCATAGCGATGAGTCTACGAGTATTGACTGGTCGTATGCTTCTTTTATTAATGGTTATATACTGCATGACTTCTTTTATCTCAGATAGTTCTTTTAACGGTTTCAGACCTTCTTCGATCCCTTCTTTTATCTCCTTTAGTATTTGATTACTATTTATTGAGAGATTACTTTCTTGAAAAGTTTCTTTAGGTAACTCATTTTTTGCTCGGTCTGCTTCTGTTTTAAGGATTACTGATGCAGCATCCCTCGAACTAACCTTAACGTATCTCTTGAATGCTTCTTCGGTTGTATGTCCAGTGATTTTCATCAATAGATGACTATCATAGCCACGTTTGAGCATATTGCTTATATAAGACCGTCGTGCTGTATGAGTACCTATTAGTTCCCAATGTTGTTTTGTAGTGTTGGTGATACTGCCTCCTCGATCTTCGGTTACAATATGTTGATCCGTTAAAACTGCTTTAAAACCGATCTTTTTTAAGTACCTCAACATTGTGTTTTCAGAGATTTCAGGTAAGTTAAATTTGTATTTCTCTAGTATTTCTAGAGCTATAGGGAACAATGGAATAGTAACTCTATGGGTCTTTTTTTGCTGCACTATTTCTAGTACTTTTCCATTGCTGGTTTCTTTTACGATGCCTTTATTTAATGATTTTATGTCACTAAATCGTTGTCCCGTCCAGCATTGTAGAATAAAAATATCTCTGGCTACTTCTTCTTTATACGGAAGTTTTAGAGAATGTATTTTATTAATTTCTTCTTCAGTTAAATAGATTTCATTCTCATTTCCCTGTCTGCTTCTTGGCTTGGAGTACTTGTCTAATTTCGCTTCATGTATATCTATCAGATTATAAGGCTCTGCTCTTTTAATAATGCCAATTAATTGGACGCACTTATTGCCTACAGTACTTGTTGCAGTCGTTCGTTCACCTTTAACTTTTTTATTAAATAGGTATGTTTCATACTCTTTAATTAATGCCAGATTTATATCATCAAAGCTGATGGTGTCTTTTCCATTTTCTTTTAGAAAAGTTTGGAAATCTTTCAATACAATCAAATATGTTTCCATAGTCGATCCTCTTTTATGTTCACCTGATGTTTTGATTGTCTTGTCATTAGCAATAATATCTCGTAGCCAATGTATAGCATTTATCTTTTTACTCCTTTGCATATCATTATCTTTGTATATGTACTTTCTTAGTAATTCCCAGCTGTTTTCTAGTTCGCTTGGATTATCACAAAGATAACGTTTAAATTCTTCAAACTGACTTCTTAACTCTAACAATTTTTTATTGGCAATAGTATTATTTATATTGTCTGATTCTGTTAGGCGACAACTTATATACGCTTCTTGTTTCTTGATATTCCAATGTTCAGGATATACTTTTACTCCAGTCGACAATTTAGCTTGCTTCTGATTTATGCGTACTATCAAATAAATATTAGTTGGTCTCTCACTTTTGGGTTGACGGAGGTTAAAATTAGCTTTTACAATTTCATTAATAAAGACTTGATGTATCATAATCTTGTTCTTTGAATCGGTTCTTTAATTTGGTTCTTAAAATCCGTTCTTTTGGACTAAATATGATACTTTATATAGATTATAAGTGCTCTAATACCCCTTCTGAGAATATCTACGCAAATATTAGGTAGTTTCCGACAAATCATGTAAATATGACACTGGGGCTTACAGGAAAGAATTTATGGATGATTTATTGTAAAGCACCTTATGATCCGGAAAGTACATCTTCTGTCACTAGTAATTTCTATCAGGGGGTTGACTATTTTCAACAACCTAGTTTGAGAAGTCTCGGATTTAATGTCAAACTAACATTCTAGTTTAGATTATGAAAAAGAATAAGATAATAAAGAAGTTTGCAAAACTGTCTGTGTATACTTTGTTAGTAGCACTAGGAACAGGTTGTACCGATAAATTTGAAGAGTATAATACAAATCCCTTTGGACCTAAACCTGACCAAATGCTGGGTGATAATGCAATCACCGGATCATTGATTAAAAGCATGATTCCTGCATTAGTACAAGGACAACAGAACAATTCACAGATGTTGGATCAGATGATTGGATCTGAATATGGTGGAGAAATTACTTGTATCGCCCAATGGGGTAATGGAGGTAATTATTATACTTACAATCCAAGAGTTGGGTGGTATGGAAATATGTTTGATACTACTATGCCACAGATTTATACCGGATATTTCCAGATACGTGATCTTTCTGATGGCAAAGGATTGGCTTATCAATGGGCACAGATTCTTCGTGTGGCAGCTTCACTTAAAATTAGTGATTGTTATGGACCGATTCCTTATTCTCAAATTACAGGAACTGCTTTTACTGTAGAATATGACAATATGGAGGATCTTTATAAACACATGTTTGATGATTTGGATGAAGCGATTTCCGCTTTTAAAGTAGCAGTGTTAGGTAATGAAGATATGAGTTCTTTATCAGAATACGATCTTGTATTTAATGGAGATTTTAACAAATGGGTGAAATTTGCCAATTCTTTAAAGCTTCGTATGGCAATGCGCATTTCTAGTGTTTCTCCAGCACTTGCCAAGGAGAAAGCAGAAGAAGCTGTTTCTGATGTAATTGGTGTGATGACATCTGCATCAGATGCTGCATATAGTAAATATAATGACGGTATGAATCCATATTATCGTGTTACTTCTTCATGGAATGAAATTCGTATCAGTGCTAATATCACTTCATATTTAAGCGGTTATAATGATCCTCGTTTGGCTAAATATGCATCAGAAGCAGATGCTTCTATCGGTGGAGGACAAATAGGAGTGCGAAATGGTATTTACCAAAGTGCTACAACTCAGGCAAATTATACAAAATTCTCCCGCCTGAATATTGGTATAGATGATGAATTGCTCATTATGTCTGCATCTGAAGCTTATTTTTTACGTGCAGAAGCTGCATTGATGTATAAATGGAATATGGGAGGAACTCCCAAAGAACTTTATGACGCAGGAGTGACAGTGTCTATGGAAGAACGTAAAGCTACTATTGGCGATTATTTGAAAAGTGAAAAGGTTCCTGCTGCTTACAGTGATCCTTCGGATTCAGGTAAGGATATAGTAGCAGTGTCAACTGTAACTCCGAAATATAATGAATCAGCAAGTGTTACAGAGAATTTGGAGCGTATTTTGATTCAGAAGTGGATTGCCAATTTTCCGAATGGTTGGGAAACGTGGGCTGACATTCGTCGTACAGGTTATCCTAAACTATTCCCTATCGTGAATAATCTGAATACAGATGGGGTGACAGTGCAGCGTGGTATGCGTCGTTTGCCTTTCCCTCAGTCAGAATATAATACGAATAATGCAAATGTGAAAGCAGCTGTATCAATGTTAGGTGGTGCAGATAACTCTGCCACAGATCTTTGGTGGGCTAAGAAAAATTAAATCAGAACGTTAAAATAATTTTTATTATGAAAACGAGCAAATTGAAAAAAATAATATACGGAATAGGAATTTCTCTCTTTTTTTCGCAGGGATTCTTAAATATCGCATGTAGTGATTGGACCGACATAGAGGCGAAAGATTATTATGAACCTCCTACGCAAGGTTATGAAAATAATTTGAAGGATTATTTTAACTCTCCACATAAGATTATGTTTGGCTGGTTTGGTAACTGGGCAGGTAAGGGAGGTTCTTCCATGCAATATGCTTTATGTGGATTACCGGACAGTACGGATTTTGTGAGCCTTTGGCTCTGTTGGGGAAATCTGACGGTTGAGCAACAGGCTGATTTAAAAGACTTTCAGGCTAAGGGTTCCAGAGCAGTGCTTTGTTGGCGCGCAGGAGATATTGGTGATAATCTCACACCGGGGGGTAACGATGATGCAGTGAAGGAAGCGTTTTGGGGCTTTGATCCTAAAGATGAGCAATCTTGCATTGAGGCTGCTAAGAAATATGCACTTGCTATTGTAGATACATGTAACAAATATAATATCGATGGATTTGATTATGATATTGAGGATTGGGGGACTTTAATGAACTCCGGTATGCCATCAGTACCCAATGCGTTTATGAAGACTTTACGTGAGGAGTTTGATAAGACGGGGAAAATGTTGGTTGCTGATATCCCTGGTGGTGCAGGTTGGTTGAGCTTTTATGAAGTGCTTTCAGAGGAAACAGTTCTAAGTCTTGATTATATAGCTTGGCAGACCTATGAACTAGGACATTCTGGATTGGATTCTTTCTTTGAAGCTGTACGTAGAAGTCACCCTAATGTCTTTAAAGAAGCTATGGGGAAATCTATTGTGACTGCAACTTTTGAAAGAGCAGTGGATAAGCATTACTTTACCGAGCAACAGAGCTATCATCCGGCTTGTGGAATAGAACATGCAGGTATGGGGGCTTATCATATTGAGTATGATTATCCTGGAAATCCTGATTATCCCACAGTGCGTGCAGCTATTGCTGCACAGAATCCTCCTATTAATAACTAAAAGAAAGGGTTAAACAATGAAGAGAATATCTTTACTTAAAATAATGGCATTTGGGGTACTGGCACTGGTCCATACTGCATGTGAAAATGCTAAGTATGATGTTATAGATAATTTAGTCTATATAAATGAAGCGTCTACATCCAAAACTAAAGAATTGACATTGACAGAGGGTACGACGCGTACTTCGTTAACTGTACGTTTGGTGAATATTATTAATCAAACAATAAAAGCTAATTTATTTATTGACGAATCTGTATTAGATGCTTATAATAAGAAGAATGAAACTAATTATAAAATGCCTCCTAAAGAATATATATCATTTCCTGAATCAGTGACAATTGAAGCAGGTTCTGTAAGTGCAGATCCTGTGAATGTTGATATTAAAAGTTTTGAAGCTGAAGGCGGTGCTCAATATGCAATTCCCATCAGTATTAAGAATGTGGAAGGAGGTATTGAGAAGTCGGAATCCTCTTCCAGTTTTTTATTGGTTCTTGTGAAGCCTTTGAAACAAGCTGTTCCTAAATTAACATGGTATAATGGTATGCATGCAGCCCCGGAAGGAGCTTGGGGGTTAGCTTTGCCAAATTATACATTGGAATGGTGGAGTAAAGTCACCTCTAAATCAGGGAACGGTGGATATACTAAGAATAATCAGGCTATAATAAACTCAGGAGGTTTAGGGACAGAACTATATATACGGTTTGGTGACTTAATCTATTCCGAGAATGGTAGCTATAAAAATAATTTCCTACAAGTAAAAACGATGGGGTCTCAATTTGATACAGGTGATCCAACTAAGGGAAAAGGTTTAGAAGCACAAAAATGGTATCATTTTGCAGTGAGTTATGATGCAGCATCCGGTACTACTTTATTGTACCAAAATGGTACTGTAGTTGCCTCATTATCTTCTTCAATAGGACAACCGATGAATATTGATCAATTTCAGATGATTTCTTCAGGAGAAGAATATTTTCCGGATTTCTGTGAAATGTGTCAGGTTCGTTTTTGGAAAGTTACACGCACAGTTAATCAGATAAAGAAATCTATGTATACCGAAGTTGATTATACAGACAAGAATTTGTTGTTGTATCTGCCAATGAATGAAGGTGAAGGAGCTACAATACTACACGATGTAACCGGTAATGGTCATGATGTGGAAATTGGCAATTCTAACCTAGGTAACGAAAACCGTCAAAAGGTGACATGGGAAACATATTCATTTGCTCAATAATTTAAAACAGTATGATATGAAAGCATTATTTAAATATATATTATACAGTACATTTTTTGCTATGTCATTGCCATTAGTCACAGCATGTGACGATGACGAAGCAACAGATCCGTATGATATCAATTATGTCTATATTTATAAACCAAGTGAAACAAATGCTACTTTAGAGTATAAAGGAGACGGAACTTTTTTGAAAGAAATCGCCACCGAACATATTTTGTCTCCTGTCAGGTGTACTAAACCTGCACCACAAGATTTGACCATCCAATTAGCTATTGACAGGTCATTGGTAGATGCATACAACAGTGAATATGGAACGAGCTATGTAGCTTTACAAAATGCAGAACTGGAAAATGCAACTTTGTATATAAAACAAGGGGAATATATCTCTGTAGATACTTTAAAAGTGCATTATACTAATATGGAAGAATTTAAGAACGGATCGGAAAATTATATTCTCCCGATTGCTATAACTTCTATTAATGGAACAGGAGTATCAGCGAGTGAAAGTAATAGTAAGATATTCTTGACATTTGAATCGACTTACAAACCAAATCATGTCACACTGACTTCAAGTAAAGAATATCTGTTAGAGTATCAGTATAGTCAAGGATTTACAAATTTAAGCAGTGAATGGAAGCTTGACGGTATCTTAAAATCGGCATGGGCCGCAGATGGTGACACCAAAGTTACTCTTGCTATTAATCCGGCATTAGTTGGAACGTATAATGCATTGCATGGCACAGATTATTCTTTACTGACTAGTGCAAGTTTGAAGCAATCGACAATAATGATTAAACAAGGAAAAACAACTCCGGAAGAGAGTGTTGCCTTGAGTTTTTCGGATGATATGGCTTCTGTGCAGCTGGGTACTAACTATGTTATTCCAGTGACAATCACGAATGTTGATGGAGTAGGAGCAGATATAGGCGAGAATAAAGTTATATATATTGTTTATAAAACAGCACTTGTCGGATTTTTATCTTGTGTAGACAAACCGGTAGGTTCTGTAATAAATGACCATTCGGGTTGGAGTTTTACTTTGAATGGACAATCTAGCGACTTGTATGATTATGTTCCGGATGGCAGCATACTTGATATCGATTTGGGAAAACAAGAGAATATAAAAACTATTGCTTTACATTTCTATGAATGGTTTTATTCTTCGGAAAGTGCAAGTATAGCGATAAGTAATGATGGAGAGAAATATGAGGATCTTGGTGTAGCTTCAGGATTTGCAAATAAGACAAGTTACATTCTTCTTCTTGTGGCTAAACAAGCGCAATATATAAGAGTAACTTTCCATGGAGCTCTTTATTATTCTCCTTATATTAATACTGTAGGTATTTATACTGAAACTGAATAAAAAATGGCCCAAGTTTATTACTGAATGAGCTTGGGCTATTTGCTGTTTATATCATGTTGTGATCAGTTCTAAGTTTTCTTTGTTAATAAAACTTAGAACTGATTTTTTTCTTGAGTATCTTATATTTTTGGATTGTATTATCTAAAAACTAATTAAAGGAAATGCTATGAGAATCATTCGCCGTATTATTTTTCAGCTGCTTTGTTTGTTGGGAGCATGTTGTTATATTCCTGCAACAGCACAAGTCGTTTTAGTTGATAATGGAAAAACTAAATCCAGGATTATTCTATCAGAAAATGACCAGATTAATCAAATATCAGCAAATTTATTTCAATTGTTCCTTCAGAGAATTTCAGGTTGTACATTTCCCATTGTAAAAGGGCAGAATGCAAAAAAAGGAGATATTATAATCAGTAGCAAAACCCCAGCTGGAGTGACAGAAGACGGTTTCAGCCTATCTACGAAAGATGGAATCTTACGTATTTCAGGCAGTGGGAATGGGACAGTCTACGGAGTTGTAACTTTACTCGAACAATATCTTGGAGTGGATTACTGGGGAGAAAACGAATACTCTTTTAACCCTGCGAAGACAATCGAACTGCCGCTTATCGATAAAATAGATAATCCGGCTTTCCGTTACCGCCAGACACAATGTTATGCTATTCGTACAGACTCCATATATAAATGGTGGAACAGGCTGGAAGAGCCAAACGAAGTGTTTGCTGCCGGTTATTGGGTGCATACTTTTGATAAGCTTCTGCCTTCATCCATTTATGGGAAAGAACATCCGGAATATTATTCTTATTTTAAAGGCAAACGCCATCCCGGGAAAGCAAGCCAATGGTGTCTGAGTAACCCGGAAGTTTTTGAAATCGTGGCTCAGCGGATTGATTCTATTTTTAAGGCAAATCCGGATAAGCATATTATGTCTGTGAGTCAGAATGATGGTAATTATACCAATTGTACATGTGATGCCTGCAAAGCGATAGATGATTATGAAGGAGCACTCTCAGGAAGTATCATTACTTTTTTGAATAAGCTGGCTGCCCGTTTTCCCGATAAGGAATTTTCCACGCTTGCCTATCTGTATACGATGAATCCTCCGAAACATGTGAAACCTTTGCCGAATGTGAATATTATGCTATGTGATATTGACTGTGACCGTGAAGTAACTTTGACGGAGAATGCTTCGGGAAAAGAGTTTGTGAAAGCCATGGAAGGATGGTCTAAGATTACCAATAATAT
>ERZ839741.1298-NODE-1298-length-27278-cov-9.208206_pt1 | contig 27278 bp, 24 predicted proteins | sample MGYA00519880_ERZ839741 | MGnify/ENA primary metagenome ERZ839741 (study PRJEB31850, sample SAMEA3708851) | human gut metagenome | biome: human gut; feature: human-associated habitat; material: faeces | place: China | collected 2014 ...
CTTTATGGGCCACTATTCTTTTCTCAGGCTTTGCACTTGAAGTGATAATTCGCCAACAAGATGGATTTAATTTTCCTAAAACTTGATTCCCATGAAGGAATATTAAAATTTTTATTAGAAGTGTAACTTTTATTTGTAAAATATTCAACAGATGTAGCTATATCACTAAACCCGTTACCTGAGAAATACGTAACATTATTCCCGCCAATTTCTCTGAAGATGGCTATATCTCTAGCTAGAACTGGTTTCCCAAAATACAGTCCTTCAATAAGAGCAAGACCAAAGCCTTCTGCATGAGAAGCAAAAATGACCCAATTTGAATTTTTGTATAAAGATACTAAGAAATTGTCCGATACCCCAGATAACCAAAATAGTTTTTTATTATAGTATTTACTCTCTTCAATTTTCTTACACAAATCATCAACCTTCCATCCCTTAGATCCAACAAATACTAAATTGTACGGAAAGCCTTTTTCCCAAAGTAGCGTAAATCCCCCCAGAAGTTGTTCGTACCCCTTTCTTGGTTCTATTGTACTGACTTGGATAAAGTATGGACTCGTTGTGATTTCCTTTAGAACTGCAGATTCATCTTTAGTAAGAGAAATAGAAGTATTTTTCTTGAAATCTGCCCCCAGGTAAAAGAAATCAATTGTAAAATTATCTTTTAGCTTAATACCATTATCTTCTATCCACTTCTTTAAATCATGCATTACTGATTTCGATACCGTAATGATTCCATTATATTTCAACGTTTCACGAAGCCATGGCTCAAACCGCCGTGCAGTTAATTCTTTAAAATATTGAGGATATTGCAATGGCATAATATCATGAATAGTAAAAAACACTTTCCCATTGATTTTCTCAATTCGTTTAAATATGGGGGAGAATCCTTTTACCTCGATATAATCCAGCAATACATTTAATAAAACATCACCTGAATTGATAGTTATTACCTCATCATCTATTATGCTGCTTTTTAATCCGTATTTTTCACACAAATAATTATTTGCAATTTTTAACTGGAGTGAATCCCTTTCGAAATAGACAGGCAATACTTCTATATCTTTATCTTTTAATCCTTCCTCGAGTATTTTTTTAGCTACTCTAGGGATACCAGTTCTTCCGTCGGAATACGGTAAGTTTCCAATATTTATGTAAAGACGTTTTTTTGTACGTTCTCGATCTTCTCGGATGGCATTTGCGTTGTCGGGAATAGTACGTCTGTTTCTCTTCAGGCTGCAAAGCGTCATACCGAAAAGATTGATGGCAATCTTTTGGTTTCCTTTGAAGACTATTCCTATTACAGGAATAAATCCAATGTATAAAGCCCTGCAACATCCACTTTTTTTAACTTGCAGTGGGCCTAACGAATAAGTTGTTTTAAAAATTGGGAATTTTTCTTTTTTTTCTTTTTTTAAATTTATTATTTTAATCCCTAATATTTTCCAAAATATCAATCTATCACTGTTGTAGTAGGAAATGTTATTCAATTTTCTCTCCTAAACTTCCTGCATTTTACAGAGTTTGGCATAAATCCCATTTTCAGCTAAAAGAGACTGATGTGTTCCTTCTTCCTTTATTTCTCCATCTGATATTACATATATCCTATTGCTATCTTCAATAGTCGAAAGACGATGGGCAACTGTAATTGATATTTTCCCCTTGGTCAGATTCTTCAATGCATTCTTGATTTCGTTTTCGCTTTTGCTATCTAATGCGCTAGTTGCTTCATCAAGAATAATAATTGGGGCATTCTTTAGGATGGCTCGGGCTATCGATATTCTTTGCCTTTGTCCCCCTGAAAGCAGCTTTCCACCTTCTCCGACGGAGGTGTCGATGCCTTTAGGAAGGCTTTCAACTAGTCCTCTCAGGTCAGCTGCATCTATTGCGGCATTGATTTCATCTTCCGTTACTGAAATTTTCACACCATATGTGATGTTGTTTTTTATCGTATCTTCAAAGAGGAATACATCCTGTGATACGAGAGACATCTGAGACCGTAGACTTTCGAGTGTGTAATCTCTGATATCAATTCCATCGATTGTTATCCTGCCTCCAGTTACTTCAAGAAATCTGGGAAGAAGGTTAACGATCGAGGTCTTTCCTGAGCCAGATTGCCCGACCAAGGCGATTGACTCACCATTTTTGACGGTAAAAGAAATTCCCTTAAGAGCGTCTGCGTTTTGCCCGGGGTATCTTAGATGAACGTCTTCAAAGACAATTCCTTGGTGAATTTCTTTAAGTTCTTTCTTTCCAGTATCTAGTTCAGGCTTGGCATCAATGACATCAAAGATGCTTTTGGCTGCTACTGAGATACTGGCAAATGTTGAGTTAAGTCCTGCAAGGTGTTGAACCGGGGCTTTGATCAGGAGGAGAGCGGACAGGAAGGTTACGAACTGACCGAATGTCAGCGCTCCCCCCTGAGCTTCAATCAATGCCACTGCCACTACGAACGCAACCGCGACCATTGTCAGAATCTGCGTCAATGGCGTTGGAAGCCCCTGCAGAATATTGGTTTTCAGAGCCAAACGGCGGATTCTCATATTGACTTTTGAGAAGCGTTCATCTTCAAAATCGTATGAGTCGTTGATTTTGACTATTCGTTCCGCTTCATATGATTCCTGGATTCTGGAGATCATATTTCCCAGAGTTTCCTGGCTTTGTTTGACTACGACCTTAACCTTTCGTGAAAGTAACCGAAGGACTATAAACAAGGCCGGGCCAATGACAAACGTGACCAAAGTCAGAATCCAGTCGTGCCAGAACAGGACGCACAGCAGACCAATGATCTGGACGGTATCTCGGATCATGACGGTTACTGAATCCGCCGCTCCAGAGAGGGCGATGGTAGATTCATTCACAAACTTTGAGCTTATGAGTCCAGTAGATACTTTCTGGTATTGGGATTCCGGCCAATGCAGCACGCTGTTGAAGAGTTCTTTTCGAAGCGTCACCAATACTGACTGGCTGATCTGAGACATGATATAGGCGCTCAGCACTGTCGAAATGGCAAACACCAGAGTGACTGCGATCAATGCAGCAGGCAAAGCAAAAACCAGCCAGCTTCCTCCTTGATAAAAACTCACGTCGGTCAGCTTGCCTAAAAGAGTGGCTGTAGCGGATGAAGTTAATGCGGTGGCAATCAGAAAAATACTGGCGACAGCTATCTTCCCTTTATAAGGAAGAAAGTACTTATAAAGCCTCACCAGGTTTTCGTCTCTATGCTTCAGTATGTTGATCATTCTGTTTCCAAAACATGAAGAGATTGCAAATGACAGAGATTTGCAAAGAGACCGCCTTTCTTCAGCAGTTCATCTCGCGTTCCGATTTCTTTCACCTCCCCTTCAGCCATCGCAACAATAGTTGTGGCCCCGGATACTGTTGAAAGTCTGTGAGCGACAATAAACACTGTTCTGCCCTTCATCAGTTTTGCCAAAGCGTTTTTGATATGGGTTTCGCTGATGCTGTCCAGAGCGCTGGTTGCCTCGTCCAGAATCAGAATCGGGGCATCTTTCAGAATGGCGCGTGCAATTGAAATCCGCTGTTTCTGTCCCCCTGAGAGGAAGTTCCCCGCTTCACCAACCGGAGTTTCCAAACCCTTTGGCAGTGCATCGATGAATTCTCTCAGGGCGGCATCATCTATTGCCCTATTAATTTGATCTTCTGTCGCGTTAGGAACGCCGTAGGCAATGTTGTTCCGTATCGTATCGTCAAAGAGAATTACATCCTGAGAAACAATGGCGATTTGTTTTCTCAGACTCTTTAACGTGATATCACGGGTGTCATACCCATCAATGAGAATACGTCCTGACGTTGGATTCCAGAACCGCGGGATCATGTTCACCAGAGAGGTCTTTCCTGATCCCGAGAACCCTACCAACGCAACAGAATCGCCGGGATTGACTGTCAGATTGAAGTCATGAACAGCGTCTCTTTCAGCGTTGGGGTAGCGAAGCGAAACATGATCAAAGATTACCTGTCCGCTGCAGTAATCCAGTTCTGTTTTGCCATTATCTTCCTCTTCCTTTTCATCCAGGGTGGCGAAAATGCTGTCCGCCGCCATCTTGATCATGATGAAGCCTGTATTCATTCCCGCCAGGTTCTTGACCGGAGGGATCAGGAGCAGGAGAGCCGCGAGGAATGTAACAAACTGGCCCCGGTCCAGAGCGCCGTTCTGCATCTGAAATACCGCGAATGTCAGAACAACCGCGATTCCGATCATGCATAGGACCTGAGACGCCGGAGTTCCAAGTGTTGTGACTTTCGTCATCCTCACCATCATTTTGTAGATTTCATTATTGATGTGAGCAAAACGATCGTACTCATCCTTATACGTATTGGAAATTTTGATAAGACGGTGTGCTTCGTATACTTCTTTAACGCGGGACAGAATACCTGCGAAGGATTCCTGGCATGAAGCCATCACAGACTTCATTTTTCTCGATACATATCGGAGAAGCAGAAAGATAAGAGGTCCGATAATCAGTGCTACGAGCGACAGCTTCCAGTCCTGCCAGAAGAGCGTCGCAACAAGACCGACCACCTGACTTGAATCACGAACCAGAATGATGCAGGACTTCGTGGCGTTTGAGAGCATGACATTTGCTTCAAACACAAATTTGGATGTGATGGCACCGGTGGAGTTGTTCTGATAGGCAGAAGAGGGCCACCGTAGCAACCGATGAAACATCTGCTGACGCAGTGTGGCGGATACGGACTGGCTGACTTTTCCCAGCAGGTAGTTGCTCATAAACATGCTTCCGCCGTGAAGGAAAGACACGCCAATCAGTCCAAGCGGTGCTGCGACGATAATCCAAGCTGCCTGGTTATAGAACCCTACATCTGTCAGCTTTCCCAGTAGCCATGCGATCAAAGAAGACGCGGCTCCTGCCGAAACCATGAAAAAAATGGAAAGCGCGATGATGCCTTTATAGGGCGGCAAATAGCCTAAGAGTCTTTTCAGGCTTGAACCAGAAAAAAGATTCCTCAGTATCATGAAAGGCCTTAAAAGCTAAATAAGCGGCAAGTTCAAGGGCATACGGAGAGAGCATCAAACAGATAAGGCTGAATTTCTGACTCAAGATGCTGAAAAGCAGTGCTTTGACACCGATCTTGTCTTGAATAGAATCAAGTACTATTTTTGATGACTTAATTCCCCTGCCGTGACCGTTTCAGAATTCACGTAGAAAGCGGTCATAAACGGGAGGGCATTTGCTGATTCTTTCAGCAAAGTGCCCTGAATCCTGACAATATTAACCTGTTTCCCCTACGGATATTGCATCGATTTGTCATTGGATAAGAGCAGAAGGCTTTGAGAGTAATACCGTCAAGACAATACATGGACCATGAAAACAAAATCCCCTCTGACACTCCATAGGAAGTCAAAGGGGATTGAAAGAGATTAAAAGGCTTCTTTTAGTGCTTGGCAATCAGAGCGAGCAAAGCGGATTTCAGCTCTTCAATAGAAAGACCGCTGTGGCGGCTCATGTCACCAGCCGTTGCCTTGGGGATCATGATCCTTACGAGCGGCGTCTTAAGGGCCTTGAAGACAGGCGAAATAGTAGACAGCTCATCCTTCAGCCAGGGGAAGGCTTTCAGGATATCCTCAAGGCGGGTGGATTCCGTCAGGGTCTCAATGATGGAGGGGGTATCTGCAGTGTCAGATGCTTTGCCTGTCAGGTTGCCATCCTTTGTCACCGGGGCGTCGTCGCTTGTACCGGGTTCCGAGATGCCATAGACCCGTTCCGGGGCATGGGTTTCGTTGCTCCAGGTGAGTAATGTGCGGGATCCCGTCAGTTCGCGGATACGGGTGCAGTCCTGCATCGTCTCGAGAACGCCGCGGAACTTGCCATCCGCGTCACGCACGGCGACATATCGAATGTAGATGAACGCGTCCTTCTTATTGATCCAGAAGTCAGCGACATCCTCTTCGCCGGCCTTGAACTTCGCAAGGATTTCTTCCACATACTTCACGCTCGTCTTCGGGTGGCAGTTACGGACCTGGCGGCCAATCACGTTCTTGCTTCGCGGGAAGATTCGATGTTCCGTATCGGAGTAGAACGCAACGAGATCATTTTCATCGACGAAGGAGATATCAAGAGGCAGGTTCTGCAGAACGAGGTTCACCTGATCAAGCGTGAGTTTCCCGTTCCGCATTTCAAGCTTCTCATCAGAGCCGGCTCCGGACGCAAGACCGTACTTTGCAAGAAGCTTCTGAAGGTCACCGACAAAGCCTGTGGCCTCAGCCGCGGCGGCCGGAGCCGAAGCGACCGGGGCAGCCGCAGGGGCAGCGCCGGTATTTTCAAGCCAGGCGTAGCCGATCTCGGCGTCGCCCGATCGCATGTCATCGAACTCTTTACTGCTGATCAGTATGAGGGAAGTCGGGAGAAGGATCTGCTCCTCCTTATTCATGAGATCTGTCAGATCGTCAATCAGATCCTGCTGACGGGAGAGGAATTCGTCATCAGACCCAGCTTCGAGAAGCGCGCGGTTATCGCGGATTTCATCCCGGATCGTGTCGTCGAAGAGCCACATGTGAGTGGACGGGCGGTCAAAGCCCTTCTTTTCAAGCACCGAGTAAAGCTGATTCTGCTTCCTGGAAAAATGCTTCTTGATCTCGGCGAGGCGATCATAAATATCGAGCCACTGATTGCGGATCACGGGATACTGCGCAAGATCCTCGATCTCTTTAACAATGCCGCGTTCCTTATCGTTTTCCTGGAAGTAGCGGGCAATCGGATGATCCTCGGGCAGCTCAGGACGGCTGCGATCCATGATGGGACCGTAGATCTTGAAAATGTCGGAAATCCGATTCAGACGGCAGGCTTCATCGCCTTCTTCAGGGCTGATGTTCTGTTCAATCTGGGCGATCTCCCAGGGTTTCAGAGACTGGATTTCACTCTTCAGCTGACGCTGCGCTTCTTCAAGCGAAATCTGGTTCTCGTCATAAGCCTTGCGGATAGCAACCGCCTTTTCTAGCTTAGCGTTATCAAGTCCGGGAATTTCTTTCAAGCTGGTCATGGCAACCCTGTGTTTTATGTTGGGGGTGGTAGAAAACGGGAATCATTTTAAAGGGAGACTCGGAAAAGCGAGAGGCTTATTTCTGTCGGAAAACTCTATGCATCGCGTGTCTTCTTGGAACGGAAAACTGACTAAATTTGCGTCAGATATCTTCACTTTGAGCCGCACGCTGACGCCCTTATGAGAAAAAGATTCGGACGCTATACTTCTGATATTGAAAATGGTTATTAATCCGGAGGGAGGAAGAGACGATGCTGAGACGGACTTTGGCCTTGGGAGCGGCTTCGTTTTCTCTTCTGATTGCCTGCAGCAGGGGAGGAGCTCAATCCATGGAAAAAGACACAAGAAAGCTTCCCGCGGAAAAGCCCCGGGCGGGAGAGAAGGAGATTTATCTGGCCGGCGGGTGCTTCTGGGGAACTGAACACTTCATGTCGAAGATTTCTGGCGTCAGGGTGTCTGAGTCCGGATACGCCAACGGCACCGTTGCCAATCCAACTTATGAAGACGTGTGTACCGGCCGAACCGGAGCCGCGGAAACAGTGCATGTCATCTATGACCCTGAAAAAGCTGATCTGCCATTCCTTCTCGGCCTCTTCTTTGAAACCATCGATCCGACAAGCCTTAACCGTCAGGGGAATGACATCGGAACCCAGTACCGGACCGGAATTTTTTATACCGATCCAGGCGCTAAGCCCATCATTGAGGATGAGGTAAAGAAGCTCTCAGCCAAATATTCAAAGCCTCTGGCGCTTGAAGTGAAGCCGCTGACTTCCTTCTACCGGGCTGAGGAATACCATCAGGATTTTCTTGTGAAGCACCCAGACGGCTACTGCCATATTCCGCAACGCCTGATGGAAGAGGCTGAGAAAGCCAAGTATGAGCCGACCCATAAGGGATTCCGAAAAGCTGGATCGCAGAGTCTTAAGGATCGCCTGACGCCAGAACAGTATGACGTCACGCAGAACTGTGGTACCGAGCCGCCTTTCCATAACGCTTATTGGAATGAGCACCGGGCAGGAATCTACGTGGATATTGTGAGCGGGGAGCCGCTTTTCTCCTCTTCAGACAAATTTGATTCCGGCACCGGGTGGCCGAGCTTCACGAAGCCGATTTCAAAGTCCGCTCTGAAAAATACGACGGATACGTCGTACGGCATGGTGAGAACTGAGGTGAAATCAGCCGCGAGCGGGTCGCATCTCGGGCATGTGTTTCCGGATGGGCCGTCTGATAAGGGCGGACTTCGCTACTGTATGAACAGCGCGTCTCTCCGATTCATCCCGAAGGAGGAAATGGAAAAGGAAGGCTACGGGGCGTACCTGAAGTATGTGAAGTAAAAACAGGTCAGGCGTTCAGAACGAAACCGGAGATGGGGGCAGCCTCTCTCCGGTTTTTCTGACGGCGTTTGATCTCAGCTGCGCCAGGTATCCCGGAGGACATTCACCATCTCCCTGATGACAGAACGCCCTCCGGCAGGAATAATAGTCACGCTCACTTATACACAGTTAAAGGGTTCCGGCATGGCATCTGCAGAAATATTGAAAATCGGGGCTTCGAAGGAAGTCCTTGAATCCCGGCTGAAAACCGTTCTTCCGAAGATTCACGAAACGTTTGATGGCCAGGTTCAGGTCATTGAGGAATCGGATACCGATGTGCTCGACGCGGTTATGTCGGGAGATCTTGACGCCTGCTTTACTGTAAGGGGCGAGGAAGACGATGCGTTTAACCGCTGGCCTCTTTTCTTTGAGGACATCATGCTGATTTATCCGGACTCTCATATTCCGGTGGAGTCTCAGATGGATCTCGACGATGTGCCGTTCCTCGTGATTCCTGAAAAATCAGTCTGCAAAGACCGGATGCTCTCATGGCTATCAGATGCCGGTCAGGCTCCGATCGGCATTGAGGAGGCCGAGGACTTTTTAACGATCATCCGTCTCGTTTCTGAAGGCGCGGGCTTCAGCGCGGTGCCGGGATCGCTTTTTGCCGGATCTCCTTATAAGACAGAGATTCAGGCGGATCCGATGGAAGAACCTTACCGTACGATGCGGATCGATCTTGTGGCAAGAAGGGGAGTCCGCGAGGATGAGATCCGCGGACTTCTCGGACTCTTTGGCAAATAAAGCGTCTTCGGTCTCACCGGAAAAAATAAAAGCGGGTAGAATAGACGTTCCTTGGGGCTGCCTTGGTTTCGACGTGGATTACGAAGGGGCACGGGGCATGTCGAGGTCCGAGATCCTCGTTAAACAGTTCGGAAAAGTAATAAACGCCAATAACAAGCGTTACGCTCTCGCTGCTTAATACCAGCGGGACGCTGCACCGGTTCGCCTGAGGGCCGGGTCAGCCTAAAAACTGACAGCAGCGCCATATACTCGGGCTGGATCCTGTTGGAGCCGTGACGGCGGGATTAAGATCAAGCGGCTGGTCTTCATATGGCCTGCTGGTGGGCATGGATGAAGATGAGATTTAAAGTTCATCAGATACGCATGTAGAACCGTCTTTGGACAATTTGCGGACGCGGGTTCGACTCCCGCCAGCTCCACCAAGATCCAGAATCCCAGCCGATACCGGCTGGGATTTTTTGTACATTGCTTAAGGGATGATCCAACGTATCCTCTACGTTGAGTGTCAAATATCTTTCGCTACTCTTCCGGCCTTACATAGAGTGGTAAAACATGCGATAGTCGCATGCGTTCATAGATAATACCGCGGCCCGCATTCTGAGCAACGAGCTCCGAATCTCTGAAGCCGCCGAGCAGTACTCGATTGGCAAATCAACAATCAGGTACTGGCTCAATCAGGCAAAAGAGAAATCAGAATGCGTCACGCTATCTAACACGGATGTCAGGCGATGCTGGAGACTCGCAGCCCCCCCCGGAGAGATGGATCGGCGATACCGTGCTGAACTGCACTCCGATCGGCCGGGTATGACTCACCCCCGAGAATGGACAGCTTGAGGACAAGCGTTTGCCAGGGGTGTTTGAACAAACACTACAACTTATTTTTTACGAACGATTTCGGCGAAAGATCATTTGACATTGACTGCTACTGATTGGTGAATTATCAAATCAAGTGCAAAGTTACTGAATAAAAGACTTCAGCCGAGCACTTCCAATTGAGACGTTTTCTGGGTCTGAAATTCAGAGCATTGAACCGTTTCTGAACTTCTGCCTGAGAAATTTTATCGATACTCATTCCTTTTGGGAAAAAGTCTCTAAGAAGTCCGTTTGTATTTTCATTACTTCCTTTCTCCCATGGATGATGAGGCAAGCAGAAATACACTTTGGTTCTGAGATCTTTCTCCAGTTTTTCAGCCCAGGAAAATTCTTTTCCGCGATCTACGGTAATCGTACGCAGATCCTTATCTGACAGAGATTTCTCAATTACGGCAGACACATCGGCTGCTGTCGTGGAAGCGGTTTTCCCGCCACAGAGAAAACCGGACTTCCTATCTACCAGAGTCGTGAGGCAGGCTCCGCCCTTTCTCCCGACGACGGTATCACCTTCCCAATCCCCCAGGCGAGACCTGTTCTGAGCTTTCTGGGGTCGCTCTTCAATGCGTGAGTGATCTGGATTTTTTCTCGCCTCTCGATCATGCCTTTACGGTGACCCGTTTTAACGTGGTGTCGCAGGTGCCGAGACATCTTTCGGCCATCCACAAAGCGATCCAGTAAGCCAGAATTGATTCCTCGGTGATTGTCGTGGCGCTGATCCTGAGATTCGCCAGCTCCTTTCTGAGACGGTATTGAATCTGCTCAGGAGACCAGAATTCCTTAACCAGCAGATTTGGGACAATCGCTGTCACCAACGAGTCAGACTTCAGAATGTTTCTCTTTCCGCAATGCTTTCTCTGCCTCTGATATCGGGCCTGTGCGGCACAGGGATCATAGGCAGCTGAAGCCCCATTCTGGACCGATGCTTCCTTGTTTCGCTTCAGTTCGCGGGAGATCGTAGAAACATTTTTCTCAATCGCACATGCAATTTCAGACAGGAGTTTGCCTGAAATCGTTAAAGCCGAAATAAATACTCTATCCCGAAGAGTAAGATGATGATAGTGGCTCATGAGCTCCCTCTATAGTTATCTTGAAAATCTCTATTATGGTAGCTTTATGGGCCACTATTTTTTTCTCAGACTTTGCACTTGAAATGATAATTCGCCAGAAAAAAAATAAATTAGCTTTTGTTTTTGCTTTTACTCAGAATTTATCATTCGCCGCTGGTAATTGTGCCATTGCTCTAAATCGTCATTTAAAAATCACTGATTACGATATAGTGATGCTACATTCAGATTTATCAGATAAGGATATAGCAACCTTTAATAAGATACCTCATGTAGTCCTTAAGAGATTTGATCTACAGGATGATTTTGTTGATCATATGCTAAAAAATATTCCAAAGCAGTCACGATTTCGAACTAAAAATCACCTGATGTGTTTTGGGCATTTTGAAGCTTTTTCTTTACTAAGAGATTATGAATATGTAGTTTATAATGATGTTGACGTGAGTTTCCAAAGAGACATATCAGATATTATTTCATATGTTCCTTTTGGAATTGCTCCTGATACTCCTTGGAAGGTTCGTGACCAATTTTCTAGAGAAGTTCCTGGCTACGATATGGAGAGGGAAGGTTATTGTTCATCAGTTATGGTACTTAGTGATAATCTACCTTATAATGAGATTGTAAATTTTCTTTATGAGAAGGCGTGGGAGTATGCTGATTGCCTCATAAATCCAGATCAAGCAATAATTTGCCTTGCCGTACAGAAATTTAATATAAATCCAAAGTTAATTCCAATAGATATATACAGCTGCATTTCTTGGAAAGATTGTGCCATTACAGCTAAAACTGTTCATTTTGGTACAGAAAAAAAAATCTGGAAAGATACTAACATATGTAATTCTTTTCCAGAATGGTATAGAACTCATCTCGAATGGCTCGAATTGGGCGGATCTGACTTCGACCAATCGAATATTGCCCCAAGAAATCCCTTATCTACTCTGAATCATTTCGATGAATTGATGGCAAATAGCAGCAATGCTGGCAAATAAAATGAATAAAATATAACTTTTGAAATAAAATATAATAAGTTAATATAAATTATATATAACTGTTATTCGATAAATATTTTAAAATACCGATCTTGCCCCATCATATAACACTTTCAGTAATCTAAAAGTTCTTTAGGGAGTGTCAAGCGACACGATAAAGTGATCCCCGTGTGTCTGCAGAAATGCAGACCACGCTTCTCCAGCTCCCGATCCAATTCTGAGAGCATGATGTTCGACAGAAGAGGACTGAGAGAGGATACCCTGTGGTATGCCTTCCTCACGGGGAGAACCCAGACCGTTCTCCATGATTCCCGCCGACAGATATCGGCGGATCAGTTTGGGCATCGGTTTATCGTCAATCACACGGGCAATAATGCTCATGAGCTTGTCGTGGTTTACTCGGTCGAAGAATTCAACAGATCCCGCTTGACTACTCATTGGTAGCCTTCACGTACATAAACTTGGGCGGATAGAAGAGCCTGCTGGGCGTTTCTTCCAGCACGGTTGGAATTCCCACCATTCTCGTCCCGCCATTCGGCTTGGGAATATCTACCCGAAGGACAGGGGCCGGGAATGTACTCCCAATCCCGAGCTTCTCAGCATATAACAGTCCTATGCGTATTCAGCAGCTCGGTCAGTCTGTCAACGGTAACGCCGTCTACGCCGGCACTGCCCTTGTTGGCAATGACTTTCTCTGCTGCCTCATAGATCACCAGTATTGCACACTCCATGAGCGGATACTGTCTAGCTTCGCTTTCGTACGTACAAGGTTCGCAATAGACCGCTGCTTTCTTTGACCGATGTCTCCGGCAGTTCCAGTTCCGCTTTCCCTGTCTGACTCGGGATACTCAAAGGTGTTTACTAAGCACTTCGTGTTCTATTAGATATCCTTGCTGTACTCGCAAATGAATGCTCGGTCCTTCGCCCCCCCCCTATGACTACCTGAACGACATCCCTTGGCCACTCGGCTTCTGTAGCTTTCTCAGCATCGATCAGGTTCTCCCCAGGTATGACGCATATCGTTCCTGCCAGTCTGTCGGATTTACTTTTCTGCTTTCCGGTTGAGCTTTGGGCATTGAAATACATGGCTTCCACACCCAGCAGACGCGCCTCATATCCGCTTCCTGTTCGTCAGACATGCATTTGCTATCGGCTTCCTCTGGAACGGCTGTTACCATACGCCCCTTGCCGAGTCGCTAGCTCTTCCCCTCAACGGGCGAGTAGAGGGACTTCCACCCTCCAAGATATGCGCCCTGCTGGGCGCACCATGAAAAAGCCCCGAAGCTCTTACGAGCTTCGGGGCTTTCTTACAACTGGCGGAAGGGGAGGGATTCGAACCCTCGATAGGGCCAGGCCCTATGCCGCCTTTCCAGGGCGGTACATTCAACCACTCTGCCACCCTTCCAGGATGGGTTCCACTAAGGCTTTTAGCCCGCCCTGAATAAAGGTTTACGTCTTCAGGACAACCAGCGTTACCGGCTAGCGAGACTTGAAATTATACGGATGCGAATCTCTTTGTCAAGGCGCAATCTTAACAATTTTTTCTCTTTAATCTCTCAGGGGGCTCTGCCACTCTTCCAAAGTCATCCTTTTTCATCCTGTCATGCGTTCTTCTTTTCTTCTAAAATACTGTCCCCTACGACAAAAAGAGACGCCGAAAACGTCTCTATTCATAAACTCTGTTTCTCTAGAGGTACTTGTTTCATGGCACATGTTGTCTGTGATGGCTGCGTTAACTGCAAGCACACTGATTGCGTGGACGTCTGCCCGGTAGACGCTTTCCGCGAAGGTCCCAACTTCCTCGTAATCGATCCTGATGAATGCATCGACTGCGCGGTCTGCATTCCGGAGTGCCCGGAAGCCGCGATTTTCGCGGAGGAAGATGTTCCTGAAGATCAGCAGGAATATATCCAGATCAACGCGGAGCTTTCCAAGCAGTGGCCTTCCATCACCCGCAAGAAGCCCGCTCCTGATGACTGGGAGAAATGGTCTGGCGTGCCGAATAAGCTTCAGTACCTGAAGAGGTAAGCGAACGGTGGCTGATAAGACTCAGAGCCTCGCAGACCGCATAAACGACGCGCTGCCGCAGACCTTCTGCCGGCAGTGCGGCTTTGCGGGCTGTCGTGAGTACGCCGAAGCGGTTGCTGCCGGCCTTGCTCCCATTAACCGCTGTCCCCCAGGCGGCGATGAGGGCATTCATGCGCTTTCTCTTATCACGCATCAGCCCTACCTTCCTCTTGACCCTGAGTACGGTCGGGAACTTCCTTTTGCTGTCGCCCGGATCCGCGGTGACGAATGCATTGGCTGCGGCCGCTGTCGCAAGGTCTGTCCGGTAGACGCGATCACAGGCGGTCCCAAGCGTCTTCACGCTGTGATTGAGGATGCCTGCACCGGCTGCTCGCTCTGCCAGGCCGCGTGTCCGATTGCCTGTATCAGCATGGTGGAAACCGGGGCCGAGTGGACGCCCGAAAAGGCGTCTGCCGCCTCAAACCGTCATCAGGCCCGCAAGTCCCGCCTTGAGAGAGAATCCCTGGAACAGGAAGCCCGCTACGCGGCTCTGGGTCAGGGGGATCTCGCCCGCAAGAAGGCGGCTATCGAAGCCATCCTCGCGCTTGCCGCCAAAAAATAAGTTTCATCCAAATTCGGGAGGTGCTTTCACGTGAATTCAGCCGATATCCGGGAAATTTTCAGGCGCCTCGCCGAACTTCGTCCTGATCCCAAAAGCGAACTGAACTACCGGACGCCTTTTGAGCTCCTCGTTGCCGTTGTGCTTTCCGCGCAGGCGACCGATAAGAGCGTGAATGAGGCCACCAAAGTTCTTTACGCTCACGCAAACACCCCTGAGGCGATTCTCGCGCTCGGAGAAGAGGGACTCATCCCTTATATCAACAGGATCGGTCTCTACCGGAACAAAGCAAAACACGTGATCGGGCTCTGCTCCGAGCTGATCAAGCGCTTCAACGGCGAAGTTCCGGAAGACTTTGATGCGCTCTGCTCCCTTCCTGGTGTCGGGCACAAGACAGCAAACGTTGTTCTTAACGTCGCGTTCGGTCATCCCACAGTTGCTGTAGATACCCACATCTTCCGTGTCGCGAACCGGACCGGCATCGCCCCCGGGAAAACACCGGACGAAGTATCAGAAGCTATCGTCCGCGTCTGCCCGAAGGAATATCTCCATAACGCGCACCACTGGCTCCTTCTTCACGGCCGCTACTGCTGCACCGCGAGAAACCCGAAATGCTGGGAATGCCCGATCCGGGATCTCTGCGAATTTGACGAAAAGACACCTGCGCCGGAGGAAAAACCGATTCCTCATATCCTTCCCAAAAAAGAAGGCCGGAAACCGCGCGCCGCTTCCGCTTCCCGGAAGAAAAAGTCATCCTGACGCTTTTCCTCCATCACTCCAGGCCGGTTGCAGTTTCCGCTTTCTCTCAGCTCCGCTAACATAGATAGATTACGTTTTGAAATTTCCTCTCGGAATTTCGACGCGGTTTATTAGCGGCTAAAGAAAAAAGAGACAGCATATATGGAAGGAACGAAGCACCTCACGCCCAGGTATTCCCAGATGGCCCTTGGCCTTGCGGACGACATCCTGGGACCGATTCTCGCTGACGGCTCAAAACCGGATTTTATTTCGTTCGGCGGCGGTCTTCCCTGCCCAGAAGGTTTCCCTGTTGAAGCGCTGCGGGAAGCCTCCGACTGGTGCCTGAAGACCTACCCGAGCCGGTCTCTGCAGTATTCGGGACCGGAAGGAGAACCGGAACTCCGTGAGCAGATCGCCGCTTACGAAACTTCCCGCGGGAATCCGACGTCGCCTGACGAAATTCTTGTCACGTCAGGCAGTCAGCAGGCGCTTGATCTCTGCGGCCGGGTTTTCTGTGACCCGGGTTCAAAGATTCTGATTCAGCGTCCTTCCTATATTGGCGCCCTGGAAGCTTTCAACCTCTCTCAGCCGACGTACGTTGAAATGCCGTCTGATGCTGAAGGCGCGGCTCCGGCTGAAATCGGGGAAGAAGCGCGCGGTGTCCGGTTTGCCTATACGCTCGCCACTTACTGCAATCCGACCGGACAGACGATGAGCGCTGAGCGCCGGAAGCAGCTGATTGAAAAAGCCGAGCAGTACGATTTCTGGATCGTTGAAGACGATCCTTATGGCGAACTCTGGTACGAAAAGAAGCCTCCGATCTCCATCCGGAATCTGGCGCCGCACCGCACGATCCGCCTCTGCTCCTTCTCGAAGATCCTCGCCCCGGGTCTTCGCCTTGGCTACATCATCGCGCCGCGTGACGTGATTCAGATGTTCTCGAAGATCCAGAGCTACGCTGTCCTCTCCACTCCCTGCATCAATCAGCTCGTCGCTGCCCGAGTGCTCGCAAGCGGCCTTCTGAAGACGCATCTCCCGGAAGTCCGCGCGATCTACCGCGAGCATTCGTTCGATATGCAGCAGGCGCTTTCTGAATTCATGCCGAAAGACCCCGGCATCAGCTGGACCAGGCCAGAGGGCGGCATGTTTATCTGGCTTACGCTTCCGAAGCCGATTGACACGTTTGCCATGCTTCCGAAGGCGCTCCGGATGAAGCTTCTCTATGTGCCGGGATTCGCGTTCTACCCGAACTCCCCTGAGCAGAACCATATCCGACTTTCCTTTGTGACTGTTCCGAAGGAAAAGACGATTGAAGGTGTTCAGCGTCTCGCGGCTCTCGTGTCGGACGAACTCCGACGCCTCTGATCCCTCAAAGCAAAAAGGAACACCACGCCATGGCTCTGCCAAAAATTGAAATTCTGACGACAGGCGGCACGATTGCAGGAAAGGGAGAGAGTGAAACCGGCTCTTCTTACCACGCGGGAGAAGTTCCTGGAGACGAACTTGTCCGCTCAGTCCCTGGGCTCAGCCGGGTTGCTGATATTACAGTGCGGGAAATCGCCTCCATCCCTTCTCAGGACATGACAGAAGGCGTGTGGCTCGCCCTTCTCTCCGCGATCCGTGAGGACGCGGAGAAGTTTGACGGGTTCGTCATCACGCACGGCACTGACACTATGGAAGAAACCGCTTTCTTCCTTAGCCTCACCGTGCCGGCAGGAAAATCCGTTGTGATCACGGGAGCCATGCTCCCCTCCACCGCTCTTTCTTCTGACGGTCCTAAAAACCTCTATAACGCGGTTTCTGCCGCCGCGGCTCCCAAATCGTCTCGCTATGGTGTCATAGCCGCGATGAACGGAGAACTCTTCGCCGCCCGGGGGCTCTTCAAATCAAAGACGGTGGCGCTTGACACATTCAGTACCCGTTTCGGAGGTCCGATTGGCTGGACGCAGGGCGGTGTCACGCACTTCAGCGTGAGTCCCGCGCCTGAACGATCCCTTCCCTCTTTCCGGGACCTCGGGGCAATCCGCGAGAGTTCGCTTCCCAAAATCGCCTGCATCGCGGTCTGGGCTGGTTCTGACGGCGTTGCCGCATCCGCCTACATGGATGCCGGCTATCAGGGACTCGTCATTGAAGGTTTCGGTGACGGCAATATCCCCGGAGGTCTCCTCCCCACGCTGCGGCTTGCCGCGGAATCGGGGCTTGCTGTCGTACGGTCCAGCCGCTGTGCTTACGGCCCCGTGCTGGAAGCAGGAGAAATTAACGACGCTGAAAACGGATTTGTCTGCGGCGGAGCGCTTTCTGCCGCTCAGTGCCGTATTCTTCTGCAGCTCGCTCTCCTTAAGAACCCGAGAGCCAAGCGAACAGACCTCCAGAAACTCTTTTCCCAGTTTTAACCGACGCGAGACTATTCTCCATGCCGATACCCAGTGAATTCACCCCCATTCTGCAGTCACTCCCCCTTGTCTCATCCGAGTGGGATGAAGAGAACCGCACCCTGGTTCTCACGACCGGACTTCGCTATCCTGGCACCGAAGAGTCTGTGATGATCTTTGTGACAGAAGACGCTTCTATCGGCGGCTGGCAGGTGGATGACGGGGGATCAGCCGCGCTGCTCCTTTCTGACGCCGGTATCGCTCCGAACGCTCCCGGCATCACGGCGTATCTCAAGACCGCCTACGAAGAAAATGTTCTCATGATGGATGCGGGGCATAACTTCGGTATTCCGGTGTCGGATGCGGATGACCTCCTCGAGTCAGCGCTTGAAGTCGCGTCAGGCTCCCTGATGCTTTACGCCGTCGGCCGCTTTGGAGCCGCCTCTGAGTAATTGACCTCGCGATGTCTGAGTCTCTCGAATCCGCTTATCGGGGGCGCTTCGCGCCTTCCCCCACAGGGCTCCTTCACGCGGGGAGCCTCCTCGCCGCTCTTGCCTCGTGGCTTGACGCCCGGGCGCATGACGGCACCTGGCTGATCCGGATTGAGGATATCGATCCCCCGCGGGATATTCCCGGTGCCGGTGAGAAGATTATTGAGACACTCAGCCGCTTCGGTTTTGAGTCCGATGAACCGGTGCTGTGGCAGCATGACAGGCTTGACGCCTATCGGGAAACCGCCGCCCGGCTGGTTTCTGAAGGAAAGGCGTTTGGCTGCGCCTGCTCGCGGCACGATATCGCGGAGTGGCATCGGATCCACGGGGGCGATCCTTCGGTCTACCCGGGGATCTGCCGAAACGGCACCGGAGGTCGTAAACCCCGGGCCATCCGCTTCCGGGTTGATTCGGAGCCAGTCTCTTTTACGGACCGGCGTCTCGGGACGCTCACCCAGAATCTCGAAAAAGAGCTTGGCGACTTCGTGATCTGGCGAGCTGACAGTCTCCCCGCCTATCAGCTCGCGGTCGTCATGGATGACGGTCTGCAGGGCGTGACAGATATTGTCCGGGGTGAAGACCTCTATGGGAACACACCGCGTCAGATCGCCCTTCAGAGAGCTCTGGGACTCCCGACTCCGCGTTACCTCCACCTTCCGCTTGTGCTGAACGACCGGGGTGAGAAGCTCTCCAAACAGGGAGGGGCGACACCGGTGGATCCGGAGTCGCCCCTCATTGAACTTGAACGCGCCTGGCGGTCTCTGGGTTTCCGACCGCTCGGAGCGGATTCTGTTCCCGCTTTCCTTCGCGCCGCGCTTCCGCTCTGGCGCGAAGGCTGGGGAAACCGTTAGTCGTTCTTCCGGTTTTCTTCAGGAAGCCGCACTTCAACCGTTGTGCCCTTGCCGGGTTCGGAATCGATCACGAGTTCCGCCCCGATCTTCTTCGCGCGCTCTTCCATGATGGAAAGACCCACGTGACGGGCTTTCCGTTCCTCAGCGAGTTTCCGGTCAATACCGACGCCGTTATCCCGCACGCTTGCCACAAAGTCGCGGTTATTCATGATCCGCACTTCAACCTGAGAGGCTTTGGCGTGCTTCCGGATGTTGGAAAGCGCTTCCTGAATAATGAACGTCACCTGAAGCTTCTGCTTCTCGGTGAGGTTCGGGCCGTTACCGGAGAACTGCACCTTGGCGCTGACACCTGACTGCGCCTCAAAGCGCCGGGTCACGGTGAGCAGCGCGGTCTTGAAGTCTTCCTTATGAATCTTCTCGCGGAAATTGAGGAGCAGCTCGCGGACGTTCTCGTAACTCTCCTGGACACCCGCCTTGATCTGCTTCACGGTCTCATCCACCATCTGCTTATCGTTCCCCGCGAGCGCTGACTCAAGGAGCTGCACCTGCATGTTGAGGAAGGAAAGTGTCTGAGCGATCGAGTCGTGCAGACCCTGCGCCATGAAGGTGCGCTCCTGAACCACAGCAAACTGCCGCTCGCGTTCGTTCAGCCGATGGTTATCAATCGCGATGCCGAGATGCGTGCCGAAGGACTCGAGCTGCCGGAAGGCGGGCGACGCAATATCGCGGTTATCGCGGAAGAACACCTCAAACGTCCCGAGGCTTGTCTGGCCATTCCGGATATGGAATCCGTAAGACACCTGGAACCCCTCTTTCACGAGTTCCTTCGCGGTGTCACGCGTTCCCTTCAGCAGATCAAAGCGTGTGGGAAGCGGCTTCTGATACGCACGGTAAATCGGCGCGTCCGTGTCGCTCTCGCGGGATGACAGTTCAAGGAACCGCCCGGAGAGTCCGGACGAGGCCACAATGGAAAGCTTTCCGCTCTCATCCACCAGGCGCACCGCGCAGGCGTCGCTCCCGGTGTAGCTCCGGATCCGGTCGATAAAGCCCTCATTCATATCTTCGATTGACACGGCCTGCGAGAGGAACGTCGTCATCTCGTAAAGCTGCGAGAGGTTCGTGTTCTTTTCCTGCACTGAAGCGGTCTTCTCCGCGACCTTCGCTTCCAGATTGTCGTAGAGATCCTCAAGCCTCGACGCCATGCGGTTGAAGCCCTCCCCGATGCGGCCGAATTCATCATTCGTTCCGACATTCACCCGGGCGGAAAGATCTCCCGCGCGCACCTTATCAATCACCTCTCCGAGCTTATTCACCGGGCGGATTACCCAGCGCTTGAGGAGGAAAAGAATCACGAAGAGGCTTCCAATAGCGAGCGCGATGATCAGCGTCTGCAGATACCGCATCTGCCAGAGATAGCGAACGCGGTAATCCTCAATCCTATCCTTCAGGTGGTTCAGAGCGCCGGTGTAGGAATTAAAGATCTCGGTGTCAATCGTCGCGCCGTTCTCCCGCTGCTGAAACAGCTGCGGACGCGCCTGCGTCTCCCAGACCTGGGTCGCCTTATTGATGGAGTCCTCGATATCCGGCGTATTCGGCACCTTGAAGGGCGACCAGAGATCGATATCGTGAAGCCCCTTGATCAGCGTGTTCGAAACCCGGATTTCCTCATCAAACATCTCCGGCGCGTAATTCGTGTTCGTGAAGACATTCGCGCGGTGGAAGTGGATCTTGATTTCGTTTACCTGGTTCAGCGCAGCGGCGGACGACTCCGCGTTCCAGCTGAGCAGCATCGTATAGGCCACAACACCGACCACAAAAGAGACCCACGCCGCCGTGAGTGCGAGAAGCCTCATTGAGAGGCTGTGAAACTTCTGAACCTGCATAGGAAATATTTCCGGATTTTTGCTGCCTGAACCGGGCAGATAACTGTAGAAAAATTCGCTGAATACTATACAAAAGAAAAGCCGCACGGCGAATAATTATTTTTCCGCCGCACGGCTTCAAAGGGACTAGTCCCTCTCTCGTTCAGCTCAGAGGAGCCTTACATTCCCCTCTTCATCCTCAGGGGGCAGGTTTTCAACGGCAGGAGACGGATCCTTCCCCGCGGGCAGGGCCCGGAGCCCCGTTACCCGGATCAGGCGGGGCGAGACACCGCGTCCCTTTCTCGTCCGGTGCAGCGTGTATTCGGCAAGCTTCGCGCCGCTCACCGTTTCTTCACGCGGCTGCTTCGCGCGGCCCTCGCCGATCACTGCGACACCGGAGGCAGTAATCGGGATCGCCGCGACAATCTTCTCATCCGGTTCAAGCCCCATCAGAGAAACACCGAGACCGCCGGAAGGCAGCATCCGCATTTCGGAGATCGGGAAGACAAGGAGTCTGCCGTGCTCGGAAAGCACTGCGATAAATTCGTCCTCCGCCTTGATCGGCACGGGTTCAAGCGCCCGTCCTTCATCGACTCGGACAAAGGATTTGCCGCTCCGGACACGCGCCGGCATATCGCCGAGCTTCGAAATAAAGCCGTAGCCCTTCGTTCCCGCGAGGAACATCTTCTGATCGGCCGGACCGCAGAAGATACCGACAATCTCGGTTCCCGGCTCAAGATCAATAAAGCTCGTGAGCGGAAGCCCGTCGCCGCGTGACCCGGGTAGCGCCGAAACAGCGATCGAGTAGGAGCGCCCGGAACTCGAAATCAGAATGAGCGTCTCCGTGCTCCGGCATTCGATCGACCGTCCAGGTCCGTCACCGATCTTGTAATTCATGAGCGAAATATCATGCCCATGCCCGGACCTCGTTCGGATAAAGCCCTTCTCGGAGAAGACAATCGTGACCGGCTCATCGAGCACCTGAGGCGCGGCCTGAAGCGGAGCCGCCTCTTCGACAAGCGTCCGGCGGTCATCCCCATAGGTCTTCGCGTCAGACTCGATTTCGCGCGCCACCGCAGTGGCAAGACGCCGGTCAGACGAGAGAAGCCGCGTCAGGCTCTTCTCTTCATCCCGGCACGACTCAAGTTCAGACTTGATCTGAGCCTCAGACAGCCGGGAGAGCTGCCGCAGCTTGATTTCCAGAATGTCCTCAGCCTGACGCTCAGAGAGGCTGAAGCGTCGCATCAGTTCGGGCTTCGGCTCATCGCTCTCCCGGATCACCGCGATCACTTCATCCACGTGAAGCAGCGCGATGGCGCGGCCTTCGAGAATATGGATTCGGTCCTGCACCTTCGCAAGGCGCGCTTCCGTTCTGCGGCGGACCGTCGCAACTCGGAACGCCACCCACTCGGAAAGAATCTCAAGAAGCGGTTTCTGGCGGGGTTTCCCGTCACTCCCGATCATCACAAGATTCATCGGCGCGTTGCTCTCGAGACTCGTCTGCGAGAAGAGCGCTGCAATAAAGGCGTTCCGATCGACTTTCGACGTCTTCGGCTCAAAAACGAGCCGCACCGGCACGTTTTTAACCGACTCATCGCGGACGTGGGAAAGGAGCGCAAGCATCGCGCTCTTTGTCTGCTGCTGCTCCGGAGTCAGCGTCTTCTTCCCGGCCTTCGGGCGCGGGTTCGTGATCGTCTCGATTTCAGAAAGCACCTGTGCGGTCGAGGTCTGAGGCGGAAGCTCCGTCACAATGAGACGCCACTGGTTATGCGACATCTCCTCAAACTCATAGCGGGCGCGGACACGAAGCGTGCCGCGGCCGGTCCGGTACGTTTCCCGGATCACTGAGGGAGAAGAAATAATCTGGCCGCCGCCCGGATAGTCAGGCGCGGGGAGCACCGCGAGCACGTCATCCAGCGTCGCGTCAGGCTTCTCCAGAAGCAGCTCACAGGCCGCTGCCACTTCCCGGAGGTTATGCGGCGGAATCTCGGTTGCCATACCGACCGCGATGCCGCTTGCGCCATTCAGCAGCACAAACGGGAGCCGCGCCGGAAGTACCGCCGGCTCCTTGAACGCTCCGTCGTAATTCGGGATGAAGTCCACCGTGCCGAGATCGATTTCAGAAAGCAGCAGTTCGGAAATCTTCGTGAGGCGGGCTTCCGTGTAGCGCATGGCGGCCGGACCGTCACCATCTCGGCTTCCGAAGTTTCCGTGCCCGTCCACAAGCGGATACCGGAGGCTGAAAGGCTGCGCCATGCGGACCATGGCGTCGTACGCTGACTGATCGCCGTGCGGATGGAATTTACCGAGCACATCGCCGACCACACGGGCGGACTTCACATAATTCTTATCAGCGGAAAGATGGAGCTCCTTCGCCATATCGAAGAGGATTCGGCGCTGCACAGGCTTCTGCCCGTCGCAGACATTCGGGAGCGCTCGGTCAGTCACCACCGAAATGGCGTAATCGAGATACGCGCGGCTCGCGAACCGGGCGAGCGTCAGCTTCCCCTCGTCCTTTTCGTCCGTCTCATCCTCGCCGAGGAACTGCCCCATCAGCTGCAGGGCAGACGTTTCCTCAGCGGTTTCGGGTTCATTCCCGGTGTCCGTGTCAACTTCGTTCCCGTCTTCGTCCACGGCTTCCATCTCTTCAGAATCCTGTTCCTCACCATCCGTAAACAGGGATTCCGTCGCGCCGTCTTCCGGATTCATGTCTTTCTTCGTCATTCAGTGCTGTTCCTTGTTTATCAGATGTCCGCGCGGGCCCGGTCACCGTAGCGTTCAAGCCACGTTCTCCGGGCTCCCGATTCCTTATGCCCCATCAGCATGGTCATCACGCTTTCGGTCTGAGCCTTGTCGACTTCCCCCCAGGAGATCGGAAGAAGGCAGCGGGTATCCGGGTTCAGAGCAGTTTCCCCGAGTTCCGCTGCGCTCATTTCACCCAGACCCTTGAATCGGGCAATGGTGAGATCCTCAGGATTGATCTTTTCCTTCGCGAGCTTCTGCTGCGTCCGGGCGAGTTCCCGGTCATCCAGGCAGTAGATCCGCCGCATCGGGCGGCGTCCTCTCGCCGGCACATCCACGCGGAAGAGCGGCGGCATCGCCACAAAAACATGCCCCGCTTCGACGAGTCCCGGGAAGTGCCGGAAGAAAAGCGTGAGGAGAAGCACCTGAATATGAGATCCATCGACGTCCGCATCCGCAAGAATGCAGATCTTGCCGTAGCGGAGATGCGAGAGATCCGCGTCAGATGCTTTCTTATGCGGGTTCACGCCGATCGCGGTCGCGATGTCATGAATCACCTGGCTTGAGAAGAGTCTCGTTGGGGACACTTCCCAGGTATTCAGAATCTTTCCCCGGAGCGGCAGCACGGCCTGGAATTCCTTATCGCGGCCGACCTTCGCGGAGCCTCCGGCGGAGTCTCCTTCCACGAGATAGAGTTCGTTCCGCGTGATATCCGAGCTCTCACAATCCGTGAGTTTCCCCGGGAGCACCGCGACGCTAGACCCCTTCTTCCGGTCAATCTTCGGCGCGGACTGCTGACGCTTCTGCGCCTGGTGGATCACGAGTTCCGCGAGCTTCTTCCCCTCTTCCACATGGTCATTCAGCCAGAACTCAAACTGCGGCGTCACAAAAGCGCTCACGAGTTTCAGAGCGTCGCGGCTCGTCAGCTTATCCTTTGTCTGTCCCTGGAACTGAGGATCCAGCATCTTGCAGGAAAGCACATAGGACGCGCGGGAAAAGACGTCTTCCGCGAGAAGCTTCACGCCCTTCACGGCGAGCTGATGCGCGTCGATGAAGTTCTTCATCGCCTGAAAGAGACCGTCCTTCAAGCCATATTCATGCGTGCCGCCTGAAGGAGTCGGAATGAGGTTCACATAGGACTCACGGACAAGCGGACCTTCCTCCGTCCACGCGACCACCCAGGAGGCACCCTCGCCCTCGGAAAAGGCCTCGGTATCAGGACCTGCAAACCCTTCCGCCTCAAACGCGGGAACCGCGGGCGGAAACGCCATTTCGGACGCCAGATATTCGCCGAGCCCCCCTTCGTAAAGCCAGCGCTGATCGGTTCCGGCAATCTCGTTATGGAAGATCACTTCGCAGCCCGGCATCAGAACGGCTTTCGAGCGGAGCAGCCGCACGAGCTGTGACACCGGGATCACGGGAGAATCAAAGTACTTCGGATCCGGCCACGCGGTTACCCGGGTTCCGGTCTCGCTCTTACGCCTCGGGCTCTTTCTGGAGGCGAGCGGCTCATCAACAAACCCATCCTTAAAGGTAATCCGGCTCTCAAGCCCGTCACGCCAGACCACCACTTCCATATGGGTGGAAAGCGCGTTGGTCACCGAAACGCCGACACCATGAAGACCGCCTGAAAACGCGTACGCGCCGCCTGACGCTTTATCAAACTTGCCGCCCGCGTGCAGTGACGTAAAGACCAGCTGCACCACCGGCTGCTTCTCTGTCGGATGCATGCCGACCGGAATACCGCGGCCGTTATCCTCAACCGTTACCGAATTGTCCGGATGCAGCCACACCTCAATTTTTGACCCAAACCCGGCGAGCACTTCGTCACTCGAGTTATCGACCACTTCCTGAATAATATGAAGCGGGTCGCAGGTGAGGGTATACATCCCCGGTCTTTCTTTCACCGGTTCGAGCCCCTTCAGGACCCGGACGCTCGACTCTACGTAGCTGCCAGCTTGTTTGCGTGTTGCCATGTTTTCTCTGAAAGGGGAAGAACGGGATCCGGCCCATTCTTCAGGTGACAATAGGAAGCAGCCTGGGAACCCGGAACGGGTTCTCAGGCATCTGAGACGTTCAATATTACCGCAAGACCTTTGCCTGACGCCTTCGGATTCAGAAAGCCTATCAGGTGGAGACGCCTGAAAGCGCAGCCTCAGAGATCCTTGATGAGAGAAAGGAACTCAAGGCGGGTCGCGGTGTTTTTAAGGAAATAGCCCCGCATGACAGAGGTCGTCATCGCGCAGTCATGCTCTTTCACGCCGCGCCACGACATGCACTCATGCTTCGCTTTCACGATGACCGCGAGGCCATACGGCTTGATGAGGCGTTCGAGCTCGTCGGCGAGCTGCACCGTCGCCTCTTCCTGAATCTGCGGGCGGGAGAAGATCCAGTTCGCGAGACGCGAGAACTTGGAAATGCCGATCACGTGGTCTGACGGAATCACGCCGATCCAGCACTGTCCCATGATCGGAACAAGGTGATGCGAGCAGGCGCTCCGGATCGCGATCGGTCCGACCGTGTAGATCTGGTTCAGCTGCTTCACGTTCGGGAACTCGGTGATCCGGGGGCGCTCCGTATAACGGCCGGAAAAGACTTCGCCGAGATACATCTTCGCCACGCGGTGAGCGGTCTCACGCGTGTTGTGATCGTTCTCTGTATCAATAAGGAGGGTTTCGAGCACGCCCTGGATTTTCTCCTCGAGCTCTGCCTCGAGCTGCGGCATTTCACCTTCGCGGATGTACTGCGCGATATTGTCGTTCGCGGCAAAGGGCGCGCCTGCCTCCCTGATGCGTTCACGAATCACGCTTGAAATCGGCTTTTCCTGATTGATGCCTTTTTCCATCCTTCTTACCTTTATTGATAGACAAGTCGCAGATACTGATTCAGGTCGAATCAGTTTTGGCGCTCAGCGGGAGCACCAATCTGAGAAGTTTAGTGGATTTCGGAAATTCCCATGCCGCCTGAGACAGATGTATCAGCAGGCTCGGAATTTTCTTCTTGGGGTATTGCAAAAATGAAAAAATCCAGAACCTTATCATTCGGTTACTGGATTATGGGCAGTACCATCCGCTGAGATTCTGAGGTGTAAAAAATCAAGAACTTACGGATACGTCCCAAAAATATTCATTCCTCTCTGCAGAAATGATGTCGGTTGGGACGTCTTAGATGTTTCTGTTCCTGCCAGGACCGTTATTCTCAGCAGGTCGGACATCTTACCCCAGCCACGAGCTGAAGTGAAGGCTGTCAGGCAAATGTCTGGGTTCTATCTCTTTCTTGCAGTACGTTGAGACGTCATAGAGCTGCGAACGAAATGCAGCCCCTTCAACCCGGATTTGACGCAAGGACATTTCCGGGACCATCCGACACAGATATGGGTGTCTTTTCCGTTCGAAGGCTTTATGTATTTCCGTAACTGAAGAGCAGCGTTTTAACCTTACGAAAACGCTTTAATTTTTATCCAGTTGGAATTATTCGGAGGCGAATTATCACTTCAAGTGCAAAGCCTGAGAAAAGAATAGTGGCCCATAAAG
>ERZ839741.1301-NODE-1301-length-27251-cov-6.275886_pt1 | contig 27251 bp, 25 predicted proteins | sample MGYA00519880_ERZ839741 | MGnify/ENA primary metagenome ERZ839741 (study PRJEB31850, sample SAMEA3708851) | human gut metagenome | biome: human gut; feature: human-associated habitat; material: faeces | place: China | collected 2014 ...
CACTGGCAGCCTGAGAGGTATTTTCTCTCACGCACATGTCGCGAGAGAAAATGATTTGATTTTTTCGCGTCTGCGGACGCGAACTCTGCGAGGCATTGATTTCGTTTTCAATTTCGTTTTCGAAATACGCATAATATATGGAGGTACATCATGGAGTACAAAAGCACACTGAACATGAGCAAGAGCGGCTTTCCCATGCGGGCGGGGCTGCCCAAGCGGGAGCCGGAGATGCTCAAGCACTGGGAGGAGCTGGACCTGTATAACGAGCTGCTGAAAAAGAATGAGGGCAAACCCCTGTTTTCCCTGCACGACGGCCCTCCCTTCTCCAACGGCGCCCTGCACATGGGCCACGCCCTGAACAAGTCCCTGAAGGACTTTATTACCCGTATGTACGCCATGCGGGGCTACTACACCCCCTATATCCCCGGCTGGGATAACCACGGTATGCCCATCGAGAGCGCCATCATCAAGGAGCAGAAGCTCAACCGCAAGGCCATGAGCGTGTCTGACTTCCGTACCGCCTGCCACGCCTATGCCGAAAAGTATATCGGCATCCAGATGGAGGGCTTCAAGCGCCTGGGCGTGGTGGCCGACTGGGAGCATCCCTACAAAACCATGAACCCCAGCTTTGAGGCCGAGGAGGTCAAGGTCTTTGGCGAGATGTACAAGAAGGGCTACATCTACAAGGGCCTGAAGCCCGTGTACTGGTGCTACCATGACGAGACCGCTCTGGCTGAGGCTGAGATCGAGTATCAGGATGATCCCTGCACCACCGTGTATGTGAAGTTCCCCATGCATGACGATCAGGGCAAGCTGAGCCATCTGGACAAGTCCAAGCTGAACTTCGTGATCTGGACCACCACCATCTGGACCCTGCCCGGCAACCTGGCCATCGCGCTGCATCCCTCTGAGAGCTATGCCGTGGTGAAGAACAACGGCAACGGCGAGATGTATATCATGGCTGAGGCCCTCACCGACAAGGTGATGGGCGTGGCGGGCATCTCCGATTACGAGATCGTGGAGACTCACGAGGGCGCCTTCTTTGAGAATATGCTGGCGGACCATCCCTTCCTGCCCAAGACCAGCCGTCTGGTGCTGGCCGATTATGTTACCATGGATTCCGGTACCGGCTGCGTCCACACCGCGCCCGGCTTCGGCGCGGATGACTACCAGACCTGCAAGCGCTACGGCATGGACATGGTGGTGCCTGTGGACGATCAGGGCCGCCACACCGACTATGCCGGCAAGTACGCCGGGATGGTGGTGGAGGAGTCCAACCCTGTCATCCTGAAGGATATGAAGGAGTCCGGCGCTCTGCTGGCCAGCGAGGAGATCGTCCATAGCTATCCCCACTGCTGGCGCTGCAAGCACCCCATCATCTTCCGGGCCACCCCCCAGTGGTTCTGCTCTGTGGACGCGTTCAAGGACGAGGCCTGCGCCGCCTGCGACGAGGTCCGCTGGGTCCCCGGCTGGGGTATCGACCGCATGAAGAGTATGATCCGGGAGCGCGCCGACTGGTGCATTTCCCGCCAGCGCCGGTGGGGTCTGCCCATCCCTGTGGTGTACTGCAAGGACTGCGGCAAGCCTGTGGTGACCGATGAGACCATCGCCGCCATTTCCGAGATGTTCGGCAAGGAAGGCTCCAACGCCTGGTTCGACAAGGACCCCGCCGATTTTCTGCCCGCCGGTATGACCTGCCCCCACTGCGGAGGCAAGAGCGGCTTCGAGAAGGAGACCGACACGCTGGACGGCTGGTTCGACTCCGGCTCCACCCACTATGCCTCCATGAAGCGGGATCAGAACTTCTGGCCTGCCGATATGTATCTGGAGGGCCTTGACCAGTACCGCGGCTGGTTCCAGTCCTCTCTGCTGACCGCCGTGGGCGCCTTCGGCAACGGTGCGCCCTTCAAGGAGTGTGTCACCCACGGCTGGACCGTGGACGGCGAGGGCAAGGCCATGCACAAGTCTCTGGGCAACGGCGTGGACCCCGCTGACATCTTCAACAAGTACGGCGCGGACATCCTGCGTCTGTGGGCGGCTTCTGCCGATTACCACGCCGACGTGCGCTGCTCCGACGCCATCTTCAAGCAGCTCTCTCAGAACTACCTGAAGTTCCGCAACACCGCCCGGTACTGCCTGGGCAACCTGGACGGCTTTGATCCCAACAACCTGGTGGCTCCCGCCGATATGCTGGAGCTGGATCGCTGGGCCGTCACCCGTCTGAACGCCCTGATCGAAAAGTGCGCCCAGGCATACAACGACTATGAGTTCCTGGTGGTGACCCACGCCGTCAACGATTTCTGCGTGGTGGAGATGTCCAACTTCTACCTGGATATCATCAAGGACCGGCTGTACTGCGAGGAGAAGGATGGCCTCTCCCGCCGCAGCGCCCAGACGGCCCTGTACCTGATCCTGGATACCATCACCAAGATCATGGCCCCCATCCTGTGCTTCACCGGCGACGAGATCTGGCTGGCCATGCCCCACAAGGAGGGCGACGACACCCGGAACGTGCTGTTCAACGATATGAACGGCGTGTTTGCCGACTACGCTCTCTCCGCTGACGAGATGGCCAAGTGGAAAAAGATCATTGAGGTCCGCGATGCCGTCAACGGCGCGCTGGAGACCGCCCGTGCCGAGAAGAAGATCGGCAAGAGCCTGGAGGCCGATGTGGCCCTGACGGTGCCTGCCGAGGACGCCTTCCTGGCGGAGATGGACGCAGCCGCTCTGGCGGACCTGCTGATCGTCTCCCAGGTGGAGGTCACTGTGGGCGGCGAGCTGGCGGTTTCCGTCAGCGAGGCTGCCGGCACCAAGTGCCCCCGCTGCTGGAAGCACAGCACCGCAGCGGACGAGAACGGCCTGTGCCCCCGCTGCGCCAGCGTGATCGCAAAGTGCGCTGACTTCGGCGAGGTCTAAGCGTCTTATCCAATTCAAAAGTATACGAAACACCCCCGGTGTGCATCCGCGCACCGGGGGTGTTTTTGTTGAGGAAGCGGTGAAGCGGATGTCGGCGGTGTACGCAAGGAGACGAGCGGGAGTTGCTTTTTGAGAAAATATTTTTTAGAATGACTGTAACGAACCGGTCTGGTTCCGGCACAAATCAACAGAAAGGGGGGGAGAGCATGACGGATTTTGACCGGGCGTACCGGGAAAACGCGGAGCTTGTGTACCGCTATGTGTTCTCCCTCACCCGGAATGCGGATCTGGCGGAGGAGGTGACCCAGCAGACCTTCTACGAGGCCATCCGGCATCCGGGGAATTACCGGGGAGAGGCGGCGCTGTCCACCTATCTCTGCGGGATCGCCGGAAACCTGATGAAAAAGGAGCTTTCCCGCCGGGCCAGGGAGAATCACGTTCCCATCGAGGAAATGACGGACCTGCCGGGGGAGGGCAGCGCCGAGGATGCGGCAATGGGGAATCTGAGCCGGCAGGAGCTGTTCCGCCGTATCCACGCCCTGCCGGAAAAGACCCGGGAGGTGGTGTATCTCCGGCTTTCCGGGGAGCTGCCCTTTTCGGAGATCGGGGCGATCTTAGGGGAGAGCGAGACCTGGGCGAGAGTGACCTTTTACCGGGCAAAGCAGAAATTGTTGGAAGGAGGCGGTGTGTAATGCTGCCGTGCCATATTGTGAGAGACCTGCTGCCGTCCTATCTGGAGCACCTGACGGGGCCGGAGACGGAAGCTGATATTTGCGAGCATCTGGAATCCTGTCCGGACTGCCGGGCAGCCCGGGACGCCATGGCGGCGGACCTGAAAGCGGAAAAAGCGCCGCCGCCGAAGCTGAATTTTTTGAAGCGGCTCCGTTGGCAGCAGCGGCTGGGGGCCGTTTTGTCCGTGGCGGCGACGCTGCTGTGCCTGGTAGGGCTGTATCGGCTGGAATACTGCTATGACCTGACCGACACGGCGGAGATGAAGGAGATCATCCGGGAGGATCTGGTATCCATTTCTGGATTTCCGTATCACGGAGAGGTGGATGTTCTGGAAACTGCGACGGTAAAGGATCGGATGTTTGTTCTGTACCGGCTGGAACAGAATGGAACGTTTGAACGGCAGGGTATTTATCAATTCCAGCGGGGCTTGTTTGGCGGATACCGCTTTCGGAGCAGAGAATATGACACCTGTCCTATTGTGAATACGAGCTTGATCCAGATAGGCAGACAGCGGTACCTGGAGATCTATACCGCAAACTGGCCGAAGGAGGCTGCCAGCTTCCGGGTATTTCCCGGATACCGTCCGCCTGCTTATGATGGCGAGGAGGAGATCCTGCCGGACATCAGCACACTGGCGCCGGTGTATGAGGGAACGGCGGCCAAGAGTATCCTTCAGGTGATCCCGGTGACGGAGGAGCAGGGCAAGGCTGGCTTTTTCGGCAGCATATCCGTGGCTTACTATGATGCAGAAGGCAGCCAGTTGGATACAGGGGAGCTGATAAAGCTGTACCGGAATTCGGAGGGCGGTTCCGGCGGCGGGGGAGGCGGCAACGGAGCTATTTGGCCTGTGGATGTTTTCCAGGTGATCCTTGTCATTTTGGGTATCATTATGACCCGGTATTTCCTCTGCCCGGAGCCGAAAAAGGAACGAAAAGATCATCTATAAAAAAGGTCCCCGGAGCAGCGCTCCGGGGACCTTTTATACGGTTCTTGTCTGTTTAGGCTGCGGAGTCAAAGGCTTCTTCCATCAGGAAGATGGTGCCGTCCTTTCCGCTTTCCACAATGGCGTACTGGCGGAGGGCACCGTCCGCGTCCACATAGGAGACGCCCCGGTTAGGGAGCGTTTCCACAAAGGGAATGGCCAGCAGGAGGGGACGGTCCGGGGAAAGGGCATCCGCCGTGTAGAGGTCATCCTCGCGGGTGAGCGTGAGCAGTTCGCTGTCCTCCCGGAAACCCACGATGAAATAGTGGAAGTCCGTGACGGAGCGGGTGGGCAGGAGAACGATCTCCGCCATGGGGTCCGCCTCCCGGTAAGCGTCATAGCCGCCCTCCGTCAGACCGGCATCCTCTGCGGGAAGGACGGAGAGGGCCTCGCCTTCTAAGGCGGGGGGTTCGGTCTGGGCGGGAGGCTCGGATGGCTCTGCCTGCTGGGGCGGCTGCTCCGGGGTGCTACCTGTCGGTTTGCCGCAGGCTGCCAGACACAGCAGCAGGGAAACGGCCATCAACAGGGTCAGGATGCGTTTCATGGGATCACTCCTTTACGAACGGGGAAGGTCAGTCCTTATCCTTGGCGGCTTCGATGGCCTTGACCTCCTTCAAGGTCCAGCCGGAAACCGTCAGGTCGGCGGCCATCACCGGGTCCACAGGGACAGCCAGATACATATTGTTGCCATAGGTATAAGCGCCGGAGGTGACGCCGATGACCTGACCGTGGGCGTTCATCAGCGCGCCGCCGCTGCTGCCCCGGGAAATGTCGGCGGAGTTGACAATGCAGGGCAGGGCATAACGGTCCAGCTCATGAGCGGTGGAGCCGATGATGCCGGAGCTGATGGCCAGCCCCAGACCCAGAGGGTTGCCGATGGCGTACACCGGATCGCCGGGGCGGATGTCCGCCGTGCCTACCAGATCCAGATAGTTGAAGGCGGAGGTGGTGCGGCGGGACTGATTGGTCCGGGAGACCTTGATTACGGCGATGTCGATACCGGTATCGTAGTAGAGGACCCGCTCTACCTCGTAGGTTTCTCCGTTGAGGAGGGTGGCGGTGGCCTTGATGGAATCTTCGATGGAGTGATAGTTGGTGACGGCCAGACCGTCGGCGCTGATGAAGAAGCCGCTGGCGTCGGCGGAGGAGACCTCATCGTGGACCTGCTCCTCTGTCTCATACAGGCTGAGCTGGAAGGCGGCGGAGAGGTAGCGGTCCGCCAGCTGGCGGGCGGTATAGTCCTTGTTCAGCAGGCCCAGAGCGTTGGCGGCGGAGGCAGTGCAGACACCGAGGTCCATCAGGCGGGAGAGCACCGTTGTTTCCGTTCCCTTATAACAGAAATCCAGCGCGTCATAAATGGCTTCCGCCAGATCGCCCATGGAGAGGATGCCAATTAGCTGGCGGCCGGTGAGTCCGATCCGCCAGGCGAAGGCTGCGGCGTCGGAGATCTCAAAGTCCCCGGTCTTGTCGCTGTAGCCCAGCATCCGCAGCAGCATAGCACACCAGGCGTCGGCGTTCAGGTGACCGTTGGGATCAAACTGTACGTTGCTGACGCCGGAGATCCAGCCCCGGCGGTTGGCGTAGTTCACAGCGGTGTGGGCCCAGTCCGGCACATCCCGGAAACCGGCAAACCAGCCGTCGGTGTCCGGCTTTTTCTCGCCGCCGGCCAGACGGACCAGCAGCACGGCGGCCTGAGCACGGGTGGCGGGCTTCGTCAGATCCCGACTGGGATCTTCGGAGAGCAGATGCAGCACCGTCAGGGCATCGGCCCGGCGGGCAGCATCCCCGGTCTGGGCGCTGGCCATGGGGATGGCGCAGATGAGAAGCATCACCGCGCACAGCGCGGATAACAGTCGTTTTTTCATGAAAAAGGCTCCTTTTGGATTTGGTGGCCTACATTGTAGCACCGAATGGACCGGATTGCAAGACGCCGGAGCGTTAGGCAAAAGAGGGGGGAGATGGACGGTAGACAGCAATCAAAAAAACTGGTATGATAAACGTATCGAAGAAACAAACTTAACTTTATGATAAGGAGTGACTTGAAATGGAACTGAAAGACATTTTGAGCAAGTGCGATCACACGCTTCTGGCCCAGACGGCCACCTGGGACGAGATCAAGGCCATCTGCGACGACGGCATGAAGTACGGCTGCGCCAGTGTGTGCATCCCCGCCAGCTATGTGAAGCAGGCGGCGGAATACGTGGCGGGCAAGCTGCCTATCTGCACCGTCATCGGCTTCCCCAACGGCTATGACACCACTGCGGCCAAGTGCTTCATGGCCGCCGACGCCGTGAACAACGGTGCGGAGGAGGTGGACATGGTTATCAACCTTGGCTGGGTGAAGGACCGGAAGTGGGAGGATCTGCTCTCGGAGATCAAGGCCATAAAGGAGGCCTGCCACGGCAAGCTGCTGAAGGTCATCATCGAGTGCTGCTTCCTCACCGATGAGGAGAAGATCAAGCTGTGCGAGATCGTCACCGCCTCCGGCGCGGACTACATCAAGACCTCCACCGGCTTCGGTGGGGGCGGCGCCACCCGTGAGGACGTGGCCCTGTTCGCCAAGCACGTGGGCCCCAATGTGAAGATCAAGGCTGCCGGCGGCATCGCCAATTTGCGGGACGCGGAGGATTTCATCAATCTGGGGGCTTCCCGTCTGGGCACCAGCCGCATCGTGAAGGCCGTAAAGGCCATGGAAAAATAAAAGGAGGATACTATGGGAACGCCGCATAATGAAGCCAAGAAGGGCGATTTCGCCAAAACCGTACTGATGCCCGGAGACCCCCTGCGCTCCAAGTTCATCGCGGAGACCTTCCTGACGGATTTGAAGCTGGTAAACAACGTCCGGGGCGTTCAGGGCTATACCGGCCTGTATAGGGGCGTGCCGGTGAGCGTCATGGCCTCCGGCATGGGAATGCCCTCCATCGGTATTTATTCTTACGAGCTGTATACCCAGTATGATGTGGAGAATATCATCCGCGTGGGCAGCGCCGGAGCCCTGCGGGCAGATCTGGAGCTGGGCAGCGTGGTGGCCGGTCAGGGCGCCTGTGCCAACTCCGCCTATTTAGAGCAGTATGAGCTGGGCGGCACCTTTGCCCCCATTGCGGACTTCGACCTGCTGATGGCGGCAGTGGAAAGCGCCAAGGAGCTGGGGGTGAAGATGCCTGTGGGCAACCTCTATTCCTCCGACACCTTCTACGATGCCGCCGGACGAAATATGCGCTTCCAGAAGATGGGTGTCATGGCGGTGGAGATGGAGGCTGCGGCCCTGTACTGCAACGCTGCCTACACCGGCAAGCGGGCGCTGGCCATCTGCTCCATCTCCGACAATCTGGTGACGGGGGAGGAGCTGCCCCCGGCGGACCGGCAGAACACGTTCACCAACATGATGAAGATTGCGCTGGAAGTCGCCGTGAAGATGGCGGACTGAGACCGATAGACTGTTAACGCTTCCTGAAGGGAACACCCCGCCCGATCCCGGGCGGGGTGTTCTTTTATGCGTGAAAGATATGGCAAAATTGAAAACAATTCGGGTTTCTTATTGCATTGCCCGGGTGAAATTGTTATAATGACATAGACCCTTGAGGTCGACCCTTTTAAAAAGCTTGCACCCGGTTTCCGAAGCCATACATAGGCTGCGATCCCTCCGGGGAACACGGCACGGTGCGTTTCAGAGCGGGAGCGGACGTTAAAAGGAGAAAACATGAAAGAGGTAGATTCCAATGAAGAAGTTTCTTGCTTTGACTCTGGCATTGGTCATGTCTCTGTCTCTGGTAGCCTGCGGCGATAAGAAGACCGACGATACCAAGACCGATGCACCTGATCAGACCGAGCAGCCTGCTGAGAACGAGGGCGCCTATAAGGTCGCAATGATCACCGACTACGGTGACATCACCGACCAGTCCTTCAACCAGACCACCTATGAGGCCTGCAAGGCGTTTGCCGAGGACAACGACATCGAGTTCAACTACTTCAAGCCCGTTGGCGACAACACCGCCGACCGTGTGGCTATGATCGAGAAGGCCGCGGACGAGGGCTACAACGTGATCGTGATGCCCGGCTACGCTTTCGGCGGCGCCATCGTGGAAGCTGCTCCCGAGTTCCCCGACGTGAAGTTCATCGCGCTCGACGTCGCCGCCGGCGACCTGCTCGAGACCGCCGTTGCCAAGGCCGGCGAGAGCTACGATTACACCCCCGAGAATTGGGACCTCAGCAAGTACGTTGACATGAGCAACGTGTACTGCGCTGTGTACCAGGAAGAGCTGTGCGGCTACATGGCCGGTTACGCTGCTGTGAAGCTGGGCTACAAGAACCTGGGCTTCCTGGGCGGCATGGCTGTTCCCGCTGTTGTCCGTTATGGCTACGGCTTCGTGCAGGGCGTTGACGCCGCTGCTGCCGATCTGGGCCTGACTGATGTGAGCCTGAACTATGTCTATGGCGGTCAGTTCTTCGGCGATGCCGATATCACCGCTGTGATGGATACCTGGTATGCCGGCGGCACTGAGGTCGTCTTCGCCTGCGGCGGCGGTATCTACACCTCCGCTGTGGACGCTGCCAAGAAGGTTGGCGCCAAGGTCATCGGCGTGGACGTTGACCAGGCTGGCGTCATCGCTAGCTACGCCGGCGTGGAAGGCATGACCGTCACCTCCGCTATGAAGGGTCTGTATCCCACCACCTATGACACCCTGACTGACGTTATCGTCAACGGCAACTGGGATGCTTACAAGGGCAAGATCGCTACTCTGGGCCTGGTGTCCGGCGATGATCCCGAGCTGAACTATGTCCAGATCCCCATGGGTGAGGGCACTCAGTGGTCTGACAGCTTCACGCAGGATGACTACAAGGCCATGGTGAAGGATATGTTCGACGGCAAGATCACCGTTTCCAACGATGTGAGCAAGACTCCCTCTGACTTCGCCACCGTGATCGCTGTGGAGGATCAGGGCGCTATCAAGGGCTAAGCGCAGAGCACAAATCCATACGTGAAAAGGAACGTCCGAAAGGACGTTCCTTTTTTATCCGCCAAAAGAAAGAGGTACGGAAAACCATTGGCACCCTGGTGGAATGGGGCATTTCGGATGTTGAAGCGGCTGGCAGTATTTTCGGGAACAGTTTGCGGAAAGCGGACGAGTCTCCCGATGGAAGCGCCCTGAGGAGACCACTCTTCAAAAAAATGATTCCGGCCGTCGATTTGCCTTTCTTTTTGAGCGGAGTTATAGTATACTGAACGTAATACTGGATGTGAGGGCAATATGCCGCTGCCGGTAAATGAATATGGTTTCCGTCCCCGCAAGATCCTCGCGGCGGGCCATTAAAACGGAAGGAGGGCGGTTTGACTTGGAAACGAATTACGCCATCGAAATGCTCCACATTACGAAGCGGTTCCCAGGCATCATCGCCAATGATGACATTACCCTTCAGCTGAAAAAGGGTGAGATCCATGCCCTGCTGGGCGAAAACGGCGCGGGCAAGTCCACGCTGATGAGCGTGCTGTTCGGCCTGTATCAGCCGGAGGAGGGCACGATCAAGAAGGACGGCAAGGAGGTCTCTATCAAGGACCCCAATGACGCTAATGACTTGGGGATCGGCATGGTGCACCAGCACTTCAAGCTGGTGGACTGCTTTACGGTGCTGGACAACATCATCATGGGTGTGGAGCCTACGAAACATGGTTTTCTCCAGAAAAAGGAGGCCCGGGAAAAGGTGCTGGCCCTCAGCGAGAAGTACGGTCTCCATGTGGACCCGGACGCTTTGATCGAGGACATCACCGTGGGTATGCAGCAGCGCACCGAGATCCTGAAAATGCTGTACCGGGACAATGAGATCCTGATCTTCGACGAGCCAACCGCCGTGCTGACGCCTCAGGAGATCGACGAGCTGATGCAGATCATGAAGAATCTGGCGGCGGAGGGGAAGTCCATCCTCTTTATCTCTCACAAGCTGGCGGAGATCATGGCGGTGGCGGACCGCTGCACCGTGCTCCGCAAGGGCAAGTACATCGGCACTGTCAATACGAAAGATACCACCCCGGCGGAGCTGTCCGCCATGATGGTGGGCCGCAACGTCAATTTCCATGTGGAAAAGAAGCCTGCGGAGCCGGGAGACGTGGTGCTGGAGGTCAAGAATATGACCATGGCCTCCAAGGTCCATAAGAACAACGCCGTGAAGAATGTGTCCTTCCAGGTGCGGCGGGGCGAGATCGTCTGCATTGCGGGTATCGACGGCAACGGCCAGACGGAATTGGTCTACGGCCTGACCGGTCTGGAACCGCTGGTGTCCGGCGAGCTTTTCCTCTGCGGGCAGGACATAACCCACACCTCCATCCGCAAGCGGAGCACCATGGGCATGAGCCACATCCCTGAGGACCGGCATAAGCACGGTCTGGTGCTGGACTATTCTCTGGAGGACAACATGGTACTCCAGCGGTACTTTGAGCCGGAATTCACCGACAAGGCGGGTTTCCTGCGGCGGAAGAACATCCGCGGCTATGCGGAGCGGCTGATCGAGCAGTATGACGTGCGCTCCGGTCAGGGCCCTGTTACCATTGCCCGCTCCATGTCTGGCGGCAACCAGCAGAAGGCCATCGTGGCCCGGGAGATCGACAAGGATCCGGAGCTGCTGGTGGCAGTCCAGCCCACCCGCGGTCTGGACGTTGGCGCCATTGAGTACATCCACCGTCAGCTGGTCGCCCAGCGGGACGAGGGCAAGGCGGTGCTGCTGGTGAGTCTGGAGCTGGACGAGGTCATGGACGTACCCGACCGTATCCTTGTGATGTATGAGGGTGAGATCGTGGGCGAGCTGGACCCGAAAAACACCACCCAGGAGGAGTTGGGCCTCTATATGGCCGGCGCCAAGAGAGATGAGGTGAAGGCATGAAAAAGAATATTTTCAAGAGCAACGGCTTCCAATCGCTGCTTGCCTCCCTTTTGTGCATCGTGCTGGGCTTGTTCCTCGGCTATCTCGTGCTGCTGGTCATCAATCCCGCTGGCGCCGGCGAGGCGATCCTTACTGTGGTCAAAAACTTCCTGACCTATAAAAAGACATCCTCCCAGTTGAAATATCTGGGCAACACGCTGGTCAAGACCGCACCGCTGCTGATGTGCTCGCTGTCCATCCTGTTTGCCTATAAGGTGGGCCTGTTCAACATCGGCGCTGCGGGCCAGTACTGCTTCGGCGTGGCACTGAGCCTGTACGCGGCACTGGGCCTTGGCTGGAGCTGGCTGCCCTGCCTGCTGGTTGCCATGGCCGGCGGCGCGGTGCTGGGGGCCATCTCCGGTGTGCTGAAGTCCTATTGCAACGTCAACGAGGTCATCTCCGGCATCATGCTGAACTGGATCGTCCTCTACCTGACCAATATGCTGCTGACCACGGTGAAAGAGGCCGCCAGCCCCTACACCATCGTGCTGGCCAACAACAACCCCTCTGCTGTGCTGCCCTCTCTGGGGCTGGGGGCGCTGTTCAACAAGAATCAGTATGTGGGTCTGGCCATCCCCCTGTCCATTGTGATGGCGATTCTGATCTGGATCGTGCTGGACAAGACCAGATTCGGTTATGAGCTGAAGGCCACCGGTTTCAACCGCAACGCCGCCAAATACTGCGGCATGGCGGAAAAGCGGAACGTGATCCTGAGCCTGGTGATCTCTGGTGCGCTGGCCGGCATGGGTGCGGCGCTGCTGTACCTCACCGGCTACGAGCAGTGGCAGTGCTCTACCTCCTCCGTTCCCGCCATGGGCTTCAACGGCATTGCCGCCGCCTTCTTAGGGGGACTGAATCCTCTGGGGACGGTGCTGGCGTCCTTCTTCATCCAGCACATCACCGCTGGCGGCGCGTATGTGGATAAGTCCCTGTACTGCGCGCAGATCTCCGATCTGATCTCTTCCATCATCATTTATCTCTGCGGCTTCGTGCTGTTTATGAAGCATGTGATGAACAGCTCCATTGCCAAACGGGAGGAAAAGGCGGCTCTGAAGGCCAAGGCTGCCGCGGAACAAGATGCGGCCAACGGGAAAGGAGGCGATCAGGCATGAGTTTGCTGCTGCAATATACCCTGATCTTTGCCTCCGTGCTGATCCTGGTGGCTCTGGGCGGCTGCTTCTCCGAGCACTCCGGCGTGATCAATCTGGGCCTGGAGGGCATCATGATCATGGGCGCTCTGGGCGGTGCCCTGACGATGCGCTATCTGGGAGAGAACAGCTCTCATTTTGCGACGATTCTGGCAGTGGTGCTGGTTTCCGCCGCGGTGGGCATGGTGTATTCCTGCCTGCTGGCTGTGGCCTGTATCAACTTCAAGGCAGATCAGACGCTGGTAGGCACAGCTTTGAACCTGCTGGGCACCGCCGGGGCCACCGTCATCGTCAAGGCCATCAACACTGCGGCCAATCCCGATGACGTGTCCTCCATCATTCAGTACGCCGGTGCCAAAAAGGCATTTACCGTGAGCATCGGCTCCTTTGAGTTCAGCTGGTTCATGCTCATTACGGCGCTTTTGCTGGTGGCCTCCTATGTGCTGCTGTACAAGACCCGGTTCGGCCTGCGGCTCATGGCCTGCGGCGAGCATCCTCAGGCGGCGGACAGCGTGGGTATCAACGTCTATAAAATGCGCTGGGCCGGTGTGCTGATCTCCGGTTTCTTGGGCGGCTTGGGCGGCATCGTGTTCATCACCGCCGGTGTGTCCGAGTGGCGGTTTGAGTACGGCGTGGCTGGCTTTGGCTTCCTGTCTCTGGCGGTGATGATCTTCGGCCAGTGGAAGCCCCAGCGCATCGCGCTGGCAGCGCTGCTGTTCGGCTTCTTCCGGGCCTTGGGCAACGTCTACACCGGCTTTGCCTTCCTGAAGACCATGAACCTTCCCAGTTCCGTTTACAATATGCTGCCCTACATCATCTCCCTGATCGTGCTGGCCTTTACCTCCAAGAATTCCCGCGCGCCCAAGGCGGAGGGTATTCCCTATGACAAGGGTCAGCGATAACCGAATCGACTGTTTGTGCTTCAAAAAGCGTCTTTCCGCATTGCGGAAAGACGCTTTTTCTCTGCTTTTTTTCGGCAGAGAAGTGATTTGAGGCGCGATTTGACATGGATTTTACATGGTTTGTCTTTTGCCTTTTACATACAGCCGGTACACTGACAAGTGTGAAAAGGGGAAAACCCAAATATCAAATAAACGAGGAAGACAAACATGAAAAAGACACTTGCATTGATTTTGACCCTGGCTTTGAGCCTGGCGGCCCTCACCGGCTGCGGCTCCAAGACGGAAACGCCCGCCGATACCAACACGGACAGCAGCGCGCAGACGGAGGCTCCCGCCGCCCTCTCCGGCAGCGTGTCCACCAACGGCTCCACCTCTATGGAAAAGGTCATCGGTGCCCTGAGTGAGCAGTTCATGGCCGACAACAGCGGCGTCACCGTCACCTATGATCCCACCGGCTCCGGCGCAGGCATTGAGGCTGCCAGTAACGGCAGCGCCGACATCGGCCTTGCCTCCCGTGCCCTGAAGGACGAGGAGAAGGCCGGCGGTCTGACCGAGACCATCGTGGCGCTGGACGGCATCGCCGTCATCGTCAATGCCGACAGCAAGGTGGCGGATCTGACGGTGGAGCAGATCGGCAAGATCTTCACCGGTGAGATCACCGACTGGAGCGAGGTGGGCGGCGACGCCGGTACTATCTCCTGCATCGGCCGTGAGGCAGGCAGCGGCACCCGGGACGGCTTCGAGTCCATCACCGGCACCAAGGACGCCTGCAAGTTGGATCAGGAATTGACCTCTACTGGCGGCGTCATCGAGGCGGTTGCCGGCAACCCCAACGCCATCGGTTACGCATCCCTCTCCGCTGTGGAGGGTAAGAACACCGTCAAGGCCGTCACCGTAGGTGGCGTGGCCTGCACGGAGGAAACTGTTCTGAACGGCAGCTACGCCATTCAGCGGCCCTTCGTGCTAGTGACCAAGACCGGCGAGACCCTGTCTCCCGCAGCTCAGGCATTCTTCGACTACGCTACCTCTTCCGCTGCCAGCCAGCTGATCAAGGCTGCTGGCGCAGTGCCGGTCGCGAAATAAGGGAGCAATCGGCGCGGATCTCGTACATCGCCTAAGATCTGTTCGATCAAAGAAGTGGGGAGGACCCCCACAGGGTTCCTCCCACACCCTTCCTTCCCACAACATGACAAGCCCGCCTCCATCTATCACCGTAGGTGGAGGCGCTTCCTGTAAAACCGAGAAAGGAGCCAGACATGGACTCTGACGCAATTCTGACCGCCGTCAACGCGGTGGAAAGTATTACAAATCCCCCGCATACACCGGAGCGGAGCAGCTACCGTGCCCGCAAAACCGTGGAGCAGATCATCCATTTGATTTTTTTGCTGTGCGGCATCGTGGCGGTGGCCTTTGTGCTGCTCATCAGCATCTATCTCATTCTCTCCGGCCTGCCCGCCATTCGGCAGATCGGCCTGTTTCAATTTCTGCTGGGCAAGGTCTGGGACCCCACCAACACCACCACCGGCGCACAGTACGGAATTCTGCCCTTTATCCTGACCTCTGTTTACGGCACTGCCGGGGCCATCGTCATCGGCGTTCCTGTGGGACTGCTGACTGCTGTATTTCTGGCGAAGGTGGCCCCGCCGAAGCTGGCGGCCGTGATCCGCACGGCGGTGCAGCTGCTGGCGGGCATTCCCTCCGTGGTGTACGGCCTGGTGGGCATGATCGTGCTGGTGCCCGCCATTCAGAAGGGGTTCAATCTGGGCTCCGGCGCCTGCCTGCTGGCGGCCATCATTGTGCTGGCCATCATGATCCTGCCCTCCATCATCAACGTGTCGGAAACGGCCCTTCGGGCGGTGCCCAAGGAGTATGAGGAGGCCAGCCTGGCCCTGGGCGCCACGGAGATGGAGACCTACTTCCGGGTGAGCCTTCATGCCGCCCGCAGCGGTGTGGCTACCGCGGTGGTGCTGGGCGTGGGCCGGGCCATCGGCGAGGCCATGGCCATCATCATGGTGGCGGGCAACGTGTCCAACATGCCGGGACTTTTCACCCCGGTGCGGTTCCTTACCACCGGCATCGTCTCCGGCATGGCCTATGCCAGCGTGGGCAGCCTTTACCAGCAGGCCCTGTATTCCATCGGCCTGGTATTGTTCCTGTTCATTATGCTGATCAACGTGTTCCTGAATGTCTGCATCAAGAACCGGAAGGAGGGCTGACATGGACGATCAGAGATTATCCCCCAGCCGCCAGCTCTACGACAAGGGCATGCGGTTTCTGGTGTGGCTGTGCGCAGGGCTGACCTGCGCCCTGCTGGCCTTCCTCATCGGCTATATTTTCTACCGGGGCGTTCCGGGCCTGACCTGGGAACTGCTGTCCGGCCAGACCAGCTATATCAAAAATACCATCGGCATCCTGCCCAACATTCTCAACACCCTGTATATCATCCTGGTAGCCATGGTCATCGTTTTGCCCTTGGGCGTGGGGGCCGCCATCTATCTGACGGAGTACGCGGAAAACCGGCGGCTGGTGAGCCTCATTGAGTTCGCTGCCGAGACCCTGACGGGAATCCCATCCATTATCTTCGGCCTTGTCGGTATGCTGTTTTTCGTGCAGAAAATGAATTTGCAGGCAGGCGTGCTGGCGGGCGGACTGACTCTGGTGGTGATGATTCTACCTACCATTCTTCGCACCACTCAGGAGAGCCTGAAAACCGTGCCCCAGTCCTACCGGGAGGGAGCATTGGGGCTGGGTGCCGGAAAGTGGCGCATGGTCCGTACCGTGGTGCTGTCCAACGCCATCGACGGCATCGTCACCGGCTGCATTTTGGCCGTCGGCCGGATCGTGGGGGAAAGCGCGGCGCTGCTGTACACCGCCGGCTTCGGTCTGGTGCTCAACGATTTTTTTACGGCCCTGCATTCCTCCTCCGCCACGCTGACGGTGGCTTTGTATGTCTACGCCAACGAACGGGGCGAGACGACGGTGGCCTTCTCCATCGCCACCATTCTGATGCTGTTGACCCTAATCATCAACCTCTCCGCCGTGTTTCTGGGGCGGAAGCTGAAAAAGAATTGAGGAGACCCTATGGAACCGATTTTGGAAGCAAAAAAACTGAATCTCTGGTATGGCCCCAACCATGCGCTTCACGATGTATCCATCGCCATTCCCGAACACGAGATCACCGCCTTCATCGGGCCCTCCGGCTGCGGAAAATCTACCTTTCTGCGGACGCTGAACCGGATGAATGACCTGATCCCGGGTGTGAAGCTCAGCGGCGAGGTGGATTTCCACGGACAGGACCTCTACGGCAGCTCTGTGGACCCCACATGGCTCCGCAAGCAGATCGGCATGGTGTTTCAGAAGGCCAACCCATTCCCTATGAGCATTTACGATAACGTGGCCTACGGCCCCCGGACCCACGGCATCCGAAACCGGGTGAAGCTGGACGAGATCGTGGAGAACTCTCTGCGTTCCGCCGCCATCTGGGACGAGGTAAAGGACCGGCTGAAGAAAAGCGCCTTGGGGCTTTCCGGCGGTCAGCAGCAGCGGCTGTGCATCGCCCGGGCTTTGGCGGTGGAGCCGGAGGTGCTGCTGATGGACGAATCCACCAGCGCTCTGGACCCCATCTCCACCTCTAAAATTGAGGATCTGGCGGCGGAGCTGAAAAGCCAGTACACCGTGGTCATGGTGACCCACAATATGCAGCAGGCCACCCGTATTTCCGACAACACCGCCTTTTTCCTGCTGGGGGAGCTGGTGGAGTTCGGCAAGACAGAGCAGCTGTTTTCCACCCCCGCCGACAAACGGACGGAGGATTACATCACCGGGAGGTTTGGGTAAGATGCGCAATAAATTCGACGAACAGCTTTTGCAGCTCAACCACGAGATGATCGAGATGGGGGCGCTGTGCGAGGAGGTCATCGCCCTGTCCTCTCAGGCGCTGACGGAGGGGGACACGGCGCTGGCCTCCAAGGTAGCTCCTCTGGACAGCGAGATCGACCACAAGGAGCGGGAGATCGAAAACCTCTGCCTGAAGCTGCTTTTGCGGCAGCAGCCGGTGGCCCGGGATCTGCGGCAGATCTCCGCCGCATTGAAGATGATCACCGACATGGAACGCATCGGCGATCAGGCGGAGGACATCACAGAGATCGTAGCCTTTTTAGACGGGAGGCAGGCGGAAAACGACGCCCTTTTGAAGGAAATGGCGAAGGCGGTCATACAAATGGTGACGGAAAGTGTGGACGCCTATGTGAAATGTGATATAATGTTGGCGAAAAAGGTCATCGCGGCGGATGACGTTGTGGACGAGCAGTTTGCCCGGGTCAAGCAGAGCCTGATTGGAAAGATCGCGGCAGACCCGGCAGACGGCGAATACGCTCTGGACCTGCTGATGATCGCCAAGTACTACGAGCGCATCGGCGATCACGCCACGAACATTGCCGAGTGGGTCATTTACTCCGTGACCGGGACCCACAAGGACGAAATCACACTGACATAAGGAGATTGCTATGATCTGGTGCGTGGAGGACGACGCCAGTATCCGGGATATTGAGCTGTACGCCCTGACATCCACCGGCTTTGAGGCCAGAGGCTTTGACGATGGAGCATCCTTCTGGGAGGCGCTGCAGACGGAAACGCCGGAGCTGGTCCTGCTGGATGTGATGCTGCCGGGGGAGGACGGTGTGTCTCTGCTGAAAAAGATGAAGGCCGCACCGGCCTTGCGGGACATCCCCGTCATCATGGCCACGGCCAAGGGCGCGGAATATGACAAAATTCAAAGTCTGGACTTAGGGGCCGACGACTATCTGGTGAAGCCCTTCGGCGTTATGGAGATGGTTTCCCGGGTGAAGGCGGTGCTGCGGCGGTGTCATCCCGCTGACACGGGCCATGTGCTCTCTGCCGGGGGGCTTTCTATGGACCTGGACTGCCGCACCGTGACGGCGGACGGCCAGCGGCTCCAGCTTACTTATAAGGAGTTTGAGCTTTTGCGGCTGTTTCTGTCCCATCCGGGAATGGCATTCACCAGAGAACAGCTATTCACACAGGTGTGGAATATGGAGTACATGGATGACAGCCGCACACTGGATATGCACATCCGCACCCTGCGGCAGAAGTTAGGGGCCTACGGCAAGCTGATCGAGACCGTTCGGAACGTGGGCTACCGCATGGAGACCGGCCTATGACCGGGAAGATCTTTCGTTCGACTCTGGCGGCGTCACTGACGGTGCTGCTGGCATCGCTGCTGGTGATCACCGGCTGCCTTTACACCTATTTCGGCACGGTGCGGGAACAGCAGCTTCAGACAGAACTGACACTGGCTGCGGCGGCGGTGGAAGCGGACGGTGCGGACTATTTGGCCCGCGTCCGGGACACGGCGGAGCGGCTGACCTGGGTGGCATCGGACGGCGCAGTGCTGTATGACACCCGAACGGATACGCAGCCCATGGAAAATCATGGCCAGCGGGAGGAGATCCGGGAGGCGCTCACCGGCGGCAGCGGCAGCAGCGCCCGCTATTCCGAGACGCTGACGGAAAAGATGCTCTATCAGGCGGTGCGCCTGACGGACGGCTCTGTGCTCCGCATTTCCGGCAGTCAGAAAACGGTATGGATGCTGGTTCTTGGGATGCTCCACGCCGTCATCGTGGTGGCGCTGTTGGCGGTGGGACTTTCCGCACTCTTGGCGAGCCGGGCGGCCCGACGGGTGGTGGAGCCGCTGAACCGGCTGGATCTGGAGCACCCGCTGGACAACAACGCCTATGAGGAGCTGTCTCCGCTGTTGGGGCGGGTCTACGCCCAGCAGCAGGAGATCCGCCATCGGACCAGAGACCTCCGGCAGCGGCAGGACGAATTTGAACAGATCACCGGCAGTATGCGGGAAGGTCTGGTGCTGCTGGACCACAGCGGGCGCATCCTCAGCATCAATCCGGCGGCCCAAGCACTGTTTCATGCGGACGGTACCTGCGTAGGACAGGATTTCTTGACAGTGGATCGCCATCCGGACCTGACCGCCGCCATCCATGACGCCGCCGAGACCGGGCACAGTCAGCTGCGGGCAGAGCGGCGAGGCCGGGAATACCAGCTTGATTTCAGCCGTATCGAATCCAACGGCAAGGTGCTGGGTACGGTTTTGCTGGCCTTTGATGTGACGGAGCAGGCGGAAGCCGAGCGGATGCGGCGGGAGTTCACCGCCAACGTGTCTCACGAACTGAAAACGCCCTTGCAGTCCATTATCGGCAGCGCGGAATTGCTGGAAAACGGTTTGGTGAAGCCGGAGGATCAGCCTCGGTTCCTGAACCGTATCCATCAGGAGGCGGACCGGCTGGTGGCGCTGATCAACGATATTCTCCGCCTGTCCCAGTTGGACGAGGGCGGTGCGTTGCCCCATGAGCAGGTATCCGTTTTGGAGTTGGCGCAGGAGGCGGCCCGCTCTCTGACAGCACAGGCGGCGGCACAAGCGGTGCACATTTCCGTGACCGGCATCGCCGGAACGGTTTTCGGCGTCCGGCGGCTGCTGTATGAGATCGCCCGGAACCTCTGCGAGAACGCCGTGAAGTACAACGTCCCCGGCGGAAGCGTCACCGTAGAGGTGGCGGAAACGGATCGGGACGTGGCCCTCTTGGTTCGGGATACCGGCATCGGCATCCCGGAGGGGGATCAGAGCCGGGTCTTTGAGCGGTTTTACCGGGTGGATAAGAGCCATTCCCGGGCCATTGGCGGCACGGGGCTGGGGCTGTCCATCGTGAAACACGCCGTAGCGTATCACCACGGTACCCTCCGGCTGGAAAGCCAGCTGGGGAAGGGAACCGTGATCACGGTGACGCTGCCCAAGAAGCCGACAGAATGAACTTCGGAAAACCGTGGGTCCTCCCACGGTTTTTCTTTTCAAACGGCCGCTTTCCGTGTATACTGGAACAAAAAACGAACGAGGTAGAGGATTATGCCGATTTTTGATACCCATGCCCATTATGACGCGGACCGCTTTGACAGCGACCGGGATGAGCTCCTTTCTGCCATGCCGGGGGTCGGCGTGGGACTGGTGCTGGACCCGGGATGCGACCTGCCCTCATCCCATGCGGCGGCAGAGCTGGCGGAACGGTACCCGCATGTGTACGCCGCCGTGGGCGTCCACCCGGAGGAGTGCGACGGCTTTCAGGACGGCGACCTGACGGAGCTGCGGCAGCTTTTGGAGCGGCCCAAGGTGGTGGCCATCGGGGAGATCGGACTGGACTACTACTGGGAGGACAATCCGCCCAGAGCGTTTCAGCAGACGGTATTCCGCAAGCAGCTGGCACTGGCGGTGGAGCTGGATCTGCCGGTGATCGTCCATGATCGGGAAGCCCACGGGGACTGTCTTGCCATCATCAAGGAATTTCCCACCGTCACCGGCGTGTTCCACTGCTTTTCCGGCTCACCAGAGATGGCGGCGGAGCTGCTGAAGCGGGGTTGGTATCTGGGCTTCGACGGGCCCATCACCTACAAAAACGCAAAGCGGGCCCCGGAGGTGGCGGCCATCACGCCCCTGGACCGGATGGTGGTGGAGACGGACGCTCCCTATATGGCTCCGGTACCCATGCGGGGCAAGCGGAATGACAGCCGCTATCTCCCCTATGTGATCGAAAAGCTGGCGGAGTGGAAGGGCGTGACGGCGGAGGAAATGACCCGCGTGACGTGGGAAAACGGCAGACGGCTGTTCCGAATTTGAGATAAAAACACTCCCGCACCGAAAAGGTGCGGGAGCGTTTCTTATGTATGCAGCAAAACGGATTTCACGATGATGCTGACGCCGCCCAGCAGGAAAAACACGATGGACAGCTTTTGCAGACGCTCTCCGCTGATGTGAGGGGAGAGGAGCCGGGCCAGCCGGGCGGCGCAGAAGGCGGCGGCCAGCGAGATAAGGCTGAAGCACAGGGAGGAGCGGTTCAGGAGTCCGGTGCAGAGATACAGCCCGGTGCGGAACAGGTTTTCACCCAGAAAGAGGAAGCAAATGCTGCCCTTGAATTCATCGTAATCCTTGGCGGTGCGCTGAAGGTAGGCTACCAGAAACATATTGATGCCGAACAGCCCCGCACACATACCGGAGAAGAAGGCCACCAGATACCGCAGCCACGGGATCTCCCGACGGTCCGGGCGGACGGGGCGCAGCCGGCGGGTGGCCATTTCCAGTCCCAGAAATACCACAACGCCGCCCAAAACCGTTTTGATGATCCAAGGCAGGGAGAAGCGCAGCAGCCAGGTCCCGGGGACCACCCCGGCCACCATGGCCAGCAGCAGGGGAAGGATGGCCCGCCAGCGGAAGTTGTTCCGGTTTTGCCAAGTGATCCGACCGTTGATGACCAGGTCCGGCAGCAGACTGCCCGGTGTGATCAGGGTGTTGTCCAGCCGCATGGCCAGCAGCGGTGCGGAGATCAGGGGATTCCCGAACCCAATGAGCCACTTGAGGGTGTACGCCGCCAACTGGACGAGAAAAATAAACAGGATCATGCTTCCGGTGTAGTTCATGAGATCCCCTCCCACGCGAAGTTCTGTGTACGTTCCCAACTATACCACATCGTATCGGAGAAAAAAAGCTTTTTTCTCATTTCCGCGCCGCTGACAGTGGAAAATTGCCGGGTTTGGTATAGCCTTTGGATTTTTTGACCATACTCCTTCCGTACCTATGAACAGGAAGGGAGGTATTGTATGGAAAACAAGGTAAAAAACGTACTCTCAGGCATCGGTTTTTACGGCACGCTGACGGTGTGCCTGCTGGTGATTGGGGTGTGCGGATGGCTCTTGTTGCAGGACCGGGAGGACCCGGCTCCGCAGCAGGCAGTGACGCCGCAGATCCCTGTGTCACAGCCGGTGGAAATGCCGGAGGTGCGGCTCCCGGCGGTGGAGACCCTGGAACCGGCGCCGGTGCCGGTTCCGGTCCCGCCCAAGGAGACCAAAGAGCTGCCGGAGGTGGAGGTGGATCACACGCCGGTGGCGGCGGAAGCACCCCGTCTGGTGGTGGCACCGCTGCAGGGGGATGTGCTGACGGCTTTTTCCATGGAGGAGCTGGTATACAGTCCTACTTTGGGAGATTGGCGTACCCACAACGGCGTGGACATCGCCGCTCAGCAGGGAACCACGGTACTGGCGGCCTCCGCAGGGGCGGTGCTGTCGGTGACGGACGATCCCCTGATGGGCACCACCGTGGTGCTGGAGCATGACAACGGCTATCAGACCACCTATGCCAATCTCCAGGCCAAGCCCAACGTGGAGGCCGGGGACCCGGTGTCCGCCGGGCAGATCATCGGCGCGGTGGGGACCACCACAGCGGCGGAGTCCGGACAGCCCCATCTGCACTTCGCCGTCACCAAGGACGGCAAGGCCGTAGACCCCAACGAATATTTGAGCGGTTGAGTGGAACAAGGCCCCGGATTTCCGGGGCCTACCGCTTTTTTTAACCGTTTTCCCGGGGAAAGTTACATCAATTCGGATTTTTTCGAAAAAATTCAATGTTTTCCTTGACATTTGCTGTATTTCGGATATAATGATAAGGCTTGCAATATGTAAGTAAATCCTTGCCCTCATCTGAGAATGAGGGCCATTTGTCCAAAAGGAGGTGCAAATATGGCAAAGATTACTGCCAATTACGAGGTCGTCTATGTGCTCGACCCTGCACAGGGTGAGGAGGCTATCGCCGCTCAGGTTGCGAACTTCAAGTCCCTGGCCGAGCAGAACGGCTCTGACGTCGTGGTTGAGGAGTGGGGCAACCGCAAGCTGGCTTATCCCATCAACTACAAGACCGAGGGCTACTATGTGCTCATGACCTTCGTCAGCGGCCCGGCATTCCCCCGCGAACTGGATCGTAAGCTGCGGATCGCCGAGGGCGTCATGCGTTCCCTGATCGTCTGCAAGGGCGAGTAAAGGAGCAGCACATGCTGAATCGAATCATTCTCATGGGTCGCCTGACCCGTGACCCCGAGCTCCGGCGCACCGGCAGCGGTACGGCGGTGACGTCCTTCTCTCTGGCTGTTGACCGGGATTTCAAGTCCCAGTCCGGCGAAAAGGAAACGGACTTCATCGACATCGTGGCCTGGCGCAACACCGCCGAATTTGTGAGCAAGTACTTCACCAAGGGCCGCATGGCCGTGGTGGAGGGCCGCCTGCAGATCCGGGACTGGACCGACAAGGACGGCGGCAAGCGCCGCAGTGCCGAGGTCGTGGCCGACAATGTGTATTTCGGGGATTCCAAGCGCGATGGCGGCGATAATTCCGGCTACAACCCCGGTTATGCTCCCGCCCCCGCTTCCCACAGCGCCGCTCCCAGCAATTTCAGCGCCAGCGGCTCTGACTTCGCCGAGATCGGCGAGGATGACGGCGAACTGCCGTTCTGATATTACTATAAGGAGGAAGCAATCATGGCTTTTGATCGTGAAGCTCGTCCCGCCCGTCCCGCACGCGGCAACAAGCGCCGTAAGGTCTGCCAGTTCTGCGCCGAGAAGTGCGAGTGCATTGATTATAAGGACGCCGCCAAGCTGCGTCGTTTCATTTCTGAGCGTTCCAAGATCCTGCCCCGTCGGACCACCGGCACCTGCGCCATGCATCAGCGTGAGCTGACTGAGGCCATCAAGCGTGCCCGTCAGATCGCTCTGCTGCCCTACGTCACCGACTAAAAGCAGCTGAATCGAATCAATCGACTGAAAAAGTCCCGAAGGTTTTCCTTCGGGGCTTTTTTTGTCATGTTTTGAGGGAAATGAAAAGTGTTGCAGCAATTTTGCACCAACGCTGCACGGCTTCGTGCGATCTTTTTCCGCGGGCGGGGGAGGCGAATATGGCAGATGCAATTCGTTACGACTGCATAACAAGGAGGAATCGCATGGAAAACACAAGCAATTACGGCCTGAAGCGCTGGGACGGCGGGGACCGCATCCTGCACACGGAGTTCAACGACAACTGGGACAAGATCGACACAGCCATCAAGGGCAACGCCGACGGCGTGGCGGCGCTGCAAACGGCGCTGGCCAGCTGCGGAAACTGCAAGATCGTATACGGCACATACACAGGAAACGGCAAATCCGGCAGCGCGAATCCCAATAAGCTGACCTTTGACGGAAAGCCCGTGCTGGTCATTGTGCAGGCCCAGAGTAACACGACGGACTTTGACTTCCATCTGCGGCTGGTGCGGGGCTGTGGCTGGGCTGTGGGTGACCGCGGAAACTACAGCTATACAAACTCTGTTGCATGGGGCGAAAACTATGTTTCATGGTATAATGATAAGGCAGAAACGCAATTCAACCTCCAAAACTCCGTATACAGCTATATTGCTCTGATCCCCACCGGAGCATAAAAAATTTCCCCCGGACTTTCGTCCGGGGGAAATTCGTTTACTCACTGAATTTGATTCAGAGAATCAATTACAGGGAGACGGTCACGGTCTTGCCGTTGATGGTGACATCCACAGCATAGCTCATGGTGGAATCGGTCACGTCAACAACCTTGGTGTACTCATTGGTGATGTCGCCAGACTTGACGACAGCAGAGTTCTGAGAACGGATGTCGGTAGCGATGACCTTGTAGGAGACCTCGTCGCCAGCGGTCATGCCGGTGACCCGCAGGGTCAGGCCCTTGCCATCGGCAGAAGTCTTCAGAGAAGCGGTGACACCAGCAACGGTGTCTTCCTTCTTGTGGTCGACCTTCACGACGGTGTCGGTCAGGATGACGCTGGTAGCGATGCCGTCCTTCAGGGTCACGATGATGGTGCCGTCGAAGTTCTTGGCAGCGCCATAGTTGTCCAGAGCCTTGATGGCCTTGGCAACAGAAGCGTACTCAACGACCTTGTCAACCTCGTTGCCGGAAGAGGTCTTCTGCTCCACGATGACGGCGGGGCAGTTGTCAGCCAGAACGATGCCGCGGTTAGAAGTTGTATTGGTGATCCACAGGGTATCGCCGTCAGCGGTCAGATCAACCTTGGGCTGAGAAGAAGTGCCGAAGGTGGTCTTCACGATATCCTTCGCAGTAGGATCGTTCTTGTACTCGTCAACCCAGACGTAGTCAGAGCCGTGCTGGGCCAGAGTGGCCTCGGTAGCATAGCCGTCCTTGTTGTAGGAGATCTTGTACAGCTCGCCAGCCTCGGCAGCATCAGTCATGGTGCTGGGCAGCTCAGACTTGAAGGTGATGGTGGTCTTCTGGCCGTCAACGATGGCGTCCATGACCCAAGTGTACAGCTTCTCAGACTTGCTGTAGCTCTCCTTCTTGGCAGCGCCGTACAGGAAAGCGAACTTGTCGGAGGTAGCGCCGTCATCACCGATGACGATGGAAGCCACAGCATAGCCGCCATCATAGACGGTGTAGATGCCGTGAGCGACATGGGCAGAAGAAGTAAGCTTAGCTTCCTTCAGAGCCTTTGCCCTGCTGTAAACGTCGATGCTGACGTTCTTGATGCCGGTGGTGACGTTCTCGACATCGTCGATCACCACGTCTTTGTCCATCTCGTCAACGTTGACGGTGATGTAGGTGGTATCGGCATTGCCATAGAAGAAGTTGTCCTTCATGGCAACATTTGCGCCGGAGGGGATAGAAGTGGCCTTCTGAGCGGGGTGCTTGCTGTCGATGGTCATAACGACATCGCTTGTCTCTTTTTCACCGCGGTCATCGTGGAACTGCTTGGTAGCCAGCTCCAGACGATAGGTATTCTCGTCCTTCACGGTGTACTTGAACCACAGGTTCACATTGCGATCGCCGCTGCCGGTCCAACCGCCGTAGATTTCCTTGCCGCTCTTGTCGGTGTTCTCGAAGGACTTCTTCAGGTCGACCTTGATGGTCTTCTGAGTGCCGTCAGCGAAAATAGCGCTGGCGTCAGTCAGCTTGCTGGTCAGGTAGGAGCTGTACTTCTCATAAGCGGTGATGAACACATACTGATCATCGCCGTCAACCTTCTCGATACCGATCAGGTAGCCGTAAGAATCGAGGTACAGGTTGTAGGTGGTGTCATCCAGATTGTTCTTGTCGTAAGCGGTCAGAACATCGTTGCCCAGAGAATAGGAAGCCTTACCGGTCTTGGCAAAATCATACTGGGTCTTGCCGGTCACGACGTAAGCGTCAACGTCCTTGCGGGAGAACTCGTCCAGCTCAACGTTCTTCACGGTCTCAGCGGGGGTGATGGTCTTGACTTCGCCGTCAGCGATGGTCAGCAGGACCATGTCGCCGTCCTTGTAGTCCTTGATGGAAGCGATGTCGTCCAGCTCAACGTCATCCACGGAACCGTAGCCATAGATCTCGTTGAACTTCAGGGTTTCCTTCTTCTCGTTGTAATCGTCGGTCTCAGCCAGATAGGTGTTGATCTCAACGATGGTCAGATCCTCGTCGTCGTTGTCCACGAAGATCTGGGTCAGAACGCCCTTGCCGGAACCGCCCATCTTGTCGTCGTTCTTCTTGGCGATCTGAGAGGCCTGAGCCTTGATCTTCTTGGCATCCGTCTCCTTGACGCCGTCCACCCAGTAGGTCAGATCATAGTCAGCAGCGGTAGAGCCGATGTCGGAATAGACGTCGCCGCCCTTGACCTTGGTGGTGTACTCAGAAACCAGCAGGTCATAGTTGACATAGGTGCCGATGTCCTTCTTGTCGTAGGTCCACTTGCTGGCGGGACGGCCGAAGTCGTCGGTATCGTCGGTGCGGACCAGCTTCTCGAAGTACTGC
>ERZ839741.1320-NODE-1320-length-26933-cov-5.970161_pt1 | contig 26933 bp, 17 predicted proteins | sample MGYA00519880_ERZ839741 | MGnify/ENA primary metagenome ERZ839741 (study PRJEB31850, sample SAMEA3708851) | human gut metagenome | biome: human gut; feature: human-associated habitat; material: faeces | place: China | collected 2014 ...
GGCACGTTCCGCCGCTTTTTCATATGCACGAACAATGCGCTGAACCATTTCATGACGAACAACATCCCGCGCCGTGAGATAAACGATGCTCAAACCTTCAACTTCATTCAAAACGCGAAGCGCATGAATAAGTCCGCTTGTTTTTTCCCGCGGGAGATCTATCTGAGTAATGTCACCCGTCACAACGACACGCGAACCCTCGCCAAAGCGCGTAAGGAACATTTTCATCTGTTCAACGGTGCAGTTCTGTGCTTCATCCAAAATAATATACGCATCATTCAGCGTACGTCCGCGCATGTATGCAAGCGGGGCAACCTCGATCACCCCGCGCTCAGATAAAATGCGGAAGTTTTCCGAACCGAGAAAATCATAAAGCGCATCGTAGAGCGGTCGCAGGTAAGGGTCAACTTTGTTTTGCAGATCTCCCGGCAGGAATCCGAGCTTCTCCCCCGCTTCCACCGCGGGCCTTGTAAGGATGATTCGGCTGACTTCCTTGTTTTTGTATGCAAGCACGGCCATTGCAACCGCAAGATATGTTTTGCCCGTGCCCGCAGGACCCACTCCGAAAACAACCGTGTTGTGTTTCAGTGCGTTTATGTAACGCTTCTGCCCCAGTGTTTTGCACTTTATCTGCTTGCCCTTGCTTGTGAATGCAATGACATCATCCGCAAGCTCAAGGATCAACTCCGAATTGCCTTCCCGCGCAAGGTCAATTGCGTATCTTATGCGTCCTCTGTCAATATTCTCGCCGCGTTTAATCAACGAAAGCAGTTTTTCAACTACATTGCGCGCAATATCTACTGCACTCTGCTTTCCGCTGATATTGATCTTTTCGGAATCGGCAGCGATGTTCGTGCCGGTTTCGGCTTCGATTATTTTGAGATTTTCGTCAAAGACGCCGAACAGTTTTATTATCTCGTCCATGGACTCAATCTCCGTAAATTCGGTCACGGTCGGTTCATCAACAACTGCCTTGCCGTTGAGCATATTGCCTGCATCGGCAGTGCTTTCCGTATCCGTCAATTCGTTTATTTCGTATCTTTTCTCAGTCGGCATATGTTCTTTTCCTTTATTTCGCATATCCTGTTTTTTATGATTACAACCTCGGTCGGACTTTTTGCTTAAAAGCCGCGGAATAAACACACTTTCGCATCGGTCGTATCATTTAAAGCAATTTCAAACTTTCCGCTTCGCGCCTTGCTGATTTTCAATCAGTAATACTGAATGTATCCGATGTTTTCAATCGTTTGAACATTCAAAACGGCAATAAGCGTTCCGTCCGCTTGCTGTATGAAATCGGTTGATTTTGCAATTATTCTTGCATCCTTCGGAATCGATGATTTCATTTCGGCGTCAAGCTTCGCGTTCGCTGCTGCTGTCATCTCATCGTATGTAAGATTTTTTTCCGCAACAACAAGCTCATGCGCCCTGCCTTTGTAAACACGGACAGGCAGAAGCCCTGCATCCAATGTTTCGCAGGATTCAAGCGTAATTTCAAATTCATCATAGAGCACGCGGGATTCCCGAGTAATTTTCTTTCCTTTAAATAGGGTCGGAAAACTTATTTGCGTGTATTCGCAGCTGTTCCCGCTTTGGCAAAGTTTGGGAGCTGTTTTTCCGATTTCAACAGAAAACCGATAAGCAACCTGACCCGTTATTGTTCCGCGGGAATGCACAAGTACGCGCTCCGACGAACCTTCCGGGGTTATATCCCCATCAATCAAAAGCTGTCCCTGCCGAACAGCTGCGCCCTTTCTGACGGCAGCATTGCCTTTGTTTGCAACTATGCTGAGGATTACGCAGTCCTTGTCCGCATATATGCCGCAAGGTTCCGTGTTTTCTTCCGTCGAGGCAGCGGAATTGTATTCACTGACGTTGATTTTCAGCACAACGCCGCAAATACCCGCATCCGCAAAGCTCAACGTCGGCAGTGCATTCAGAACCGAATCGGCAACGCGCTCAGCATTCAACTTGGCTGACGGCATTCCTATGCGTACTCCGCAATCCGCAACCACCGAAAGAATTTCGGACGGCTCCAACGCATCACATCCGGAAATATCAATCAGCAGCACTCGGTGCGACAATATGCACATGGCTGCAAAGCCGATAATCAATACTGCAATCAGCATGAAACGCGATTTAAGTGATCTCAGCAGCACGGGCAGCCCGCGCTGTTCAAGAACGCACGCTTCCCCGCCGTGCAATTCCGTCAACTCAACAAGCGGCATGCAGTTGCCTGTCTCCGTGACGGCTGTTATCGTGCTTTTATTTTCGCGCTCGATATTGTGCAGAGATATGCCCTCCGCCAGCAAAAGATTAACCATTTTTTCCGGGCGCATGCACCTCATCCTTATTTTAACATATCCCCGAGTAAATTTCCACAAAAACATATATCTGTCCGCCGCTCCGATTTCCTTCTATTTTTCTTTGCAGAATGATGTATTCGAATCATTTTCCGTGCCCGCCGACCACGGTCTTCAGCGTGAGCTTTCATATTCGACCGCAGCTATTTCGCCCGTGCATACAACGGTCTGCTTATCCGCGCAGCAGATTCTGAGTTCGGTTCCGGCAATGCTCAGTATTCCGAGTGCGGTATGCAGCCGAACCTTTGAATCCGAAAATTCCAGCACGCCGCAGTGATTCTCTATTTCCGCAGTATTTCTTCCGAATATGCGTATGCACGGCACGTTGTCAAGCGTACCCTCTGGCAAATCAAGCTTCGTCAGCAAAGCACCCGTTGCCTTGCTCATGCGATATTTTTTGCATTCTGTTTCGTTCCTCATGCAATAATAATATGAGCAGACCCGTGCATTATATGTTGTTCTGCATAATTCGGCTGCGCAAAGTAATCATATATCATGCGTGCGCATAACAATTTGGCTTTGCAAATGGGCTTTGAATTTATTGTTTCCATGAAAACAGCGCTCCCGAATCGACAGCGGATTCAACGCTGTTTTTTATCGAAACCCGTTGCCCCCAAACGGAAAATGTTGTAAAATAGAGCTGCGGTTAGCCCATGCTTACACATCACGCCTTGCATCGGGCAATCCGCAATTATGCTTACAGGAGGTTTTCTTTCTATGATAAAGGAATATTCAATCAGCGGAATGAGCTGCGCCGCCTGCTCCGCCTCGGTTGAACGCGCCGTTCGCCGCATTTCCGGAGTTGACGCTGCAAGCGTCAATCTTTCAACAGAAAAACTTTTTGTACGAAGTACAAATGACCTTTCCGATGAAATTTTTGCCGCCGTGCAAAAAGTCGGTTTCGGCATTGCTCCGGTCGTTTCGGCGAAGAAGCAATCCGCTATCGATGCCGAGCGGCGTCGGCTTGATATCAAAAAAAGGCGCAGCAACCTTATCCTTGCCGCAGTGTTTGCAATTCCGCTCTTTTATATTTCAATGGGGCACATGGTAGGGCTTCCTGTCCCCGCGTTCATCACCGAACCGCGGGCTTTCGCCGTTACGCAGATGATTCTGCTGCTGCCCGTGCTTTTTGCCGGCAGAGCATTCTATGTGCGCGGAATCAAGGCGATATTCGGACTGCACCCGAATATGGATTCGCTTATTGCCGTCGGCACAATTGCATCAATTGCCTATTCCGTTTACTCAACCGTACTGATATTCAAAGGACAGCATCATATGATGCATGAAGGGCTGTATTTCGAATCCGCCGGCGTTATCATCACTCTCGTCATGTTGGGCAAATACCTCGAACAGCGTGCAAAATCCCGCACGGGCGATGCCATTGCAAAGCTCATCGGGCTTGCACCGGACACCGCATGTGTTGTTGCAAAAGACGGAAGCGAAAAGCAGGTTGACGTTGATGAGCTTGTTGTGGGTGAGATCATCCGCGTTCGCCCCGGTGAGCGCATCCCCGTTGACGGCGAAATAATCGACGGCACAACAAGTGTCGATGAATCCATGCTCAGCGGCGAAAGCATTCCTGTCGATAAACAGCCCGGGGACGAGGTCATCGGCGGCAGCGTCAATCTCAGCGGCAGTTTCACATACAAAACGCGCCGCGTCGGCGATGATACCGTTCTTTCCGGAATGGTTCGCATGGTTGAGCAGGCGCAGGGCAGTAAAGCTCCCATTGCCGGGCTTGCAGACAAAATCAGCGGCATATTTGTGCCCGCTGTCGGCGCAATTGCACTCGTAAGCGCAGTCATTTGGCTGCTTGCAGGGCAAAGTTTCGGCATTGCGCTTAAAATTTTCGTTTCAGTGCTTGTTATCGCCTGCCCCTGCGCACTCGGGCTTGCAACTCCGACGGCTATCATGGTCGGCATGGGGCGCGGCGCATCACTCGGCATTTTTATCAAAAACGGTGAAGCTCTTGAACATGCCTGCAAAATTGACACGATTATTCTTGATAAAACAGGCACAATCACAGAGGGGCGCCCGGTTGTTGAAAAAGTTATTCCGCACGGCATTGACGAAAAAGAGTTTCTGCACCTTTTTGCATGCGGTGAGGCCTCCAGCGAACACCCGCTTGCGCGGGCAGTCACGGACTATGCTTCTGAAAAAAGCATTCCGTTCTCCGCACCGAAGGAATTCGAAGCCCTTGCGGGACGCGGTGCGAAAGCGATCGTCGACGGCAAAAGCATTCTTATCGGGAACGAACGACTTTTTTCCGAAACGGAAATCGAATACGATAAAGCCGCACTCGACGAGCTTACTTTATCCGGCTGCACACCGCTGATGCTCGCCGTTGACGGCATGTACCGCGGAATAATCGGCGTTGCGGATGCAATAAAGCCTTCCTCCGCAAAAGCGGTCCGGACACTTAAAGCACACGGCATCGATGTTTGGCTCGTCACCGGAGACAATGCGCACACGGCCGAAAGCGTTGCAAAGCAAGTCGGCATAGAGCACGTGAAGAGCGGCTGTCTCCCCTCCGACAAAAACAACTGCATTGCAGAACTTCAAAAACAAGGGCATCTTGTTGCAATGGTCGGAGACGGCATAAATGACGCTGCTGCGCTCGCGCTCTCCGACGTCGGCATTGCAATCGGCACCGGCACGGACGTTGCTGCCGCAAGTGCGGATATTGTGCTTGCAAAAGGTGAACTCACCGGAATCAGCGATGCACTTCTGCTCTCCCGCACAACGCTCAGAATCATTAAGGAAAACCTTTTCTGGGCATTCGCTTACAATTGCCTCGGCATTCCCGTTGCGGCGGGTTTGCTGTATGCATTCGGCGGACCGCTGCTTAACCCCATGCTTGCTGCACTTGCAATGAGCCTCAGCTCAGTTACGGTGCTTACAAATGCATTGCGGCTGAAACGGGCGAAACTGAAGTAGTTTTTTCTCCGTTTTCGCCGAATGCGCAGGCAACACAATATTATTGTGTTTTCGGTACAAAATTGGTATAATATGCTTGGAACAAAATCATGGAGGTTACGGCTTGATAAACAAGAGCATTTCAGAGGCCGTTCTTGAGGCTGCACTCAGGACGGGCGGGGATTTTTCTGAACTTTACATGCAGGATACCGAATTCAACACGGTGAAAATGGTTGACGGAGCAGTTGACAATGCAAGCTATGAGCGCAAAGCCGGCGCGGGCGTGCGTGTCCTCAAAGGCACGCGCAGCGCATATGCATACACTGCGAACACAAGCGAAAGCGCTTTAATTGCAGCTGCAAAGGCGGCGGCATCCGCACTTAACGAAGCAAAGGAATTCGAAGCTAAATCCGTCTGCGTTGAACGCATCGGCGGATACGAGCAAAAAATACCTTTTTCAACCATAAAAAATGCAGATAGAATCGCGCTTTTGCGCAGCGGCACAGCAGCAGCAAAGGCCTATTCAAACGAAGTCACTCAGGTTGTTGCGGCGTATATGGATTGCGACCATCGCATTGCGGTCTGCAACAGCGATGGCGTTTATGCCGAGGATCGTCGGCCGCGAACAAGGCTGATGATTCAATCGGTTGCAATGGCAAACGGCGAAGCGCAAACAGGTTATGAAGGCCCCGGGCTTGGAAAAGGATTCGAAGCTTATCAGCAAATCGACCCGGAAACCGTCGGCAAAGAAGCTTCACGTATTGCGGTAACAATGCTTCACGCACCCGAATGCCCGGCAGGAATGGTTCCCGTTGTTATCGACGGGGGCTTTGGCGGTGTTATTCTGCATGAAGCTTGCGTGCATGGGCTTGAAGCCACCAGCGTCGGCCGCGGGAATTCTGTTTTCTGCAACAAGCTCGGTCAAAAAATCGCAAGCGATATCGTGACGGCGGTTGACGACGGGACGATGCCCGGCGAATGGGGCAGCATGTGCTTTGACGATGAGGGACATCCCGCTCAGCGCAACGTTCTTATTGAAAACGGAGTCCTCAAGAGCTACCTTGTTGACATACTCGGTTCACGCCTTATGAACCACCCTGTCACCGGCAGCGGCAGGCGACAGGATTATACATATGCACCCACTTCCCGCATGACCAACACTTTCTTTGCTGAAGGCAATGACGATGAAGAGGCCATGCTTGCAACCATGGGCGACGGTTTGTTCGCCGCAAAGATGGGCGGCGGCTCCGTGAACCCTCTCACCGGTGAATTCAATTTCGCCGTTCTTGAAGGTTACTGGGTTAAAAACGGCAAGATTCTTTGCCCTGTCCGCGGTGCAACGCTCATCGGCAAGGGCGCGGACGTTCTTATGAAAATCGACCGCATCGGCAGAAGGATGTGGATGGGTCAGGGCATGTGCGGCTCATCATCCGGCAGCGTTCCGACAAATGTCGGCCAGCCGCGCATTCGCGTAAGTGAAATCACTGTCGGCGGCAAAGGAGGCGCGCTGTAATGACTTTTGAATCCTTTAAAGAAGCCTGCTTTAAGGCGGCACTTGAAAAAGGCTGTGAAGCCGCTGAAGTTTTCTTCCGTGAAGATGAGTCCTTTTCGGTTAATGTGCTGAATTCCGAAATCAGCAAATACACCTCCGCACACGCTTGCGGACTCAATCTGCGTGTCGTTTTCGGCGGCAAAACGGGTTATGCCTACACCGAAGTTTTCGACAACGCCGATGCTCTTGTTGAAAGTGCAATCGACAATGCTCGTGTTATTGAAAACAATGACGAAAACCCCATGCAGAGCAAATGCGAGTATCCGACAATAAATCAAAAGCAGAACCCTGTTGCGGACATGAGCGAAAGCAAAAAAATCGAGCTTGCATTGAGACTTGAACGCGATACTCTCGATTTTGACGACCGAGTAAACCGTGTTGCTTACTGTGCGGTTGAAACGGGTGTTGAGACCACGCGCATCCATAACACGCACGGACTTTGTGCCGATAAGGAAAACAAATACTCCGTTGCTGTCATTGAACCGATTTTGCGCATCGGTGAAGACGAGCGCGAAAGTTTTGCTTTCAAATTCGGCTCAGGCATGTTGGATTGCGGGGACATTATCAAAGAGAGTGTCGACAATGCACTGATGCAGTTCCATGCTTCTGCCGTTGATTCCGGTGAATATCGTGTCCTTCTGCGCAGCGATGCAGCAACGGATCTGCTTTCCGCTTTTTCGAGCATGTTCTCCGCAGACAGCGTTCAAAAGGGACTTTCCCTGTTGAAAGACAAACTCGGCGAGCGCATAGCAAATCCCTGCATTTCAATCATTGACGACCCGTTCGAGGAGGATAATCCCCGCGCATTCGATGCCGAAGGAACACCTTCCGTAAAAACTGTTGTTGTTGAAGACGGCATACTTAAGAGCTTTCTTCACAATCTTAAAACCGCACGAAAGGCGGGTGTTGCCTCCACCTCCAACGCCGGACGCGCCGGTGTCGCCTCTCCGGTCGGAGTTTCTCCCAGCAACTTTTTCATTGCAAAAGGCGAAAAGAGCTATGATGCGCTTGTTTCCGAACTTGACAGCGGAATTGTCGTTACCGAACTCGGCGGCCTTCACAGCGGACTCGATCCCGTCAGCGGCGATTTTTCGTTGATTGCAAAAGGACTGCTTGTTGAACAGGGCAGCGTCATCCGTTCCGTTGACCAGATTACCTGTGCCGGCAATTTTCTCTCGCTTATGAATTCCGTTATCGCCGCAGGCAGCGACCTGCGTTTCGGCTTTCCCGGCGGCGGCAGAGTCGGCTCTCCGAGTCTCCTTGTTGAAAAGCTTATGATTTCAGGTAAATAATCGAACCTTTCTTCGACTGTATCAAAATGCCCCGAACCCGCGCAAATGCGGGAACGGGGCTGTTTAAATTGGCTCTATACCAAAGATGGGGTCAGGAGTTGAGGCAAAACTCTCCGAATTGATGAAGAATACGGCGTAGAAAAACCAAACTCATCAAAGAGGATCGTTATACCTCAACAAGATTATACCGCAAGACTGCTTGGCATGTAAGCCGCGAACGTGCCCGCCACCGTTTTCCGGCAATGGCTGCATCCCGCTTGTGTCTGATTATGATTTTCATAACGGCTTTTTGGGAAACCGCCTCTGTCTGCATTCGAAGCGGATCACCTGCATTGAAACCATATGCACGATTCTTTTGCCGGTCAGCTCGTTTGAAAAAACAATGAAAATATAGTTATTCGGTCTACCATTCTATTTATGAATATGTTATAATAACAATATCGAACAAAGACAGTTTCTGCCGAAAAAGAGCACAAAATGTTTTGCGATCGCGAAGGAGTATTCTTTATGCGGCAAATCAATTGATGCGGTTGATTCGGCCGCGAGCGCGAACGCGAGCCTGCGGACTGAAAGGTTTTTTAAATCTCATGCTATGAGGTTTCGACAGGGTAATTTTGTGCCGAATATCGGAAACAAGGAAGTATTGCATCGGTGTATTGCATCGGTGTATTGCATCGGTGTATTGCATCGGTGTATTGCATCGGTGTGAATGCAGTTCCTGCTCAGCTTAATGTTTCTGCTGTTCGATGTGCCGTGAAACTCGTAACGTGAATCAAAACACCGAGAATATGTACAGATGTGAAATATTTGATGTGGATTTCGCGTTTTTAATGCATTATCTGCGAGGAGGATGAATTAATGGTGAAGATAAAGATTAAGAGCAACCCGTATCATAAAAAGACGGAATTCAAGACATGGGATGATGCTTTGGATGAGTGGATAAGTATTGATGTTATTACATGTCCCAACAGCCCTCTGCTAAGAAATGACTTTGTGGTTGGTTTCTTCCCGTTTAAGGTCAAACAAATTGTTGATGCAATTATCGGCGCATATTATGCAGGTTCTGAAAAGGTTGAGATTGTGTTCGAGGGGACCGACGACGAATATCATGAGCTTGAATCTGTTTGCAGCGACAATGAATACTCGGACAGAGTGAAACTGAGCAGATCTCCGATATGTCTTGAAAATGCCCGTGATATCCTCCATGACGTTATTGATGTTTTCAAAGAACTCGCTCCCCTTGTTTCCGAAAGCGTTTCAGACAAAAGCAAAATTCAGAGAGAACTTGATAAATTCTCCGATGCATCCAATGACATTATACCGATTTGCGTAATAGGCAATTACAGCTCCGGAAAGTCCACTTTTATTAACGCATTGGTAGGATATGAACTGCTGCCGAGCAGCGATGAACCAACCACGGCTAAGATTTATAAAATTGCGCAATCGGATCAGAGTGACAGAGCAGTGGTAAAATTCGAATTTGACGGCAGGAGTGTTCGAATCCGATTCTCTGCAGAGAGCTATAAATTCCTTACTGACAGTCACGACAATCCGCTGGCAGAACATTTGAACAGCGTTTTGAGTGAAATTGAGCGTGAGAGCATTCCGTTAAAGCTGCATCGCGTTCTAAGTGTTATAAATGCATATGCCAACCGGACAGCAGGAGAAGAAATTTCCGATCTGATCGAAATTGATGCTCCGTTTGATGATGACGGAAATTGGGACATTAAGAAGAGGTTCGTGATTTTCGATACTCCCGGATCGAACTCCGCATCAAACCTGAATCATTACCATGTGTTAAAAAAAGCGATGGAGGATCTGTCGAACGGCTTGCCGATTTTTGTTTCGGAATTTAATACTCTGGACAGCACCGATAACGATAAACTGTATCAGGCAATTAACAATATGAAGGAGCTTGATAATCGCTTTACCATGATTGTTGTAAACAAGGCTGATGCTGCATCACTCAAAAAGGACGGTTTTAACGAAGATGATCAGGATCGTATTCTGAGTCTTGCAATACCGAGACAAATGTATGCAGGCGGTTTGTATTTTGTGTCATCCATCATGGGTTTGGGAGCAAAGAACGACCAGAGATTTATTGATGATCACAATGCAGAGATTTTTGAGGATCAGTACAACAAATACTCCAATCCGTCATCTCGCTTCTATAAACAGTTGTATCGTTACAACATTATGCCTGAGCAAATCAAACGCCGCTATAATGAACGCTGCGCCGAAAATAAAAACCTGGTGTATGCAAACAGTGGGTTGTACAGTGTTGAGCAGGCTGTCAGTTCATTTGCAGACGTTTTTTCGCCTTACAATAAGTGCCAGCAATCCCGGCTGTTTTTAGACCGTGTTATTCGAATCACATCGGAAGAAATTGCCGCTGCAACCAGAAAACGTGAAGAATACCGCGAGCGCGTTCATGTAAATCTTGAAAAAGAAAAACAAGCTTTAATCGCTGAAATTCAACAGCAAAGTCAGGAAATGAAAGCAGAGTTTTTGCAAAACTATGCGGGGCACATGGCTCAGTATGTTGATGAAGTCAATGTTGCGGTTGATGCGGCGACGCTAAAGGAGAAGGAAGAAGAATTTCTTCGCATAAATGCAGATTCAAAAGCTGTGGAGGAACGCAAAAATAAGTTGCGTGACTCCAGGAGATCCCTTGGGGCCAACTTCCTTAAATATTTTTCAAACATGCCTAAGGAAGGAGTCTTTCCGTCCATTAAAAAAGCCGGAAAGCGCGTTTTCGAGGATGCGAAAGCTATTCGTGACAATGAAGCAGAATTGCGTGAAACCCGTAAAGAAGTTGACCGCATTTCCTCCGATGAACTTATGAATGCCGTGAAGGATTTATTTACAGCCTATGTCACACAGGCGCAAACGCTTCTTGAGGAGCAGTCCCGGGCATATTGGGAAAACAAAACATCCTGCTTCAAAGATGCAATGGCAAAAATCGTGACGCAATCCTCAGCACTGAACGAGAAAGAGCGCAGTGAGCTTGCAGGCATTATCATTCAGTATCAGGCATTGGCTTTCGAGAATCATGCGGAATCGATTTTCGAGAAAGCGGCGTTCGTTTACAAATTTTTCGGCGACACAAACCGCATTAATATCGACAAGCTGACCAAACGTTTCAACAGCGAGCTGCGGTTGATGGTTCAGCAAATCTATAACTCATTTGAAAGCAGCCATGCAAACAGCTTTGACGAATGGATGAACAATTTGCTCGATACTGTAATCGAGAATATTGTTGAATTCAGTCCGCAGCTTTATAACCAAGCTGAAATAATAAGAGAAGAAACGGAACGAATTGCGGAACTTGAATCAAGAAAGCTGAAACTTCGGGAGTACTCGGAGCAAATTCGAAGGATGATGGACTGGAAAGAATATTGATTCGTTCAAAGTTAACTAAGACTATTTTCACAGAAAGCGAGATTGAATAATGAATGCGAAAAGTTTACTTTCCAGAGCCGGCGGCAAAGTGGCCGACGGTATTTCAAAGCTGTCTTCATTGAGCCCGGAACAGCTGCAAAAGGTTCAACAGCAAAGAGATGCGTATCTCTCTCAAATGCCGGACCCGACGGACAGCAGCGCAGAGAAGTTGACAGAACGGCTTCTTGCGGCAAACAGCATTGAAATTTATAAATCGTATCTTACCCAGCTCAAGGAATTGTATGTTCCGATCGAGAGGGAGCTTGAATACGGTACAAGTTTTGATACGGCGCGGAACATTCGTTTTTTTAATATAACCAAGTGGGTGACCGACAAAAACGAAAACAGCATCGAGAAACTTATAAATGTTTACCAAGTTTTATCCAACGATAAGTGCAATATTTCTTTGGTCTTTCACCGAACATACGAATCGACGCATGTGTATTTGGCTGTTACCAACACGCAGAATGCAGATAACAACATTGACTCCGAAAACTACAAGGCTCGTTTGGCAGATGCGATCCGCGGCAATTTTCCGGGTTCAGAATGGTCTGATAAGGTTGGCATTGGGGTTTTGCCCTGCCTTCGGAATGATATTCCGTATTCCGTTGCAATTGCTTCCAACGTGCCTGCGGAAAAGTCAGAAAAGTTTATCAGTCAAACAATAGAAAAATTGCTTGACGGCATCGTTCCGGACAAGCGTGCCAAAGAATACATCATTATCTTGCTTGCAACACCTGTTCACGATGTTGACAACAGAAAGCTCAAACTTTCCGAAATGTATTCGGGGCTTGCTCCCTACGCGTCGTGGACAACGAATTTTACATACACCGAACAGAATTCCGCCGGTTCTTCCGCTACGGTAGGCATAAATATCGGTGCAAGCGCAGGCATTCAGAACGGACAGAATCAAGCAACCACCAATACAAACGGTGTCACGGACTCAACCGGCGGGACGGAAACCGATTCCACAAACAACGGTGTCACAGATACGACCGGGCAAACAGTTACGGACTCAACCGGAGAATCCGTGACAGATTCAACGGGAAGTTCCGTTACGGACACAACCGGCACCGCCGAAACAAGCAGCAGCACTCACACTCAGGGCGTGAATTCCTCGCAAACGGATACAGTCGGAGACTCCGAAACACTCGGAGGTTCTGCCGGCATTGGGTTGTCCAAACTCGGCGTAGAGGCGAGCTACAGCAAGGCATTGCAAAGCAGCACAGCAAGCCAAATCGGAATGAATGCTTCGGATGCGGTGACGCAGGGAATATCGGACTCCGTATCAAAGAGCATATCGGAATCCACAGGTAAGGCAATTGCAAAATCCGCAGGCACGGCAATTTCCGCCTTGACCAACCAAGCGGTGAACTCGTCCGTCGGCCGTGCTGTTGCAAAAACGCTCGGACGGGCCGTCAGCAACTCGTTGTCAAGAACCGCAGGTGCGTTCCGAAGTGTCAATTTCGGTGCTAATTTCGGCGCTAATTTTGCCCGCAGTTCAACAGTTACCGCAACGATAGGCAAGAGTGAAGGCATCACTCAGAGCTTTGTGAATTACAATATTAAACATGCGCTTGAGCTCCTTGAGTCTCAAATGAAGAGATTGGAACTCAGCACTGCTTTGGGTATGTGGGACTTTGCGGCTTATGTTCTCAGTGAAGATGAAAATACGGCAAACAATGTTGCACATTCTTATATTGCGCTGACGCAAGGTGAAGAATCCTATATGTCGCAGTCCGCAATTAACCTATGGCGCGGCGATATGGGTGAAACCAGTGATGACGCACGGGAGATTTGCAATTACCTTCGTGAACTGCGCCACCCTTTGTTTGGGTTAAATCCCGGCATTGCGCAGAAGGACCCGACTTTCAATGTATATCCGCCAATTGTAACCGCAACAACCGGTCTTTCGGGCAAAGAATTGGCATACTCCCTTAACTTCCCCCGAAAGTCCGTTGCCGGGCTTCCGGTTATTGAGTGCGCCGAATTCGGCAGAAACATCGTTTCTTACGACTCGGCACCAACCGTAAAAACCGAGCTTGACATCGGTAAAATTTTTCATATGAATCATATTGAAAAAACCGATGTTCGACTGGCGAAGAGTTCTCTTGCATCGCATACTTTTATTACCGGCAGTACCGGTTCCGGCAAGAGCAACACCGTTTATCAGCTTCTTAACGAAGCTTTGAATCAGAATGTCAAGTTCATGGTTGTTGAACCTGCAAAAGGCGAGTATAAGCATGTTTTCGGAACGCAGGATGATGTGTATGTGTACGGAACCAATCCGGCAGTCAGTCCGCTGCTGAGAATCAATCCGTTCAGTTTCCCTCAGGGCATACATATTTTGGAACATCTGGACAGATTGGTTGAGATTTTTAATGTTTGCTGGCCGATGTATGCAGCCATGCCCGCCGTATTGAAAAGCGCCGTTGAGAAGTCGTATGCGGACTGCGGTTGGAATCTTACCCTTTCCCAAAATCGATACAAAGAAATGCTGTATCCGTCTTTTGCGGATGTTGCAAGAAATATCAGAGAGATTATTGATTCAAGCGAGTATGACGCAGAGAACAAAGGTGCTTATAAGGGTTCACTGCTGACAAGATTACAATCACTTACAAACGGCATTAACGGCATGATTTTTACCTGTGATGATATTTCAGACAGGGAGCTGTTTGACAGAAATGTGATCATTGATTTGAGCAGGGTTGGTTCGTCCGAAACAAAGTCGCTTATTATGGGAATGCTTGTATTAAAGCTTCAGGAATATCGCATGGCAGGCGCAGCGGGGATGAATTCGGAATTGAATCATATAACGGTTCTTGAAGAAGCCCATAACCTGCTGAAACGTACGTCAACCGAGATTTCTTCCGAAAGTGCCAATCTGATGGGTAAGAGCGTTGAAATGCTTGCCAACGCCATAGCGGAAATGCGTACTTACGGAGAGGGTTTCATCATTGCGGATCAAGCTCCAGGGTTGCTTGACCTTTCCGTAATTCGAAATACGAATACCAAGATTATAATGCGTCTTCCGGATCGCAGCGATCGTGAGCTTGTGGGCGGAGCAGCAAACTTGAACGATGATCAAATTGTTGAGTTGGCAAAACTGCCGTGCGGTGTTGCGGCAATTTATCAGAATGAGTGGATACAGCCCGTTCTGTGCAAAGTAAACAAATTCGAAATGCCGCAGGAAATGTATTCTTATTCGCCCGATAATGAAGGGCCGCAGGCGGATTATGATGGAAGTATGGCTGCAGAGTCGCTGCTCGACTGCATTATGAACAGGGAGATCTTTCAACAAAAAAATCGTAAAGATCTTATAAAGTTGAAATTCATGATTATTAAGTCAAAACTGGATATAAACGTGAAGCGGGATTTCATCGAATATATATCTTCTTCTGAAGAGAATGCGTTCGGATCACTGAGACATCTGGTCTATGATTTTTTCGCCGCCGGAGAAGCTATCAAAGCTTCCGAGCATTGCTCCGAAATAATGGACTGGGTTCATTCCGTGGTGTCCGGTTTGAAACCGCTAATCACGAATTATTCGAGTGAGCAAATTGATTTGGTATTATCAATGATTCTCTATGAGCAATCGTTGCGGGATTCAGCGTATCAGAACATTTTTTGCCGTTTCACAGAGATTTACAGCAAAGAAGGGAGAGTGTTTTAATGCTTGAGATTAACAGGTCCTCCGAATTGACAGAAATGAAGAAACCAACTGCGGACGGTTTTAAATGCATTGAGCCTCAAAGCAAAATGACACCACACGAGGCGCAAAAATATTGGGACAGCAAGTTCGATAAAGAAAACAACCCAGTCAAGTATGGCGGCGGAAGCTATGAAGACGTAAAAAATTACTCTCAGAAAAACAAACATGAGAATGTGGAAGCGCACCATATGCCGGCCGATGCAATTTCTACTTTGGATCGCACGGAAGGACCTTGCATCGAAATGAAAAAAGAGGACCATCGCAAGACAGCCAGTTGCGGAAACTCCATAGAGGCGCGAGAGTATAGAGCGAAACAAAAGGAGCTGATAGATAAAGGTGATTTCAGAGGAGCAATTCAAATGGATATCGATGATATCAGAGGGAAATTCGGCGATAAATACGATGCACAAATTAAGGAAATGCTTGAATACGTAGACAAGTTGGAACAAGGAGGCAAAATTTAATGAAAAAACTCGAAATACAATTAACCGAATCCGTTAACGGAGTTGCGTTTGGAACAGATCGCACTGTTGTAAGACATGCGTTCGGTAATGATTATGCCGAATTTAAAAAAAGCAGCTCCAGCAAGAATACAACCGATGACTACGGCTGTTTTCAATTGTTTTACTCTGCTGAAAATGCCTTAGAGGCAATTGAAATCTGTTCAGATACGCTTGTAATTGTAAACGGAAAAGAACTCACGCTGAAGTGTCCGGAGATAATCGAATGGATTCAATCGGTAGATCCGACTGCGGAAAAAGAAAGCGATGGAATTATATCAAAAAAAATGAGTATCGGCTTATATGCTCCTTGCAACGAGTTTGAAACGCTCCTGTTTGGCAAAAAAGACTATTATTGTTAAAAACGTAACGGTCAACATCGAGCCGCTGATGCGCATGCGCAAGGCGGTGTTCAAGAACGGCCACGCGAAGATTGTCTACGTGATGAACGGGTGGAACCGCTTCAAGGCGTCCCGCGACTTCATGGAGTGGTTCGAGGGTCTGGCGGGCGACTAGACGGTGGCCACGCTGCCCCAGTCCGAGGCGCTCGTTCAGGCGGGAGCCGCCGGCAAGTCCGTGGTCGAGTTCGACCGACGCGGCAAGGCGGCGAAGGCGACTCTTGCTCTGGTGGGCACGGTGCGCGAGGCTGCGGGGTTCCCGAAGGAATAATAGCAGGTCAGAGGCGTTGTCCCTCTGGACAAATGCGTCTCTATGATGTATAATTGTGCAAATATGTAAATGATTAAAGGAGGTCGAGCCATGGCGAATATGTTCGAGAAATACGCTGCCGACCGTGAGGCCGAGCAGAAGAAAATAGAGAAGGCCGTCGTCGCCGACACGACGGCGGACGAGAAGCGTACGACGCTCTCGCTGTCGCTCACCGTGAGCGATAAGAAGGCGCTCAAGATGATGGCTGCGGAGCGCGAGACGACGATTGCCGCAATCATCCATGAGTGGGTGCAGGAGCATCTGAAGGAGGTGGAGAAGTAAATGGCGAAGAAAGAGGTCAAGATTGATTTATGGGTTGCCGCACAGCTTGATGAGTGCAAGATTCATTTTGATGCACAGGGCAGCGACGTAAAGGAAATCAACGAGGCACTGAAAACCGCCTCGAAACGTGGAACCGGCAATGCCGGGTATCCAGAATATACGGCTGTCATCGGTGATTTTGTCCTCGTCATTGAGGATAAAGCCGATATGGATAAGCAAGTTAAATTTACCGATTCAGGCATTATCGACACGAGCGTAAAGGCCGTGACCGATTACGCCGTGAACGGTGCGTATTTCTATGCAAAGCATATTGCACAAAATACGACGTTTAAGAAGGTTTTCGCCGTTGGCGTTTCTGGCGATGCGAAGCATCATATCATCACGCCCCTTTGGGTTGATGACCGCGAGGGCTACAAGCAGCTGCCTGATATTGAATCGTTCGTTTCGTTCTCCGAGCAAAACATCAACGAGTATTACACCCGCTATGTGTTGGAAGAGGCAACTGACATCGAGAAGACCACGGAGCAAATACTGAAGGATGCGGCGGAACTGCACGAGTATCTGCGCACGTATGGAACGCTGAAGGACCAAGACAAGCCACTGGTTGTTGCCGGCATTCTGCTTGCGTTGGATGAGATTGAGTTTGGCGGCTTTTCGATTAATTCGCTGACTGGCGACCAGACGCCGGGAATGCGTGACGGCGACAAGCTGATGAATGCCGTGAAGGGACGTCTGACGCGCTCTAATGTTGGTCCGGATGCGAAGAAGGATAAACTTCTGGCGGAGTTTGCCATCTTGCAGACCAGCTTCCGCCTGAACGAGATGAACGAGACGCTCAAAAAGACTCCGTTGAAGTTTTACACGGAGTTCCTGTATGAGCACGTGTTCCGCAACATCAAGTATCAGAAGACCAGCGAGGATTTCATCGGTCGCTTCTACGGCGAGTTCATGAGTTATTCAGGTGGCGATGGGCAGACGCTCGGCATCATTCTGACGCCTCGTCATATCTGCGATTTGATGTGCGAGCTGGTGGATGTTCAGCCAAGCGATACCGTACTCGACCCGGCGTGCGGAACGGCAGGATTTCTGATTTCTGCCATGCACCGTATGTTGATGATGGCTGATACGGATGCGCAGAAGAAGAACATCAAGAAGAAGCAGCTTCATGGCTTCGAGCTTCAGAGCAACATGTTTGCCGTCGCCGCAGCGAACATGATTTTGCGCAAGGATGGCAACAGCAATCTCGAATGTTGCGATTTTCTGCGCAAGAAACCCGCTCAGGTACAAATGAAGGGTGCAACGGTCGGTCTGATGAATCCGCCCTACTCGCAGGGCACGAAAGCAGACCCCGAGCAGTATGAGCTTTCGTTCATTGAACATCTGCTGGATTCATTGACGGTCGGAGCACGCGCGGCTGTCATCGTGCCGCAGTCCTCCATGACGGGCAAGTCGAAGGCCGAGCAGGCGTTCAAGGCGAGCATCATGAAGAAGCACACACTGGAGGGCGTCATCACCTGCAACACGGACACGTTCTACGGCGTGGGAACGAACCCGGTCATCGCCGTGTTCACGGCACACGAGCCGCACGATGCCGACAAGGTGTGCAAATTCATCGACTTCCGTGATGATGGGTACGAGGTGCGCGCACATGTTGGTCTTGTCGAGGGTGATTCTGCAAAGGATAAGAAGCAGCACCTGTTGGATGTCTGGAATGGACGTGCCGAAGCGCCGTCGAAGTTCTGCGTCGAGTCCACGGTGAAACCCGAGGATGAGTGGCTGCACTCGTTCTACTACTTCAACGACGAGATTCCCACGGATGCTGATTTCGAGAAGGCTATCGGCGATTATCTGACGTTCGAGTTCTCGATGGTCATGCAGAACCGTGAGTACCTGTTCGAAGGGGGCGACGACATTGCGGAGCTGGGCAAAGCCGTTAAGATTCCTGCTCTCGACGAGAAAGAGTGGAAGCCTTTTTCCATTGTGGATTTGTTTTCTTCGATTATTCCGGGTAAAGGGAAGGGATTGAATCATTTGAAAAAGGTATGCGCCGATGGAGTTAATTACATCGGGGCAACTAACCGAAACAATGGCGTTCTTTGTTATGTCGAAGAAGACACCTATTCTCGTTCCATGATTCTTGAGGGCAACTGTATTGGCTTTATCAAAAATGGTGATGGGTCAGCAGGTTTTGCAATATATAAAGCAGAGCAATTTATTTCAACCAGCGATGTTTTGTATGGTTATGCTGATTGGCTCAATAAGTTTACTGGACTCTTTTTTGTGGTTGCTCAAGATAAGATTGAGCATAAGTATAGTCACGGCTATAAACGGAATAAGGAGCATCTTGCTGGCGACAAGGTCATGCTTCCCGTCACTGATTCCGGCGAGCCTGATTACAAATACATGGAGCAATACTCCAAGAACATGATGCTTCGCAAGTATCAGCAGTATCTGACGTTTTTGCAACAGCGTAGCAATACTCGATAAGTAAATCAGCCCGTCGTTCCGTTTTGGGCGGCGGGCTTTATAATTAAATGCGTATTTACGCAATTCATCATATAGGAGGAACTAACGTGAAAGCCTATAAGCAGAAATTACGGGAGGGGGTGAGCTTATGGCACGTAAGAAGAGATTCGCGCCGAACGATAACAATCTTGCGATAGCGTACTATCGCTTCTCGTCCCACTCGCAAAACGACGCAAGCATCGACCAGCAGCGCGACCTTGCCCACGAATGGGCGGATGCGCACGGCTTCAAAATCGTGCAGGAGTATGAGGACGCGGCAATATCCGGCACCACGGACGCACGACCGGGGTTCCAGCAGATGCTGTCGGAAGTCGCCAAAATCCGTCCTCATACCCTCATCATGTGGAAGACCGACCGTCTGGGACGCGACAAATACGTTCTGGCGATGGCGAAGAAGAAAATCCGCGACGCGGGATGCGAGATTCACCTGCTCGCTGAGCACATCCCGACGGAGGGACCCGAAGGCGTCCTCATCGAGGGATTGATGGAGGCCATGGCGGAGTATTACAGCCGCCAGCTGTCGCAGAACATCCAGCGCGGCATGGACTACAACGCGCAGCACGCCCTGTACAACGGCCACAAGCTGTTCGGCTATACGTGGACAGGTCCACGAAGAAGTACATCCCTGACCCGAACACAGCGCCGTTCGTGCAGTGGGCGTTCAGGGAATACGCGTCGGGCAAGCCGCTGAAGACCATTGCCGAGGAGATGAACGCGCAGGGCCGGCGCACGCCGAGGAACGCGAAGTTCGGCGTGAAGATGCTGAACAAGATGCTCAAGAACCGCGCCTACATCGGCGAGTATCACCACGGCGACATCGTGGTCGAGGGCGGAATGCCCGTCCTTGTCGACAAGGCGACTTTCGACAGGGCGCAAAGACGGTTCGCCGAGAACAAGCGCAATGGTTCCCAGCGGGCGCACGGTATGGACGAGAACGAGGCTCCGCGCTATTGGCTTACGGGCAAGCTCTATTGCGGTGAGTGCGGAAGCACCATGCAGGGCGTGTCCGGTACGAGCAAGACCGGGCGGACGTATTACTACTACTATTGCTCCGCCCAGCGTAGGAAAGAGTGCCACCTGCACAAGGCCCGCAAGCAGGGCTTAGAGGACATGGTGCTGTTCGCCTTGCATAACATCGTTGACGACGAGGAGAACGTGACGGCGCTCGCTCTGGATGCGGCGGAGTATTACGAGAAGAACCACAACGACACCGCATATCTCGAAGCGCAAGGAAGTGGAGAAAAGCCTTGCGAACCTCGTGAAGGTCATCGAGAAGGGCGTTGTCAGCGATACGGTTATGCTGCGCCAATGCTCCTGCGAAGCACAAGAAGCGCATCGAGTGAGTCAACGCATCCGTTTCCGTCAAAGTCCATAATGAGCTCATTGCCATCGGTTTCCAACCCGAGTGCGTATCTCATAATCAGCAAAGCATCATATGTTGTGATTTCACCGTCATGGTTCACATCGCCGATCATCCAATAGCACGCCGTAATGGTTCGGTCTTCCGTAACATTGGTGGGATCGCCGTCCCAGCGGTCAAAGATATAGCCGGCGTGTTCGGGCGCATCGGGAAGTATCGCATCCTGTCCATGTTCGACATAAAGAACAGCAATGGGATCTCCGTTAAAGCCGTCAATCAGGGTAACTTCATACACGTTGATCGTGCATGCTGCGTCAACAACCAGATCTTCGGCAGGCATTGTTTCGGGAACGTCCCATCCCGAGAATGTGTATCCTTCGGGTACATCATACGCGGGAGTTATAATTGCTGCACCGTATTCATATGTTTGGACGCTGTACCCTTTGCCGTTGACCGTATAGGTTATCGTGTAGGTATTAACGCTCCAAACAGCAGTGACGGTTATATTTGCAGCAGGAAGAACACCGTCTTCGGGCATTCCGTCCCAAGCGTCAAAGGTATAACCGAGCTTTTCCGGATTTTCAGGAACAGTGATAGCATCACCTTCATATCCCGTAAACGTGAAATACGTCTCACCATCGACCATGAATGATACCGTATACTTTCCATCTTCAACGAGTGTCGCATCGAGCACGATGTTCTCCGCCGGCATGGTGGCGGGAGTATCCCAGCCCGAGAAAGTGAAATGGTCGGGAACGTCATATGCGGGAGCAAAGACTTCTTCCCCGTAAGCATAAACCTGTATTGCGTAAATCTCACCATTGATATTGTAAGTAACGGTGTATTCGTTTACAGTCAGTGCCGCATCAAGAACAAGGTTCTCGGCAGGCATGGTTTCCGGAATGTCCCAACCTGAGAAGGTGTGTCCCTCGGGAACGGTGTATTCGGGCGCGGAAACCACCGCTCCGAACTCGTAGGTCTGAGCGGTGTATTCCTCACCGTTGATGGTGTAGGTAATCGAATAGCTGTTGGCCGAGTATTGAGCGGTAACGGTCATGTCTTCCGTAACATTTGAGAAGTCCTTATCCCATCCGATGAAGGCATAACCCTCGCGTTCGGGGGCTGTCGGCTCAATTGCGGCGGAACCGTGGGCAACACTCTGAGCGGAAAGAACAGTGCCGTCGCAGTCAACAAAGGTGACCGAGTGGTAAACCTGAGCGGTAATTGAACCGTTGTCGGATGTGAACGGAATGAGGGTAGGAGAAGTTTGCTGCACGGGCATATAGTAGAATTCCCTTATTTCAAGCTCAAGAGGAATCACAGTGCCGAGCTCTACGGATTCATTTACATGAAAATTCATTGTAAATATGGTTCCGTTTCCGCTGAACGGATTGGTCGGCATGATTGCCATGAAGGGAACCTGTCCCGGACGCGTGACAGCATCAGCGACGATCGTGCCGCCGCCAGCGATCATGTTTTGCCAGATGTTTCCCTGAACAATACCGTTACCGACGACGGAAAGCATATTTGTGTCATACCTCACGAATGCCGTGAGAGCGTGAGATTCATACTCGCCTTCGATATTAAACGCTACCGACACATCTGTGCCGGGAGCTGCCGTGACGTTTTCAACACTGAAAACAACGTCGTTATCGGTCGGCGATCCGGTTTCCGCATATGCAGGGATCGTGATTGTGCTCAGAATGATAGCGACACTGAGCAGCATTGCGAAGAGTTTTTTCATTTTCGTCTCCTTATTTTTTATTAATATCGGGCGGCGCAAAACCGCCCGGTATAGCTTAATTAATTACGTTGTTCGGTTTTATGCCCGTACGGATTGAATTTTCAGGCGTCTTACTCAGGGTCACTCACGACGGCTTCGATCAATCCCAGCGAGAATCTCATGATAAGCAGGGTATCGACGGCATTCACTGCGCCGTCCCCGTTGAAGTCTGCGGCGGCGATCTGTTCGGGCGTAAGGCTCTCGGTTGAAACTCCGAGAACGTACCGCATAGCAACAAGGGCATCAACAGCGTTGACCGTACCGTCTCCGTTGGCATCACCGGAGTTTGCTATCGGAGCGTAAACTGCTGTATGGAAATTATTTATAAGCTTAGGATACGGATAGCCCGGGTTTCCGTCCATCGTCCAAACGGTTTCAAAGTCAAAACCTTCAAAGCTTTCAGCACGAAGCATTTGTTCGTTTGTCAGTGCAGTGCCGTATGAATTGCTGCTTGCGCAGCAGTCAATGTAATAATAGCAGTTGGTGATTAAACCATTAAGCTTTTGGCCGAGCACGCCGCCAACGCTTTCATCGCCGGTCACACTGCCCATGTTGTAGCAATTGGTGACAATGCCATCATTACTGCCAATCACGCCGCCGACTTCTTCATCGCCGGTTACATTGCCGGTGCTGTAGCAGTTGGTGACATCGCCGTTATTAAGGCCAACCATGCCGCCGACCAAGCCGCCGAGCAAGCCGCCGGAAACTCTTCTTTCACCGGTTACGCTGCCTGTGTTGTAGCAGTTGGTGATGGTGCCGTTATTAAGGCCAACCACGCCGCCGACATATTCTTCGCCGGTTACGCTGCCTTCGTTGTAACAGCTGGTGACAGTGCCTTCATCAGCATTATAGCCGACCACACCGCCGACATTTCTCTTGCCGGTTATGTTGCCTTCGTTGTAACAGCCGGTGACAGTGCCTCCATCACCATAGCCGACCACACCGCCAATATTGTCATTGCCATTTACGCTACCTTCGTTGTAACAGTCAGTAACAGTGTCCATGTTTTCGCCGACCACACCACTGACAGTATTAACGCCAGTTACGATGCCCGTATTGTAGCAGTTGGTGACAGTGTCACGATTACAGCCGACCACGCCGCCGCCACAGTCTTTGCCGGTTATACTGCCTTCGTTGTAACAGTCGGTGATAGTGCCCCAATTATAGCCGGCCACGCCGCCGTAGTCATATCCATCTTCTTTGCTGGTTACGCTACCTGTGTTGTAACAGACGGTGACATTGCCCTTGTTATAGCCGACAACACCGCCGACATAGTTACTGCCGGTTATGCTGCCTTCGTTGTGACAGTCGGTGATATTGAGACCAGAGCCGACCACGCCGCCGACATAGTCAACACCGGCTACACTGCCGGTATTGTAGCAATTGGTTGTGACAATGTTAGTGCCTCCGACAACGCTGCCTTCATCATTATAGCCGACCACGCCGCCGACTTTATTTTTGCCGGTTATGCTGCCGGTGTTGTAGCAGTTGGCAACAGTAGTGCTACCATTATAGGCTTTGCTATAGCCGACCACACCGCCGACTCTTTCATTGCCGTTCACGATGCCGATGTTGTAACAGTTGGTAATGACAGTGTTACCAGCGCCGACAACGCCGCCAACATAGTCAACACCGGTTATACTGCCTTCGTTGTAGCAGTCGGCGACAGGGCTGCTAATTGTACCACTGATATTATAGCCGACCACGCCGCCGACATAGTTACCACCAGCTACTACGCTGCCAATGTTGTAACAGTCGGTGATATTGCGAGCATAGCCGGCCACACCGCCGACATAGTCTTTGCCGGTTACGCTGCCTTCGTTGTAACAGCCGGTGATAGAAGAATTATTACGACCGACCACACCGCCGACCCAGGATTCACCGGTTACGTTGCCGGTATTATAGCAGTCAGTGACAGTGCCACCATTATCACCGATCACACCGCCGACATCTTTATTGCCGGTTACGTTGCCGGTATTATAGCAGTTGGTGACAGTACCATCATTATCACCGACCACACCGCCAACGTGTTCATTGCCGTTTACGTTGCCGGTGTTATAGCAGTTGGTGACAGTACCTTCATTAAAGCCAACCACACTGCCGACATACGTATCTCCGTAAATATAGGACTCCGCAACTCCAAGATTGGCAATTATGGAATCACCACCGCTGCTGCCGAATAGACCTTCGCTGCTGCGGTATAGATAGTTTTCTGGCGTGTTTATATAGATACCGCGAACAGCATAGCCATCACCATTGAACACACCGCAAAAATTATTATAGTATGTTTGTCCTATGACTGTCCATGTGTTTGCCGGAGCATAGCAAACAGTAATCTTAGCAGAATCAGAAAAGCCTCCGTCCTCGGTGGTAACGGTCACAGTCGCAGTTCCCCCTGAAAGCCCTGTGACAGTTCCCTGGCCGTCAACAGAAATTATCGTTTCGTCACTTACCGACCAGGAAAGGTTTTTATTTGCTGCGTTTGATGGCGTAATCGAGGCGGTAAGCTGAATCGTGTGTCCAATACCAATAGAAGCCGATATAGGCGAAATCCTTACGCTCGTTACCTGCGCAGGCACGGTAATTTCAGCGGAAGCGGTAAAGCCTCCGTCCTCGGTGGTGACGGTCACGGTCGCAGTTCCCGCCAAAAGCCCGGCTACTTTACCGTTTTGATCAACAGAAAGAATGCTCTCATCATCTACGGAGTAGATTACGTTCTTATTTGTTGCATTTTCAGGGAGTACAGTCGTTGTAAGCTGCATTAAATAACCAGCAAGGAGTTCTGCTTCCGAAGGTTCAATCGTCACCCCGGTAACAGCTTGGTTATAAACATTTATTGTGCAGGCTCCGGTAAATCCGCCGTCCTCAGTCGTAACAGTAATGGTGGTTTCACCGGCGGAAACACCGGTTACGACTCCGTTTGCATTAACCGCTGCAATGCCTGCGTCCGCCGACTCAAATGAGACATTTTTGTTATATGCGTTTTCCGGAAGGAAGCTGTAGACGACAGTTCCGGTGCCGTTCACGGGAATATCGAGCTGTTCAAGCACCTCGATACCCGTTACAGCGAGCGGAGCACCAATATAGACGTTATCGACCCAGCAGGCATCGCTGTTGCCGTTGACGCTGCCGTCTTTTGTGTAACTCCACAGGAAAGTGTATTCGCCGTCGGCAGTTGCCTGATAGGAATAGCTGTTCCAAGAAACCAAGCCGCTCTCTGTCAGCACAACGGAATCATTGACCGAAAACTTGAATTTATCGTAATTGCTTTCTGAGCTTACACAGTATTCAAAAGAAACAATATCTCCTGCCGAAAGCGTCACGGTAGTGCTGAAGGAAGATGTAGAACTGCTTACATTGTGGTTTCCGCTTTGCGCAGCGGTGCGCCCATCGTAGGTGGTTGAATCAACCAGCCACGGATAGCTGCCCGTTGAGACAAAGGTGTTGCTCTGCCCGGCAGCATTCAAAGCGTCCGAAAGAGCGTCCGACTCCAATTCGGTCTTCGGTGCAGGTCTTACCGGAATTGCAATCGGCACATCCACCTTGTCGCCTTTGTTCTGCTCGGTCGGCTCGATTGCGCTTCCATCGCATGAATCTGCTTTACCGGCTGAAGAGCTGCCCGTAGTTCCCCAAAGCTCCCAATCCGTTGTATCATTGAGATAGATATCGTTCGTGAGTTTGAAGTGAACATTTTCATAACTATTGCCGCTGTTTACCTGCTGAGCAAGATAGGCAAGCTCAGAGCCATTTGAGATAAGATACGGATCGTCTTCAGTGCCGCTGCCTCCGGCAAAGCCCGCAGCGATACTGCCGTCCCAAATGGCACTGCGCTTCGGGTTTTCGGTTTTATGCGGTACAATTTCAATCCCGCTGTCCGGTCGGGCAGGACGGGAATCGATCCGCGAGCGTATAAAGCTCGTTCTTGCTTCTGCGAATGCAGAGATGGGGAGCATAGTTACTACGAATGCAATGAGAGCAATCATAGCAAGTGCTCGTCTTAGTCGTGTTTTCATGTGTATACCTCACTATCGTTTATTTGCAGCCATGCAGAGTATGGCGCATTATCATGCTAATCGGTAAGTTTCGGAATCCGTAGGATCATAATCCTCACTCAGCTTCTCGCCGTTCCTGACACTGTTTTCGTCCGTCTGTTCAAAAAACGCAACAATTTTCTGATAATCATGGTCATTGTACCCGTCCGGTGTTGCATAACGGGTAGCGGGAGGGTCATGACCTCGGCAGTCAGCTACATTGGCATAGCCGAGCTAAGCATGACGAGTACCAGCAAAACAGCGGCAATCGCCTTCAGTTTTCGTTTCATAAAGAAACTCCTTTCAAAAATGTATTTGATAGTTTAGCCTCCTTCTCAAGAGGTTATAGAATGGCTTAGGACAACAACATCTACACTATGCTCCTGCGAAGCACAAGAAGCGCATCAAGTGCGTCAACGCATCCGTTTCCGTCAAAGTCCATAATAAGCTCATTGCCATCGGTTTCC
>ERZ839741.1323-NODE-1323-length-26841-cov-6.208990_pt1 | contig 26841 bp, 19 predicted proteins | sample MGYA00519880_ERZ839741 | MGnify/ENA primary metagenome ERZ839741 (study PRJEB31850, sample SAMEA3708851) | human gut metagenome | biome: human gut; feature: human-associated habitat; material: faeces | place: China | collected 2014 ...
CCGATCCGCTTTGTTGTCATGCCCTGATGTCGCAAAAAACAGCACACAGCTTGCTCTGGCTTTGCTGTGTGCTGTCTTTGTGAGGTTCCTTACTTGCTAACTAAGTGACATTGAACACAGCTCTGCATGAGCTACATTTGAGTGATGCTTCGATTGATGTATTGAAAACGGGCAAGTTCAACCGCCGGCTGCTGTCGGAGCTGATCTGCCACAAGGATTTCCAGCGCTTCATGCTGGATGCTGAGATTTACGTTGACCTGATCGCGGATATGCGGGTCAACGATATGAATGCCGTGCTGGAAGCCGTCCGGCAGATAGCACTGATGAAAAACGGCAGTGAGGAAAATGACCTGCACCTGCGGACGTTAGAAGTGGCGCAGATTCGGGAAGATGAATATTTCGGAAGCCTGATTGCGGATGATCTGAAAGGTATTCTCCGTGACATTCGGAGTGAACACCGCCCCGACACCATGACCGCGGATGAAGTCTCCTTTGCAGAAAATATACAGAACTAATTACAGGATGCAATGAACTTTGAGGGCAGTTCCGAGAAAAGGCACATTCGGTCATTCCTTGCTACGTTCGGCATTGATTATGACAAACTCTCGAAAGAGCAGTTCGTCTCACTGATTGAAATACTCAAACTGTCCAAGTACCTAAAAAGCCCCATCAGCCAGCGCGGGAAAACGACCATGACCCACGGCAAGGGAAAACGGAAGAAGCGCTGAAACAACGGCGGCGCTGCGGCGGGACGGGGGCTTTTATATACCTCTGCTTCCTTTTCCGGACAGTCGGATTTTGCTTCTCAAAAATCCTGCATTTGTACCGCAGCCCGCGTCACAAAATCCGCCTGTCCTCCTGCCGCTGAAAAGCGTCTGCCAACCGCTATCTGTCCGTACAGCAGATGGCGAAGCTAGCCTCTTTCCAGTGTCAGCCGGAAGCAAAGGTATAACACACTAGACTTTCCTACGGCAAATCGTGTGCCAACAGGGATGCTGCGCGCCCCTATTGGAAACCCTGCGTCAAAGGGGATTTTCCCCTCTGAACTCCCCATATTTTCTTCGCAGACGGGTACCCAAACTGTAAAAACGCAGTTTGGAACACCTGCTCAGAAAATGCAAAAGGAAGTCCGTACCGATGAGTGGCGGACTTCCTTTTTTACTGACAATCTTAAATCGTTACGATACAGTTTTCGATTGTCAGCGCCTGCGAGGGGACATGATGCGTAGCAGACGACAGCCAAATTCTAATTTTATCATTAATGCAAAAATGAGAAAATTGATATTGACAGCGATGTAATTCAAGGATATACTACAATTACATCATTCGATAAGATTTGATGAAATTGAAATTCAAATGAGGGCAGTGCATGAGAGCGTTCGACTTCAAAACAGAATACAACAAATTGCTGACGCCAGAGATCGTGGCCTACCTGACGCAGATTCACGAATACAAGGGGCAGCAAAATCTCTTTATCGAGGCTAAAGCGGATGCGTTGTCTGAACTTCTGGAAGTTGCGAAAATTCAGAGCACAGAGGCATCTAACCGCATCGAGGGAATTATCACCACGGATGACAGACTGAAGAAAATCGTGCGTGATAAAACAATGCCAAAAACTCGCAGTGAAAAAGAGATTGCTGGATACCGCGATGTGCTTGCAACGATCCATGAAAGCCACGATTTCATTCCTCCAAAGCCATCTATCATTTTGCAGCTTCACCGGGATCTGTACAAATACAGCGGGAAGTCCATCGGCGGCTGCTTCAAAAATTCGGATAACGTGATTGCCGAAGAACTGCCGGACGGTCAGCAGATTGTCCGGTTTGAGCCTGTTCCTGCGTGGGGAACGCCGGAGGCTATTACGGCGCTGTGCAGCGCGTTTGAAGCGGCTATGCAGGATGCTGAACTCGACCCGTTGCTGCTGATTCCCATCTTTATACTGGACTTTCTCTGCATCCACCCCTTCAACGATGGCAACGGCCGCATGAGCAGGCTCCTGACACTGCTGCTCCTGTACCGCTCCGGCTATATCGTGGGCAAGTATATCGGCATTGAGAAACTGATCTCCGATACCAAGGAAACCTATTACGAGACTCTGCAAGCCAGCTCCTATAACTGGCATGAGGGAACCAACGACTATGCCCCCTTTGTCACCTATATGCTGGGTGTTCTGGTGGCGGCGTACCGGGATTTCGAGAGCCGGATCGAGCTGCTGACCACCAAGGGCCTGTCCAAGCCCGACCGTGTGCGGGAGATCATCAAAAACCACCTCGGCAAAATCACCAAGAGTGAAATCATGAAAAAGTGCCCGGATATCAGTCAGATCACCGTCCAGCGCGCACTGGCGGATTTGATAAAGTCTGGAGAAATCTTGAAAATCGGCGGCGGACGGTACACTTCTTACACTTGGAACAGGGAGAGAGAATAAATGATTACAGGCGAACTGAAAAATAAAATCGACGGCCTTTGGGATGTTTTTGCAGCGGGCGGTTTGGTGAACCCGCTGGATGTGATCGAGCAGATCACGTATCTGATGTTCATTCACGACTTGGACGATTCGGACAATCTCCGGGCAAAAGAGGCTGCCATGCTGGGGCTGCCTTATACCAGCATCTTCACCGATGAGGTGCAGATGGGTGAGCGCACCATCGACGGTCAGCAACTCAAATGGAGTGTGTTTCATGACTTCCCGGCAGGGAAAATGTACTCTGTGATGCAGGAGTGGGTGTTTCCGTTCATCAAGAACCTCCACGGGGATAAGAACAGCGCCTATTCCAAGTACATGGACGATGCCATTTTCAAACTGCCCACGCCGCTTCTGCTATCCAAAGTGGTGGATGCGCTGGACGAGATTTATCGCCTGATGAACGAATCTCAGGCGGTGGATGTGCGGGGCGATACCTATGAATATCTGCTCAGCAAAATCAGCCAGTCCGGCCGCAACGGTCAGTTCCGTACCCCGCGCCATATTATCCGCATGATGGTGGAGCTGATGGACCCAAAAGCGGACGATGTGATCTGCGACCCGGCCTGCGGTACTTCCGGCTTCCTTGTTTCTGCGGGTGAATACCTGAAGGAGCACCGCAAAGAAGAAATCTTCTTCAACCGCCAGAAGAAGGATCACTATATGAACCACATGTTTTTCGGCTACGACATGGACAGAACCATGCTCCGCATCGGCGCGATGAACATGATGACCCACGGCATTGACAATCCCTTTATCGAATATCGGGACAGTTTGTCCGATCAGAACCCGGACAAGGAAAAGTATTCTCTGATTCTTGCCAATCCACCGTTCAAGGGCAGTCTGGATGCCGACACCGTTTCGGCAGATCTGCTGAAAGTCTGCAAGACCAAGAAAACCGAGCTGCTGTTTCTGGCCCTGTTCCTGCGGATGCTGCGCATCGGCGGACGCTGCGCCTGCATCGTCCCAGACGGTGTGCTATTCGGCTCTTCCACCGCACACAAAGCCATCCGCAAAGAGCTGGTGGACGGCAACCGGCTGGAGGCCGTGATCTCCATGCCCAGCGGCGTATTCAAGCCTTATGCAGGGGTGTCTACCGCGGTGCTGATCTTCACCAAGACCGGCCACGGTGGTACAGACAATGTGTGGTTCTATGATATGACCGCCGACGGCTTTTCGCTGGACGATAAGCGCAGCTCGGTGGCAGACAACGATATCCCTGATATCATTGCACGGTTCCGCAATCTGGATTCCGAAAAAGACCGCCAGCGCACGGAAAAATCCTTTTTCGTGCCCAAGGCGGAGATCGTAGAAAATGGCTATGACCTGTCCATCAATAAATACAAGAAAACCGAGTATAAGCCCGTGGAGTATCCGCCGACCAGCGAGATTTTGGCCCAGCTGAGAGAGCTGGAAGTGGAGATTGGTGAAGAAATGAGCAAGCTGGAAGAGCTGCTTGGATTGTAATGGAGTGAAATATGGCGAAATATAAACTGGGTGATATAGCCCCCATTCAGCAAGGAAGTGTTCCAGAAAGCGAATCATATTGGCTGCTAAATCTAGATATGGTGGAAAGCAACACAGGGCATATCTATGAGCGTTTGTATGTTCCTTTCGATAAAATCGGAACCTCAACCATCGCATTTGATACTAATAATGTTCTCTATTCTAAATTGCGTCCATATCTAAACAAAGTTGTTATCCCTGATTGCCCTGGGTATGCAACTTCAGAAATGCTTCCACTGAAGCCTAATAAAAACTATATTACGAGAGAATATCTCACATATTTTCTACGGTCACCAAAATTTGTGGCATATATAAACGAAAAAACAAGCGGTGCCAAAATGCCACGGGCCAATAGTTCAGATTTAAAATCTGTAGAGATAGAATGCCCCACATTAGAAAATCAGCGACATATTACCAGCGAATTTGATAGAATAATCTCAATCGTTCGATTGCGTCAACAGCAGCTCCAAAAGCTGGACGAACTGGTCAAAGCCCGATTTATCGAACTGTTTGGCACCATTCACGATAACAGATTCGGTTTCGGCGTTGTAACGCTACAAGATGTTTCTGCACCGATCAAAGATGGAACGCATCAAACGCCTACATATACTACCGATGTGGAAAATGGATATAAATTTCTTTCATCCAAAGACGTAACCACTGGGAAAGTCGATTGGTCGCACCTAAAATACATCCCTGAAGAGCTCCATCGAGAGCTATATGCCCGTATATCGCCTCGGAGGGGTGACATATTGCTTGCAAAGAATGGTACTACGGGTATCGCGGCTATAGTAGATAGAGATGAGGTGTTCGATATCTATGTTAGTCTTGCGCTCATAAGGCCACACGGTGTGGATCCGACCTATTTATGGGCAGCAATAAATGCCGCAGAGACGAAACAACAATTTGATGCAAGTCTCAAAGGAATCGGTGTTCCCAATTTGCACCTTGGCGAAATTAAGAAAGCTCGTATTATTTTGCCTCCTATGGAGCTGCAGGAGCAGTTCGCAACTTTCGTCGAACAGACCGACAAATCAAAAGTTGCCGTACAGAAGGCATTGGACGAAGCACAGCTGCTGTTTGACAGTCTGATGCAGAAATATTTTGGGTGAGGTGAAGCAAAATGGCATGGTTTTCATCGTTAGACGCAACCGTGCAAGTTGCGGTAATAACAATCTGTGGCTCGGTATCGGTAGCCATCATAACCGGAATTTTTGGACTCATAAAAAAAGATAATTCGAGCAAAGGCAAATCTGATTCTACTACCATCAATCAGACATCGTCCGGCAGCAATAATACATTCATCGGAATCCAGAACAATCACAAAGGAGGGAAAAACGATGAATAATCAGATAGAAATCAACCAAAATGCAGGACTTGGCTCACACGGAAATACGTTCATCGCAGAGCAGTATAATGGATTATCCGTGGCAGACGCTACGCATATGGCCTTTTCCATGTTTCGAGAGTATTATCCACAGTTGCGGGAAGAGCTACTATCTGATTTGCGCAAAATGCTTGAAGAGAAGCTGAAAAATATACCATCAGAGAATATTGTTCCGCCATCCCCAAGAATTGCAGTACCAACTCTACAAAATGCAAGTATAACGGAAGATATAGAAATAAGAGAACTGTATGCCCAACTACTGGCTAACTCTATGAACGAGACAATGAAAGATGGAATTCATCCTGGCTTTGTAGAAATTATTAAGCAACTTAGTCCTGATGAAGCTAAAATTCTTCGTTACATGTCTTCAAATACAATTATACCAACAATTACCCTTCGGCGTGTAAATGAAGAACAGGCGGGTTTCGACGTTGTTAAAAATTTTTCTAATGTTGGAGAGTTGGCTAAATGTGAATACCCATTTGAAATTGGTAAATATTTTGATAATTTGATTCGCCTTGGGCTACTTGAAAGCGCTACACTAGCTTCACTCACAAATAAAACCCTATATGAGCCATTAAAGAAACACCAATACATAGAATCACAAATAAAAACGATTGAGCATCAAGCCCCTCCATATAACAAAACGAAGTTTGAGGAAAGCTATATCTCGATAACCGACTTTGGAAATTCTTTTTGTGAAATTTGCTTGCGCACTACAAGAACAATTACAATAGGCGCTATTCCGGAACCGTAAATACAGAGAAACAGATGTGGGGTGACAATTCATGACCAACTTTGATATTTTCGCTGCAAACCCGCAATTTGAGCCTTTTGCCTCCGTTGCGGTTTCCGCTGAGCGGATTCTACATATCGACCCCTCCGCCTGCGTATTGAACTGCCGCAGGGCGATGGAGTTTGCCGTGAAGTGGATGTATTCCGTGGACAAGGCGCTGGTCATGCCTTATCAGGACTCTCTGGTGAGCCTCATGAATACCGAAGACTTCCGGGACATCGTGGGCGCGGACATCTGGCGGCGGATGGATCTGATCCGTCGCATGGGCAACAACGCCGCCCACACCGGCAAGAAAATCACCGAAGAGCAGGCGGCGCTGTGTCTGGAAAATCTCTATATTCTTCTGGATTTTGTGGCGTACTGCTACGGCGAGAACTACACCGAAGGACATTTCGACCATGCGCTGCTGACGCAGAAAAGCGAAGTTTCCGCCGAGCCGGTGCGGGAAGTGCCGGAGGTGGAGCTCGCCGCGCTGATGGCGGAAAACGCTGCGCTGAAGGAGGAACTCACCGCCCGTCGCGCCGAGCAGCAGCAGACCTATGTGCCAAAGCCCCTCGACCTGTCCGAATACAAGACCCGCAAGCTGTATATCGACACCATGCTCACAGATGCGGGCTGGACGGAGGGCAAGGACTGGCTGAACGAAGTCGAACTGCCCGGTATGCCAAACAAGTCCGAGGTCGGCTATGCAGACTATGTGCTCTACGGTGATGACGGACGCCCCTTGGCAGTGGTGGAGGCCAAGCGCACCTGCGTGGACGTAGCTAAGGGCCGCCAGCAGGCAAAGCTCTACGCCGATCTGTTGGAGAAAAAGTATCACCGCCGCCCGGTCATCTTCCTGACCAACGGCTTTGAGACCCGCATCACGGACAATCTGTATCCTGAGCGTAAATGTGCGGCCATTTACTCCAAACGTGATCTGGAGAAGCTCTTCAATCTCCAGAGTATGCGGACGAGCCTGAAAAATGTCATGGTGGACCGCAAGATCGCCGGGCGCTACTATCAGGAGGGGGCCATCAAGGCTGCCTGCGACGCCTTTGCCCGGAACCGCCGCAAGGCGCTGCTGGTCATGGCCACCGGTTCCGGAAAAACGAGAACTGTCATCGCCCTATGCGATGTGCTGCTCCAACACGGCTGGGTGAAGAATATTCTCTTCCTTGCTGACCGCAACAGTCTGGTGACGCAGGCCAAGCGCAGCTTTGTGAATTTGCTGCCCGATCTCTCCGTTACCAATCTCTGTGAGGAGAAGGACAACTACACAGCCCACTGTGTGTTTTCCACCTATCAGACCATGTACAATGTTATTGACAGCGTGCAGGATGAAGAGGGTAAGCTTTTCACCTGCGGACATTTCGATTTGGTCATCTGTGACGAAGCTCACCGCTCCGTTTACAACAAGTACCGGGATATTTTCAACTACTTTGATGCCCCGCTGGTGGGACTGACGGCCACGCCCAAGGACGAGATCGACAAGAACACCTATGAGATATTTGAACTAGAAAACGGCGTACCCACCTATGGCTATGAACTGGCGCAGGCGGTGAAGGACGGGTATCTGGTGGATTTCCTGTCGGTAGAGACGAAGCTGAAATTTATTGAACAGGGCATCGTTTACGATGAGCTTTCCGACGAGGACAAGCAGGCCTATGAGGACACCTTCGAAGATGAAAACGGAGAATTACCGGAGCGCATTGCATCCTCGGCGCTGAACGAATGGATTTTCAATGAAGACACCATCCGACAGGTACTGAACACGCTGATGACCCACGGTCTGACCATCGACTACGGCAGTAAGCTGGGCAAAACGATCATCTTTGCAAAAAATCACACCCATGCGGAGAAAATCCTCGCGGTTTTCAATAAAGAATACCCGCACCTTCCCGGCTTTGCCAAGGTCATTGATAACTATATGACTTACGCCCAGAGCGCGATTGACGAGTTCTCCGATCCGAAAAAGCTGCCGCAAATCGCCATTTCCGTGGATATGCTGGACACCGGCATCGACGTGCCGGAGGTGCTGAATCTGGTGTTCTTTAAAAAGGTCATGAGCAAAGCGAAGTTCTGGCAGATGATTGGGCGTGGCACCCGTCTGTGTCCGGGGCTGATGGATGGTAAGGATAAGGACAAGTTCTATATTTTTGACTTCTGCGGCAACTTTGAGTTCTTTCGCATGAACAAGGGCAGACCTACCGCCAATATGATCGCCCTGCAAGGCGCAATCTTCCATCTGAAGGCCCAAATTGCCTTCAAATTGCAGGACTTGGCGTATCAGACAACGGATCTGATTGCCTTCCGCAAGACGCTGGTTGAGGACATGGTGCGCAAGGTGCGGGAACTGAACAAAGAGAACTTTGCTGTCCGCCAGCATTTAAAATATGTAGAGCGGTATGCAGAACCGGACAGCTATAGCGCTCTGACCTATGAGGATACCTTGCTCATAGGGCAAGAGCTTGCGCCGCTTATTACACCGGAAGAGGACGATGCCAAAGCGCTGCGGTTCGACGCGCTGCTATACGGCATCGAGCTTGCGTACCTGGCGGGAAAGAAGTATGGCAAGGCGCGGAGCGATCTGTTTAAAAAGGTCTCTGCCGTTGCAGCTGTGGCAAATATTCCGGAGATCATGGTGCAGGCTGAGCTGATTGACAAGATTTTGCATACGGACTATGTGGAGACCGCCGGAATCAATGAATTTGAGTACATCCGGGAGAATCTGCGCGACCTCATCAAGTATATTCCGGTTAGTAAAGTGCGCTATGATACGAATTTTGATGACGAAATTCTGTCTGTGGACTGGAAGGAATCTGAGCTGGAAAACGACGATCTGAAGAACTACAAGGCCAAGGCGGAATTCTACGTGCGTCAGCACATGAATGACGCCGTTATTGCCAAACTAAAGGGTAATGTCCCTTTGACTGTGGAAGATGTGCAGGCGCTGGAGAAAGCACTCTGGAGCGAGGTCGGTACGAAACAGGATTATGTGGCTGAGTACGGCCAGAAGCCGCTGGGCGAGTTCGTGCGAGAAATCGTCGGAGTTGACATGAACGCGGCAAAGGAGGCGTTTGCGCAGTATCTGAACGATGCCAGCTTGGACAGCAGGCAGATTTACTTCGTAAACCAGATTGTGGAGTACATTGTTCATAACGGCATGATGAAAGATATGTCCGTTTTGCAGGAAGCACCGTTTACCGACTACGGCAGCATCGTGGAAGTGTTCACAGACCTGTCCGTGTGGGCAGGCATCCGACAGGCGATTGAACGGGTCAATGCCAATGCGCTGGCGGCGTGAATGCGGTGGAAGATAGGGGGCCGAAAGAATGAATGCACAAGAACGAGAAGCGTTCTGGAAAACTTTATGCGCATTACCCGGACTTGACCTATCACAGGATGCAAAACAACTGATGGCAGCGATACGGTTTCCGAAACTTTTATTTCGCTATCGTCCTGTCAATCTTAATAGCTTGGAAGCACTTCGTACAAATAGGCTCTATTTTTCTTCGGCAAACTATTATGACGATCCCTTTGATACATTTTTACATATTGATATTGACTCTATTCACCAAGAACTTCTGACAGCATTTCAAACTCGTGAAAGCACAGAAGCAGTCACAGAAGGTGTCAAGGACATTCTTGGCGGCATGCTGACTGAAGAGCAGAAAGCCTTTTTTACAGCTGACAATGTGACAAAGATGCTTTCAAATGGACTCGTCGAAAATTTTCTTAGTTCTGCGCTTGCATTGCGAGATGAGATAAAGAAAGACACTTGGTCTATTTGCTTTTCCGAGAATGGTTTTAATGAGGTTCTCTGGCTAAAATACGCAGACCAACACAGAGGCTTTGTTCAGATTTATGATCTTGAAAAGAAAGAAAACTATTTATGCGGGAAACAGGAAAAATGTCAAAACTGTGGAATCAAAAATTTCGGCACACCGTTATATCCCATCTACTATTCGGACGCTCCGTATAATGCTACTAATTTCGCAAAACTTGTAATGCTGAACAAGATCGGCGAAATTTCTGATACGACAATTCCCAAATATCTGTATGATAGCGTGGGGAATGGTACATGGGAAAGAGAAAGAACAGCGCTGATCAAGAGGAAATGCCATGAATACGATGAAGAATGGCGTATGATAACTGCTTGCCTAATGAAGCCGCCAGTTATGATGGAATGGATTCCAAGCGGGATTATCCTGGGTTTAAGAATGGGAGTAAAGGAAGAAAATCTTGTTGTCAGCATGGCAAGAGAAGCTGGAATCAAAGATATTTATAAATCGATCATTGATTCAAAAAACAGGCTAAATGCCGTACCAGTGACACTTAAGTAGTGCAAAGGCGCGTATAACAATTACCCTTACTAACCTTATTGTCACAGAGAAAATCGCCCGAATCCGTTGCGCTGCAATAGATTCGGGCGATTCGTTTCCATGATTCATCCCTCTCGGATACCTACGGTCGCCATTCTTATTTTCGTCATTATGTACTACCCCCACCCCTGCCTCTTAGCCAAATCATCCATCGCCGCACAGAACCGCTCCCACCGTGCCAATGTTATCTGTGACGGATCGACATTGTGGATGCCCACGATATCACCGCACTGCGGAACGATATAGCTGTTGCCCGCGGTCAGCAGACGAAGCCGCGCACGCATGGCGCCTTCTTCGCCGATGGCCTGCAGGTAATCTCCGTCGTCCAGAATACGGAAAAGCGGTGCGAACTTATGCTTTTGCAGGCGGAATCGTCCGGACTTTACGATGTTGTCTCAAAATGTATGCCCGCCCATAGTTTTAGGCTGTTTCTGAGAACCAAACGGGTTTCTATCTGTTCATGCCATTTATGCTCTGATGCTCCTTATTACCATGATACGGTCGATGGACCGTCCTGTCACCCACCCGAATTTCCGTGAAGACTGTCCGCCCAATTTCAACACCGGACAGCTTGACCATGCAATAATTCTGCTTATCGACCATTCGCATACACAAATCGTCAAACTGTCCAATATCAGCAAGTCCACGCTCATCCACAAGAAAAAACGGAGAGGCACTTTGATTTACAAACGACAAAGGTCAACTATTATTATTGTCGATATTCTGCAACGTCAGCATTTATAAACATTGACCAGAATAACATTTGCTGTTAAATCGAGCGTGTGAGAAAAACTCTGTAAATAAGATTCTTCTATGATAATTAAGGGCGATGAGCTTATGGATTAGGCTTGTCGCTCTTGTCTTATATATAACAGTTGTATGCAGATATGTCAAGAGTAGGAGGTTTCCCGCCTGTCTTCTTGACCGGTCTTCCAATTATTCAGGTAAACGTCCTTCGTACATATGCACCTACACAAATAATGTACCCCCCTGCGACAATGATTCTTGCAAAACAACCAACTTGGTCATTCGCGCTGCATTGCGCTTGTTCAGGGGTGCACGATCTGTGTAGATACCCTACATTATTTGTGTAGGGTGTGCTCTGAGAGACCTCTTTTGAAAGGCATATTTTATTCGTGAAATATACTATTTTGTCGTATTTATTTATTTTGGCGATTGATAGTATTCAGAATTATGTTTCGGATAAAAACAGGTATCTACACAAATAATGTACCCCCCTTGCGACAATGATTCTTGCGAAACAACCAATTTAGTCATTCCCGCTGCATTGCGCTTGTTCCATGGGTGTGCATGATCTGTGTAGATACCCTACATTATTTGTGTAGGGTGTGTTTTGATAGACCTCATTTTAAAGGCATATTATATTCACGAAATGGACTATTCTGCCGCATTGATTCATTTCAAAGATTGATATTGTTCAGAATTATGTTTCGGATAAAAACAGGTATCTACACAAATAATGTACCCCCCCTGCGACAATGATTCTTGCGAAACAACCAATTTGGTCATTTCCGTTGCATTGCGCTCGTCCCAGGGGTGCACGATCTGTGTAGATACCCTACATTATCTGTGTAGGGTGTGTTTTGAGAGATCTCTTTTTAAAGGCATATTATATTCGTGAAATATACTATTTTGTCGTATTCATTTATTTTGGCGATTGATAATATTCAGAATTATGTTTCGGATAAAAGGAGGTATCTACACAAATAATGTACCCTGCTTGAACGAATGAGCTGTATCTAAACATAGCCGCTGCCTTAAAAATTATGAATATAATTTGTAATCGCGGTGTCCTCGCGACTGTGGCCGAGCGCGATGCTGATGATGCCGACCGCACGGCGGTCAAGGCGTTTTCTGCGCTCACTCCCGCGGCAGATATAAATTTCGGAGCGGTATTTTCCGTCGGAACATCGTATCTTTTTGCGATAATCCAGCTGTTCGATCGGCCGCGCGTACTGCCTGTAAATGCTGGTCGCGTAGTCCGCGCGATAGCCATGGACATCGCAATTTGAGCTGACATACTGCCACACTTTTTCGCTCGGCAACGTGGCTTTCATGCGCTGCACAACCTTATCTTTTTGCGGCCCGACGATAGGCGACAAGCGCGTTTTGCCGCCTTTATCACGGCGATGCAGGATGAAATAATCCTGTTCCGGGAAGGTTTTCAAACCCACAAGCAGTGCTTCCGCGAGCGCTTCATTACCTGCTTCCTGCGCTTCAGCGAATGCGGTTTCAGCCTTTACGCGGTCGTATAAATCACTGCCGGTCAACCGCTCCAATACATTGCGGCGGAATCCGCAGGCCTTGCAGAAATTGATGAGTTCTGCATTATTTACTTCCGAAAAATGCGTGTCGCGCTTCTTTGTTCCGCGGCTGCGCGTGATATTTTCCTTTAATCTTTTGGGCGGCTGAAAGCGATTTTCATCGTCCAATTTTATCTGGTACAACTTATTCAGCGCGGCCGCCTCGGTCTGTATCGTCCATGCGGAAAGCCCCTTATCCACGCGGGTTTGCAGCCATTCCGGCACAAATTTTTCGGCTTTTTTCAGCGTTTTTACTTCGGGATGTTCTTTCTGAATCCATTTGATAAAATATTTTATATGCTTAAAGTATGTCTGGTAGGTCGAAAAGCTGTAAATTTTTCTTGCAAAATCCTCTGGATTTTCGAGCTTATCGAGGCGTTTGCTGTCGCCAAATGCTTGCATTTTTTGCAGTCTGTCATACGCCTGCTGATGCAGTGTGCGGCTATTCCTTCCGTCTTTTTTCTTGTGTCCCATATAAAAATTTCCCTTACTGTATCTCAACTGTATCTCACTTTTGATGTTAAAACATAAGTCGCCCTCTGAAAAAAATCATCAGGCATGCACTCTTTTACGTCTTATGCACGACGGGATAATTCTTTTTTCCGGTTTATCCTGACCGGCCCGTTTTATTAGATTTTGGCTGTTCTTTTAGCAGCCGAGGTAGAGTCGGGACTCTATCTCACCGGTACTTTTACGGCGTACCGGGCACGTTTTTACGTTGGTTTTCTCTCCTGCATTTTCGGTGATAGCCTGTATTTTTCTACGCTTTCGCAACAAATGTTTTCACTAATTCAGCTCGGATACTTCCTTTCTTTTTAGGGATGGAGAAACGTTCATATGGGCAAATCTATATATAAAAAGACTCTTATCAGAATACATCTGATAAGAGTCTTGAACTTTTAAATTTAGATACAGTACTCCTACAAGGGAGCGAAAAGAGACAATACTCACCAAGTGAGCTAAGACAGACTTTACATATATATTATACGATATTTCCGCTTGAAAGGCAAGCATTTCCCACAAAGATAACCTGCTATTTTCATAGGTTATCAGTTTACCCGTTCATACAAAACGGGTAAACTGATACTTTATCTTCCCAGCGTGATACTACTGCCCTTAAAAGAAATATTCCGTCTTAAATTTCCACCAGAGACGCAAAGCACAACCGCAGCGTTTCCGACTCTTCCCACTTCACATTTCTGATCTGTTCGTCAATTAGGGAAAAGACTTTTTCCGGATACTGCACAGCCCATGTCAATCCCAGATGCGCCTTCAGTTTCAAACGATCCGTTGAAATATATCGTGATGCTTCTTCACGCATTCGAGAAGCGAACGCTCCTGTTTTCTCGACAATGCTCTTATCATATGGATCTTCAGCAATGGCTGCACGCATTGCGGTTTCCAATGCGCCCTGCTGCTCCTGTGGAATGACGACCAGCAGCGTCGAAAAAGTTTTTTCCATTCTAAACTCGTTCGTATAACTGCAATCGTTCCACTGATTGTTTTTAATGGTGCCACACGGTACTTTCAGAAAAGCGGATGCTTCTGTTTCGATTTCACTGACCTCTCTGTTATCTCGATCGGCTACAATGGCGATCTTCTCAAAGGCATCTGACATAACGAGCGGTTTTTGAATTTTATCGTCAAAGAATTTCCCGAAATTATCTTTTCCGCCTACTGCACAGATCAACAGATAGTCGTTGTTCTTTTTATACCATGTGACTTCTTCATTTTGTTCTGTTGCTCGAATGGATACGCCCTGCGGCGGTTGACGAACAAACTTCCATCCTGCTGTTCGTTCCAGATAGTAGCTGAGCAAGATTGCATCGGTTGCGCCTTCACAAAGAATCAGTTTATTCATAGACGCACCTCGAAGCCGAACGCTTCCCTGTTTTTAAAGACCTCTCGCCCCTGAAGGACGCGAGAATATGTCTTATGGTTTTCTCTTCTTAATGTGACAACGGTAATAGCATCTTCTTTTGACTGGATATCATAATCCTGTGTAGCAAGTAAACCGTCAATTGCTTCGATGCTGTGGGTTGTAATAAAGACCTGCACATTAAATGTGTGGCAAGCCTTGACAATAAAACGAAAAATATCATTATAATATTTTCTGTGGATTGCGGTTTCAATCTCATCAATCAGTAAAATTCCGTCAGTCGCTCCAATGATCGCATTCGCCAATACAAGAACTTTTTTTATGCCATCGCCATACGTAGACAGCGGCATATTGCCAAGCCGTTTATGCTTCAGATACTCTACCGGTCGATTGCTGACGTCACTTCTGAAAATCATTATATCTTCTATTTCCGGATCAAACAATTGCAGCGCATTCAGACAGATTAACTTATAAGCATCATTTTTTATAATTCTGTTTACAATATTCCCGTTAAGATGCTCAAATGGCGATACATAACTGATCTTGATCTGCGGTTTCAGCCGAATTAATGTACCGGTCACGCGAGTCAATCGGTTCAATCGAATACTTTCCGTTAATGTCTGTTCACCGATCATATAAACCGAGCTGCCATCAAAAACATCGGTTTCCGTTTCTCCATTTGCTTCTGCAAATTCTCTGCGTGCTATACGATCCAGCTCATTTAGGTCTATCAGCTCTTTTGACTCGGTTCCCGAAAGCACATAGGAAACAGGCTGACTGTCATACTCTCCCGAAAGTTTGATTTGCAATTTATCATCTTCTTTGGGAAACATACAAATAAAGTTGTCATACAGCGAATTAGAAAAAAAGGTCAACGTGCGATCACGCAGTCTGGCAATGTTGTAAATATTTGCAGGACTTCCCGAGCGTAGAAACTGAATAGCTTCCATTACGCTGGTCTTGCCGCAGTTATTGTCACCCACAATTACATTGATTGAAGTCAAATGCTCTATATTCAAATCCCGTATTCCACGAAAATTGTTAATCCGAAGCTGAGTTAATGTTTTCATAGTCAAATATCCTCGCTTTCTTCAAAGCAAACCAGAAGACGCTTACCCAGTGCTTCTGCAATCTTCTGTAATGAATCAATCGTTGGGCGCGTTACACCATTTTCTATATTGCTGATATTAGCCTGTGACAAACCAGTTCTGTGCGCCAGTTCTTTCTGTGTTACCTTTTGTTTTTTTCTTTCGCTGACAATCAGCTGCTGAATTTCTTTATAAACATCATCGCGCGGAAGATCTTCTTCAGAATCAGAAAAATCAGAAGTATTTATTTTAGAGAATGCTTCATCTAAATATTTTTGGAAATCACTCATAGAACACCTCAAAAATATCTTTTATTAGATATATTATATCCAATTATTTTAGGCATTTCAACAGAAATATAATCTGTAAAATATATTTAATTAAAGGTTATAAAGTTAAAACATTATAATTTTCCAAATGCAGAAAAGCCCCGGTGCTTCATCGCCAGGGCTTCGTTCTTACATTTTATGCTTTTTCGGTTATATTCCCTTAATCAAATTCCATTACAGCATACCTAATACTACCACTTTTATTGTATAATCTGGTTTTAAAATAAATATTTGTCCGTAGCATATCACTTTAATTCATCCTGCACTTCAATTTCAAGTTGCGCATTGTATCACTATTTGATTTGGTTTGCAACCCTTATTCTACTTTTTTTCGCCTTTTGAGGCACGAAAAAGATAATTTACTTGACATCCCCTAGTTATCATGGTATTCTTAATTACAGAAAACAAAAAAGAGCCGATGCCTAGGAAACATCAGCTCTTTGATAAACGGTATCCGCCACTTGGTGCAACCAACACCAGCGAGCGGTAAGATCTCACTACCCTGAGACCAATAACGCGCCAAATGGCGCATACCGCTTACTTGTATAACTATTATACAATCAACAAGCGGTTATGTCAATACGACGCGCGTTTTTCGACAAAAATCAATTTTTCTTCCTTGTACGACACATTTTACTTGTGCAACATTACGAATTTTCGATTTTTAGTGCGAATTTAGACATGGTTTTTCAATCGTCTGGTGTGAGAGCATCAGACGATTTTTGTTTTTTCTGTGAAAAATTGACCATCGGAAAGGAGGGAAAGCAATGTCCGCGACCGGCTACACGACAATTTACAATGAAGTCCTGCGCGACAGCACGCTTTCCCTCGACGCGAAGGGTCTGTTTGCCGTCATCAAGTCCTTTATCGGCCTGCCGGATTTTGCGCTCAGCAAGCGCCGCCTCGGCTATGCCTGCTCGGACAGCGGCTATCTGCTGAACGCGGCGTGGAAGGAGCTCAAGCAAAAGGGATACTTGCAGCACTATTTCTCCCAGTCGGAAAATGGTGCGTTTTGTCACGTCTATAACCTGATGCAGCACCCGTCCGAGCCGGTCGACTTCGTCTATTCCCCGGCCATCGACCGCCCGAACGGCGACGTTGTCTGCATTTCCGATGCGCAGCGCGACTACACGAATATTTCCACCGCCGTCCTGCGCGACAAGTCCATTTCTCTCGCGAGCAAGGGTCTGTTCGCGCTCGTCAGCCATCTGATGAAGATTCCCGACTTTGTCCTCCGCCCCGAGGGCATCCGTTCGTTCTGCATGGAAAAAATCAAGCATTTCTCGACGCTCTGGAAGCGCTTCAAGATTTCCGGTCTGCTCAAGCAGCACCGCCATCCGGCCGGCGAGGAAAACCGCTGGACATATGAATACGAAATCTGCGAGACGCCCGATCTGGAAACGCCGTACCTCACCAACCATCACGTTGACGGCTCGATCTCCACGATTTCGACCATCGGTGACTTCCTCGAAAAGCTCAAAAAGCGCGTTTCTCATAGCCGCAAGAACGTGTCTGTCAAGAAGAAAACCAAGCCGCGCGCCGTCCGCCGCAAGGAGCGCAGACAGCTCGAGCGGCAGCTGAACGCTGACGCACTCCGCAGGCGCTTCGGAAACGACCTGACCGGAACGGTTGTGACGGCGGTCTATAACATCAAGCACGCGGACAAGCTGTTCATCAAGGGCGCTGAGATCACGCAGGAGTGTCGCGAAACTGTCGCGCAGATGATTTCCCCGGAAAATGTGGAGCGCTTCCTCGACAGCACCACGCTGGATTTCAGCCGCATCGAAAACCCGGCCGCCTACTTACAGACCGCGCTGTTCGACTTCCTCGAAAAGCAGTGCAGCACGGATGCCGCCGAAGCTGCGCCGGACCGGCCGCTTGCCGACTGGGAGCAGGCATGGCTCGCGCAGAAGGCCGATGCACGTCGCCGCCGTGAAGAAGCGATTGCCCGCGGCGAGTATCAGGATTAAAAAACCAGCCATGACAAGCGTCATGGCTGATGGTCGTGCGCGGAAAACAGGATTTCCCGGCTGAAGCACGAAGGACGGCTCCCCTGCCGCCCTTTTTCTTTGTGCGCCGCACCATTCCCCTGTTTTTACAGGGTAGGCTGTTTACGGGTATTATGGAAACAGAAGTCATGGTTTTTGAAAGCGTGCAAATCGGCGGTGTCTAATAAAATCCTTACCTACCTATTCTTCTTTAATCAAACTTCTCGTCTAAAACCTTGGACGAAAGGGACGAAAGAGCGGGGAAAGAAATGATTTTCCTGACGATTTCGCAGACAGAAGTTATAACGTTATGAAGTTATGCAGTTAAAACATTATAGCTTTTCAGCGTCAGAACGTCTTGACGTTATAACTTTACGGGTATATAATCAGAGCAGCGAAAACCGCGAAGAAAGAGAGGGACGACTATGTCTGCAATTTTTGCGCTGGCCAACCAGAAGGGCGGCGTGGCAAAGACCACGACAACGGGCATTCTGGCGGCCGGTCTGCACAAGCAGGGCTTCAGCGTACTGACGATCGACTGCGACCCGCAGGGCAACCTGTCCATGTCGATGGCGGCCGACAACCAGAGCAGCGCGACCATGTACGAGGTCATGAAGGGCACGGTCACGGCACGCGAGGCCATTCAGCACACCGCCGCCTGCGACATTATTCCGGCGAACACGATCCTCGCAGGCATCGAACAGGAGCTGCACAGCGTCGGCAAGGAAATGACGCTCCGGGAGAAGCTGCGCGACGAGGAGAGCGGCGTCGCGGACGACTATGACTACATCCTGATCGACTGTCCGCCCTCGCTCGGTCTGCTGACCGTCAACGCGCTGACGGCGGCCGATTATCTGCTCATCCCGACCATGGCCGAAACGTTCGCGGCCTCGGGCATCACGCAGCTGTACGACACCTACCGTTCGGTCAAAAAATACACCAACCCGGCGCTCGAGATCGACGGCGTGCTGCTCACGCGCACCGAGCGCACCCGGGTCACAAAGACCATTCAGGAGCTGACCGGCAAGATCGCGGAGTACATGGGCGCGGACGTCTACCGCACGACCATCCGCAGCAATGTCATCATCAAGGAGGCGCAGGCGGCGCAGGAGAACGTGTTCGACTACGTCGAGGGCAAGTCGCAGACAAAGGGCGAGCGCGTGACCGAGTCGAGCCGGAATTTTGTAGGCGACTGTCTGGCGTTCGTCAAGGAATTTGTGGAGAAGGAGAGGGAGCAGTAATGGCAAGACCCAGTGCAGAAGAAATGTTCAGGAATATGATCGGCCGCAGGGACACGTCCGCCGCGAAGCCGGTACAGGAGGCCGCCGCACCGGCCGCAGAGAAGAAGAAGGCATCTACCGTGCAGGTGACCGTGCGTCTGCGCCCGGAGCAGCACAGACAGCTCAAGGAGGCCGCGTTCCACCGCGACTGCGATATGTCCGAGCTGGTACGGCAGGCGCTCGACCAGTTCTTTGCGTAACGCTGAGACTTTGTAAAGTTACAAAGTTATAACTTTGTGCAGTTTTGCCGGGGTCTCCCGGCGGAGAAGGGAACGCCGTACCCACGGCGGAGAGGAATGCCGCCGCCCGGCGGCGGGGGCAAGAGGGGGATAAGACACCGAATGGTTTCTTATCCCCCTCTTAACTCCCCCTCATCTTCCTTTGGACGCGACTCCCTTCGGTCGCGCGTCTAAAAGCGAGGGGCCCACAGTGACGTCTGGTGCTCCAAGGCAAAACGCTTGATCGAAACGGAGCTTTTCGCAGGAGAAGGCGAACGCCCTGCACTGTCTGGCCGCGCACTGTTATGCGCGGCGAACTACGCAAGGGAAATTCAGGGCATAACAGCGTCCCAAAATCTGCCCGACGCACGGAACCGAGCCCCCGTAACCCCCGTTTCGCTGCACATCTCCGATGTGTCAGCGCAAAGGAAGGTGAGGGGAGTCAAGAGGGGACAGGAAACCATACTTGGTGTCCTGTCCCCTTTTGTTCCCGCCGGTGAACACCGGCTCTCCCTGCCGCCGAAGGCGGCAATTCCTCTTTTATGATGGCAGGCAGTTTCCGTCCCTCACACAGGTCGTCTCCTGACCGCTCACCATCGTGACCATATATCCGTTCTTGCCGAAGTTGAGCGCGACCATCCGGCCGTCTGCGGTATGGAAAATCTGAATGATCACATCCGTCGGCTTCGGCTCGCCGGTAAAATAATTGCTCGGCCGCGTGTTCCCGGTCGGGATATTGCCGCTGCCGAAGGTATAGCGCGGATCGGCATTTTTATCCGCGCTGTCCAGATAGGCCAGCACCTGCCCGGCGATCCTCCGGCTGGAGGTTCCCGCCTCGGTGGGGTCGTTCGGGTTCTTTTGCAGCGCGTGCAGCGCGCCGTTGGAGATGCGCCCCAGCTTGGTCATCGTTACGCCGCCGATCGTCGATTTGAACTTGCACGACGCGGCAAAGCTCTCCGGGTACATGGCGTAGCACTCCGACAGCGCCGCCTGCGAGGCCGTCCAGACGTCCCGCGCCTCCGCGATGACCGCCCGCTGCTTCGCCTTGTCTATGTAGCCGATCAGAGACGGGATCAGAACGGCCGCGAGTATCGCCAGAATGACCAGCACGACGATCAGCTCTACCAGCGTAAACCCCCGCTTATCCTTTATCGACCGCATATCTCAACCTTCTTCCCTCTCTGTTATTTCCTTATGATACCGCGCGCGCGGCGGCAAGTCAAGCACGATCCTCCCCGCCTTCGCACGGGGAAGGGAGAACGGTTTACCGGCCCAGACAGCCGGCCGCGCTCCGGGCTTTCTGTGCAGTTACAACGTTAAGACGTTACAACTTTACAACTTTGTAACTTTGCGGTGTCTCAGTGCAGGATGTCCCGCAGGGTGGCGATCAGCGCGTCGATCACGAGCGGCTTGGACAGGAAGGCGTTCATGCCGCAGTCGAACGCCCGCTTCCGCTCCTCCTCGAATACGTTGGCCGTCATGGCCACGATCGGGACGGCGGCGCGCGCCGGGTCGTTCAGCGCACGGATGCGCTGGGTGGCGGTGTAGCCGTCCATGACCGGCATCTGAATATCCATCAGCACCAGATCATAGCGGTCCGCGGGCGAACTGCGCACCTTGTCCACCGCGATCGCGCCGTTTTCGGCGGTATCGACCAGAAAACCGTACTCATGCAGGATCTCCACCGCGATCTCGCGGTTGAGCTCGTTGTCCTCGACCAGCAGCACGTGCCGTCCGCGGAAGTCCGCCTGCGCTTCGGGCAGGACGTCCGGCTCCGCCGCCGTCGGCGCATGGCCGGTGGCGGTCAGCAGAGCGTTGCGCAAGTCGGACAGGAACATCGGCTTGGAGCAGAAGGCCGTCACGCCCGCCGCCTTTGCCTCCGCCTCGATATCCGACCAGTCGTAGGCGGTCAGGATGATGATGGGCGTGTCGTCGTTCAGGCTGCGGATCTGGCGCGTGACCTCGATGCCGTTCATGTCCGGCAGCCGCCAGTCGATGATATAGGCGCGGCAGGGGTCGCCCAGCTCGATGGCCTGGCGCGCGCGCAGCACGGCCTCCCGGCCGGAGAGCGTCCACTCGGCGCGCATCCCCACGCGGGTCAGCAGCTTGGTCACGCTGTCGCAGGTATTGAAATCGTCGTCGACGACGAGCGCCTTGAGTCCGGCGAGCTCCTCGATCCTTTCCTCGCGGCGGCGGCCGGTCTGCAGGCGCAGCGGCAGGCGGATGATGAACTCGGTGCCGCGGCCCTGCTCGGTCTGCACCTCGATCGTGCCGCCCATCATGTCGACGATGTTCCGGGTGATGGCCATGCCGAGGCCGGTGCCCTGAATGCGGCTGACCGTCGAGGTGCGCTCGCGCTCGAACGGCTCGAAGATGCGCTTCGCGAACGCCGCGCTCATGCCGATGCCGGTGTCGCGGACGCAGAACTCATACTGCGCGCAGCCGTTCAGCGTCCCGGCGAGCTGACGGATGCGGACCGAGACCGTGCCGCCCGCCGGGGTGAACTTGACCGCGTTGGACAGCAGGTTGAGCAGGATCTGCTCGAGGCGCGTCCGGTCGCAGCAGACGTCCTCGTCCGTCACGTCGAGCGCGTCCATGCACAGCTCGAGCTGCTTGGCGTGCACCTGTCCGCCGACGATGGTCTTGATGTCGTGCAGCACCTCGGACAGGCTGACCTCGCTCTCCTCGAGATGGAGCCTGCCGCTCTCGATGCGGCTCATGTCCAGGATGTCGTTGATGAGCGAGAGCAGATGGCGGCTCGAGGTGAGGGTCTTGGTCAGATAGTCCTTCACCCGTTCGGTGTCGTCGATGTTGGTGACCGCGAGGGTGGTGAAGCCGATGATGGCGTTCATCGGGGTGCGGATGTCGTGCGACATATTGGTCAGGAAGTCGCTCTTTGCGCGGCTGGCGGACTGGGCGGCCGCGACCGCGTCCGCAAGCGCCTGATTGACCTCTCTATCAGCCGTGCGGTCGGACAGCACGAGGATATACTTGGTCCGGCCTGCCGTCTCGGTGCCCATGGCGATGATATGGAACCAGCGGCGCTCGCCGGTCGCTTGATGGACATAATCCACGTCCCATTCGCGCTGCTCGCCGCGCTGCATCCCCTCGAGGAAGTTCTTGTCGCGGTCGGGGGAGTCCGCATCGTGCAGCAGCTTCAGCACATGGACGTCCTGCCGCACCTGTTCGAGCGGCACGCCGAGCAGACGCTCGATGTTCGGGCTGATATAGTCCGCGTGCGAGGTCTCGCCGTCCAGCATGAGGAAAACGTCGTCGACGCTGTGCGAGAGCCGGTTGAACAGCTCGTCCCGGTACAGGATCTCGGTGTCCTTCCGGCTGAGCGCGGCGCGGCTCCAACGCACGATGAGCGCGATGGCCAGCACCGCGAGCAGGACCATGATAACGGTCACGATCTCGATCGTCCGGAACCACAGCCTGTCCATGCTGGTGTTGACGATGCTGACCGGGACGAGGCTGAGCATGCTCCAGTTCTGGATGCCCGTGCTCTCGTAGACCAGATAGTGCCGCGTTCCGCGCAGCGTCAGTATCAGACTGCCGCTCCTGCCCTGCGCGAGGTCGTCGCTCAGCGCGTCGAATTTTTCCTCGGTCAAGTCGGAATGCTCGCGCAGCTCCGCGAGGAGGTTATAGACCGGGTCGTCGCTGTCGTCGCTGCTGTCGAGCACGACGCGCCCGTCCGGATAGATGACATAGCTGTGAGCCGCGCCGCCGAAGGCGGTATTGTCGAGCGCGTTCAGCACCGCGTTGTTATAGTAGGCGATGGCGACCGCGTCGTAGGTGAAGCCGCGGTAGGTTCCCTGCGTCTCCGGGCAGGCGAACACGAGCATCTGCGGCTTTCCGGGCAGCGCCGCGTTCAGCACGACGTCCTCTCCGGCGGAAAACGGCCCGTTCAGGTCGACCTGTGAGCCGAGAGAGCCCGTTTCGCCGTCCGGCGTCATACAGCTGCCGTCCGCGGCGAGGAAGTAGAGGGCGGCGCTGCCGGTCTCCCCCTTCATCTCGTTCAGGCTGGAGCGGATCTGCTCCTCGCTCGAGGCGTTGTCCAGAAAATCACTCCACAGATGCAGCAGCATCCGGTTGCGGCTGACCAGATGGTTCAGCATATTGTCGGACTTGTGCAGGATCTCGGACAGATGCGAGGTGCTCTCCTGATAGAACGTCCGCGAGACGAACGAGAAGTACCGGGTGCAGATGCCGCTGATCAGCACGGTCAGGAGGAGCAGGACGGCGACGGTGCGTCGCCAGCTCTGCGGGAGGCGGTATTTGGTTTTTCCTCCGCGTTTTTGGTCAGTCATTCCTGTTTACCTCAGTCTGATATAGTGTTCCGGCTCCGCCAGCGCGGCGTTCCCCCCGGCGGCATACGCGCGCCAGGTCTCCCGGACCCTGGTCTCTCCGCCCTCGAAGGGGCGGCTCTCGTCCGCGAGCAGCGGCGTCATCTGCTTCGCCGTCGCGAGGCAGGTTACGGTTACGGTCTCGTCGCCCTGGAGCGGTTTGCCGTCCCGCGTGACTCCGGTCAGCTCAAAGCCGCCGTTTTCCTCCCTGACCTCGATGGCGATGCCGCTGACCGTCGGCAGGGAGCCGCAGTTGAACGGCGTAAAGCCGCCCTCGCAGCCCTCGACAAAGGCGCGGACGGTCTCGGTCAGCTCCGCACCGGTCATCGTGCGGCGGTAGGCGAACAGGTCGTTCGGCATGACCATCGAGGCGGCCATCTTCTCGGTGTAGTCCGCCGCCAGCACGCTGCCGGTGAAGCTGTTCGCGGCGGCGATGAGCACATCGGAATCGAACACGCCGCGCAGCGTGTTCGCCATCACGGAGAAGGAGGCGTTTCCGCCGTCCGCATGGAACACGTTCGAATACCCCTTGTCCGAGGTCAGCACGGTCTCCGCCGTCTCCGTATTGTCCGCGAGCAGCTGTGCGTTGAACGCCTGATACGCCTGTTCTGCGGTGTATTCGCCCGCGATCATGCGCGAGACCACATCCTTCGAGATGGAAAAGAAGTCGTTCGAGGCGATGCGGATGTACATATGGTTCTGCTCGACCACCGGGCGCACCTCCTCGAGATAATCGGTCAGGCGGAGGCTGACGTTCTGGCTGTAGCTCAGGATATCCTGTCCGTCATAGACGATGCGGTTCTGCGCGCCCTCGGAGAGCATGACATGGAGCACCTGCATCGCCTTTTCGCGGCGTGCGCTGTCCTGTTCCAGCTCGCGGTTCAGCGCGACCTGGAAATACGGGGTGGTCATCAGCCACTGCTGGCCGTCCTGCCCGAAGAACGGCAGGAAGGTCGTATCAATTCCCTCGTCCTCCAGAATTTTGACGTTAGCAGAGGTGCCGAAGAACATGGCGAGCCTGCCGCCGCGCATCCGGTCCATGATGTCGTCGTAGGTCAGCGTCAGGTCAGCGGCGTTCAGTCCGGTGTCGCGGATGAAGTTCTCGAGGTTCTCGAAGGCCGCCGGCCAGACGGCGTCGTCCAGACCGACCTTCTCGGTGCTCGCCGGGTCGCTGTACGCGGTGCGCCACCGGCGGCCCTCCGCCGAGGAAAGCTCGGAGACCGAAAGGCCCTGAAGCGTCTCCATGCAGGTGTAGTCGTAGAAATAGTCCGCATCAAAGCCGCGGATGCCGTGCTTTTCGAACGCCTTGCAGGCGGAAACGAAGCTCGCGTAATCGGTCGGCAGCGGAATGCCGTATTCCTCGAACAGGCCGCGGTTGACCACGAAGCCGTGCGCGTCCGCGCAGACCGGAAGCCAGTTTACGCTGCCGTCCTCGTTCTTGAAGCTGTCGAGGTAGGTGTTATAGACCGCGCCCGCCTCGTTGGTCAGGGCGAGGTTCATCAGGCTGTCCTTCAGCGGCGCGGCGTCGTGCAGCGAGAAGCGACAGCTGGTGATGATGTCCGGCAGACCGCCGTTTTCGTTCAGAAATTTGTAAAAATCCAGATCGTTGTTGCCGACGATGAACTCAATGTTCACATCCGGCAGCTGCGACTGGATGTAGGGGGCGTAATTTTCGTACAGCGTGGTGTTCCACAGATAGACCTGAATGGTCTCCGCGTTCTCCTGCGCCTCGTTCTTCTGCGCGCCGCAGCCGGACAGCAGGCAGACGCCTGCGATCAGTACCGCGAGCAAGAGGGACAGACCGCGCCGCAGCTTTTTCTTTTTCATAAACCGTTCTCCTTACCCCGTGACGGCCGCCGCTCCCCGGAAGGCCGCGCCTTTCTCTTTTTTTCTCTCCTGACGCCGCAAAAAATGGCGATATATAAACAGCATAGCACTTTTCTGGCACAAATACAAGGGATTTCGCCTTTATCCGCCTCAAACAGGCAAAAATGCACGCGGTACGCCGTGTGCATCGTGCTTTTCCCGGCGCTGCACCTGTAAGCCGGATGGAAGGCGCCGAGGGGAAATGTTATAAAGCTATAACTTTTTAACTGTATAACTGTATAACTGCATAACGTTATAACTGCTGTTTGCAAAATCGTTAGAAAATCCTTCTTGTTTTCGCTCTTTCGTCTCTTTCGCCGGAGGTTTTAGACGAAAGGTTTGATTTAAGAAGAATAAATCGGTAAGGATTTTATTAGATACCACCGATTTGCACGCCTTCAAAAACCATGGCTTCTGTTTCCATATGCCCCATAAACAGCCTACCCTGTAAAAACAGGGGAATGGTACGGCGGACAAAGAAAAAGGGCGGCCGGGGAGTCGTCCTTCGTGCTGCAGCCGGGAGGTTTCGTTTTCCGTGCACGACAACCAGCCATGACGCTTGTCATGGCTGATTATGTACTTAATCTTGGTACTCGCCGCGGGCGATCGCTTCTTCACGGCGGCGGCGTGCCTCGGCCTTCTGCGCGAGCCACGCCTGTTCCCAGTCGGCAAGCGGCCGGTCCGGCGCAGCTTCGGCGGCGTCCGTGCTGCACTGCTTTTCGAGGAAGTCGAACAGCGCGGTCTGTAAGTAAGCGACCGGGTTTTCGATGCGGCTGAAATGCAGCGCGGTGCTGTCGAGGAAGCGTTCTACGCTTTCCGGGGAAATCATCTGCGCGACGGTCTCGCGGCGCTCCTGCGTGATCTCCGCGCCCTTGATGAACAGCTTGTCCGCGTGCTTGATATTATAGACCGCCGTCACGACCGTTCCGGTCAAATCGTTTCCGAACCGCTTGCGGAGTGCGTCAGCGTTCAGCTGCCGCTCGAGCTGTCTGCGCTCCTTGCGGCG